>JAABUX010008574.1_pt1 | contig 11763 bp, 8 predicted proteins | sample 5561851 | NCBI WGS metagenome assembly JAABUX01 (sample SAMN10711883, study PRJNA513361) | rock metagenome | isolation source: Antarctica rocks | place: Antarctica: Victoria Land, Richard Nunatak red sandstone | collected 2016-01-03 | reverse complement strand
CGACTGGGCGATCCAGATGCACGGGGCCGGCGGCGTGTCCGACGATTTCGGACTGGCGCGGATGTATGCGAACGCGCGGACGATGCGGATCGTGGACGGGCCGGACGAGGTGCACCGCTACCAGCTCGGGCGGCTGGAGCTAGCCAAGTACAAGCCGGCGCGGCCGAACGTGGCCGCCGAATGATGAGTGGGCTGTTCGACCTCACGGGCAAGGTCGCGCTCATCACCGGCAGCAGCAAGGGCATCGGCCGCGCCATTGCCGAGCGGATGGCCGAGCACGGCGCGAAGGTCGTGGTGTCGAGCCGCAAGGCGGACGCGTGCGAGGCGGTGGCGAAGGGCATCGCCGAGCGCGGCGGCGAGGCGGCGGTGATCCCGGCAAACATCGGCCACAAGGACCAGTTGCGGTCGCTGGTGGACCAGACGGTCGCGAAGTGGGGCGGGATCGACATCCTGGTGTGCAACGCGGCGGTGAACCCGTATTTCGGCCCGTCCATCGACTGCCCCGACGACGCATTCGACCGCATCATGGGATCGAACGTCCGCAGCAATTTCTGGCTGTGCAACATGGTGCTGCCGCAGATGGCCGAGCGCGGCGGCGGGGCGATCATCGTGATCTCCTCCATCGCCGGCCTCCGCGGCACGGCGACCTTGGGCGCCTACGGGATCAGCAAAGCCGCCGACACGGCGATCGTGCGGAACCTCGCGGTCGAGTGGGGGGCGAAGAACATCCGCGCCAACTGCATCGCGCCGGGGCTGGTGCGGACCGATTTCGCCAAGGCGCTGTGGGAGGACCCGGAGATTCTGCGCAAGCGGGTCAAGGACAGCCCGCTACCGCGGATCGGCGAGCCGGACGAGATCGCCGGGGCAGCGGTGTTCCTCGCATCGCCGGCCGGCAGCTTCACCACCGGGCAGACCTTCGTCATCGACGGCGGCGTCACCATCGGCGGGGCAGCGGTCGAATGAGCGTCGGCCAGCCGATGCTGGTTCCGGCGCTGGAGAACCACCGCTTCGACGAGGCGCGGCTGACGGAGTACCTGACCGCGGAGCTGCCCGGGTTCGCCGGTTCGCTGGAGGTGCGGCAGTTCCAGGGGGGGCAGTCGAACCCGACCTTCCACCTGCATACGCCCGGCGCCGACTACGTGCTGCGGAAAAAGCCGCCGGGCACGCTGCTGCCCTCGGCCCACGCGGTGGACCGTGAATACAAGGTGCAGTCGGCGCTGGCCGTGACCGCCGTGCCGGTCGCAACCATGCGGCTGCTGTGCGAGGACCCGTCGGTCATCGGGACGATGTTCTACCTGATGGATCATATACCGGGACGGGTGTTCTCCGACCGCACGTTGCAGGGCGTGCCCCCCGCCGACCGGGCCGCCATGTACGACGACATGAACCGGGTGATGGCGGCGCTGCACCAGGTGGATTGGCGCGCGGCCGGGCTGGAGGGCTTCGGCCGGCCGCAAGCCTACGTCGCCCGGCAGATCGACCGCTGGACCAAGCAGTACGTCGGCTCCCGCATGGAGGACGTGCCGGAGATGGACCGGCTGATGGCGTGGCTGCCGGCCCACGCGCCCGCCGGCGACGAGACCGCCATCGCGCACGGCGACTTCCGGCTCGGCAACCTGATCTTCCACCCGACCGAGCCGCGCGTGCTGGCCGTATTGGACTGGGAACTGTCGACCCTAGGGCACCCGCTGGCGGATTTGGGCTATAATTGCATCCCGTGGCGGCTGCCGATGGCGATCGAGGGCCTGCAGGGGGCCGACGCGCCCGGCATCCCGACCGAGGCCGAGTACGTCGCCGCCTACTGCCGCCGCACCGGCCGGGACAGCGTTCCGGAGTTGGATTTCTTCGTTATCTTCAGCCTGTTTCGCTGGGCGGCGATCGCGGCCGGCGTGTATCGCCGCGCGCTCGACGGCAACGCCGCGGACTCGCGGGCACTAACGATCGGCACCAAATTCAAGGTGCTCGGCGAAGCGGCGTGGGCGCTGGCGGAGAAGGTTTAGCAGCAGCGCTACTTCACCGCCGAGAATGCCGTCGGCTGCAGGATCATGTTCACGATGTGGCCGACGATCGGGCCGTCGGCCTCCGTGCCCGCGCGGGCGGCGATCCACTCGGGGTCGGACTGGAAGGCGGTCCACTTCGCGTCGCGCTCGGCCAGATCCTCCCAGGCGACCAGGTAGGTCAGCGTCTGGTTGCTGTCGCCGATCACGGTCGTCCAGAACCCGGCCTGGCGGATGCCGTGCTTGTCCCACAGCGCGAGGGTGATCGTCTCGAACCGCTTCGTCAGGGCGGGGAGGCGACCGGGGACGCAGTGATAGATACGCAGTTCGTGGATCATGGCAGGCTCCGTGTTCGGCGCAGAATGCAGGGGTCGTAGCCGGGCTGCAACCCCACCAACCTCGAACGCGTTGGCAACGAATGGCGGCAAGTTCAACGTTCGGCTCGAAATCACGCAAGCGCCGGATCGGCCTGATCGTCTTCGGCGTATTCGCCCTCGCCCTGGTGGCGCTGGCGCTGCTGTGGAACTGGGATTGGTTCAAGCCCATCGTCGAAGCGCAGGCGTCGGCGGCGCTCGGCCACAAGGTCACCATCAAGCACCTCGACGTGAAGCTGGGCCTGCGCCCCACGGTGATCCTCGACGGGGTGGAAGTGGCCAACCCCGACGGCTTTCCGCAGGACAAGAAGTTCGCGACCATCGACAAGCTGACGGTCCAGGCGGACGCGATGGCGTATATCCGCTCCCGCCAAATCGTTATCCCGAAGATCGATGTGGAGCACGCGGTCGTGGAAGCGGAGCAGCATCAGGACGGCAAGGCGAATTGGGATTTGAACACCGGGTCGTCCCAAGGCGCCGATAGCAAGTCCGACCCGAATGCCGGGCCGAAGATCGGCGATCTGCGGATTGCCGACAGCCACGCCCACGTCGTCATGCCCAAGCTGAAGGCCGACTTCAACCTCGACGTCGCGACTCACGAGCCGCAGGCGACCACGAACACGGCTTCACAGCTCATTGTCGACGCCAAGGGCACGTATGCGGCCCAGCCGATCACCGGGCGGTTCACCGGCGGCGCCCTGCTGTCGCTCCGTGATCCCAGCAATCCGTATCCGATCGACATGCATCTGGCGGACGGCCCGACGAAAGTAGACCTTGTGGGCACCGTGCAGAACCCGCTCGATTTTGCCGGCGCCGATGTCAAGCTGACGCTGGCTGGGCCGGATATGTCGCTGCTGCTGCCGCTGACCGGCGTCCCCATTCCGCAGACGCCGGCCTACTCGATTGCCGGCAACCTGGACTACGCCGACAAGAAGGTCCGCTTCACCAACTTCACCGGACGGCTCGGCTCGAGCGACCTGAACGGCAACATCGCGGTCGACACGGCGCCGGAGCGGCCGATGGTGACTGCCGACCTGTCCTCTCGCAAGGTCGACTTGACGGATTTGGCCGGGTTCATCGGAGCGACGCCGGGTCGCAAGGACACGGCGAACGCGACGCCGGCACAGAAGCGCGAGGTGGCGAAGGCGGAGGCGAGCGGCAAAGTGCTGCCGGACACCCCGATCAACCTGCCGAAGCTGACCGCGGCGGACGTGCGGCTGCGCTACAAGGGCGATAAGATCGAGGGCCGCTCCATCCCGCTCGACAACATCATCTTCAACCTCGACACCGACGCGGGTGCGATCAAGCTCCACCCGCTCAGCTTCGCCGTAGGCACCGGCGAGATCGTCGCCAACGCCGATCTTACGCCGGCGGGGAAGGAATTCCATGCCCAGGCAAAGGTCGATTTCAAGCGCGTCGACCTCGCGCGCCTGATTGCGACGCTGCACGTCTTCCACGGCGGCGGCGTGGTCAGTGGCAGCGCCAACCTCGACAGCACGGGCAATTCCGTGGCGACGCTGCTGGGCCACGGCAATGGCGGGCTGCGCCTGGGGATGACCGGCGGTAATTTGAGCGCGCTCCTCGTCGACCTGTCGGGGATTGAGGTCGGCAACGCCATCCTGTCGGCGATCGGCTTGCCCAGCACGGCGCAGGTGCGCTGCTTCGTCGGCGATTTCGCGCTGGTCAAGGGCGACGTGCAGACCAAGGCGCTGCTGCTGGACACCAGCGAGGCGCGCGTCCAGGGCACTGGCTCGATCAATCTCACGAGTGAGACCATCGACTACAAGCTGAAGACAGATGCGCGGCATTTCACCGTCGGCAGCTTCAACGCACCGATCGACATCAAGGGTCCGCTTAAAAGTCCGTCCATTGCACCGGATGCGGGCACGCTTGCGGCGCGCGGCGGGGCGGCCGTAGGCCTTGGAATCCTGTTCCCGCCTGCCGCCCTGCTGCCCACGATCGAGTTCGGGATCGGTGAAGACAACGCCTGCCAGAAGGAGGCTGCGCCCATCGAGGCGGCGAAGGTCAGCGCCGGCGTCGCGCCGAAGCCAGCGGCGTCGCGCAAGCCGACGCCGCCCGCCAGAAAACGCCGCTGAAGGAGCCGTCCGGCTGATCCTTGATAAGACGCAGCTTGCTCATGTCGGGGGCAAGATGCGTCTCGCACATCCCATGTTCGCGTACCAGATCATGGTCGGGTCCCAGGACCACGTTCGACTCAGCTCTCTGAGTTTCGGTTATGGCAACGTCGTAATACGTCCCCCAGTCGAAGGGTATCCCTTCTGAAGCCTGCGTAGACCCCACTTTTCGCCGGGTGAAGGTTACTTTGTCGTCGGCCTTGGCCATGCTGACCGCACGGCGTCGGTTCGCGCTTACTGCGCCGGGCTGATCTGACCCGGAGACCGCAAGAGCGTGGAGCCGATGGCGGCGCGGATCGAGCCGCGCCGCGTGCAGGCAACTCACCCGATCGCTCCACCACATGGTGGCCAAGGCAGACTGGTCAGATCAGGCTGTGTTGGCCGCTATCCGTTCGCAGTTATTGCCGAAGATGACACTTGCCGGCGTCATCAACGCCCGGATTGTCGACGTATGGGGTTTCCCAAAAAGGGCACACACTCGGTCGGCGTGGCACGGCAGTATTGCGGTCAACTTGGTACGCAGGACCACTGCCAGATCGCGGTCACACAATCGGCAGCCAACAATCAAGCAAGCGTGGCAGACCGTCACCTGGCGCGAGGGTGGCGATGAAGCCCCGGCAAAATACTGGTTCTCCACACTTCCAGCCGAACGGCTGAACGACCCGAAGGCTTTCGACCGCGCGGGTCTGCCGATCCGGCCTGTGCGAAACATCAAAACTCCATCACCACCATGCTGTCCGTGTTGCCAACAAGCCAGACGATCTAGGAAGTTGATGACTCAGTCAGACTAGCCGGACGCCCGCTACCAGCCAATCCTCCCCGCGCAGCCGTTTCGTCAAGGCCACGTCCGAGAGCGACGCGACGCCCCACACGCCAGCCCAGGCGGCGGATCGAAGGCTGAGACCGCCGGGTCCATCGGCCAGGGCCAGCCGCAGCAACGTCGCGCCGTCCGCGATAGCGCCCCGTCGTCGCAGCGCCCCCTGTGCGCGGGCTGTACGGTCGAGGTCTGGGATTCCTGGCCCGGCGCCGACAAGCGCCGGCCAGTGCGCATCCCCCTCCGGCTCGTAGACGGATTCCAACCGTCGAGGACAAAGTCGGCGCCTATAGGGCGGAGCCCCTGGGCTCGCCTTTGCCCTAAATCATCAGCTCGATCAGGAACGGGCCCGGCCGCCCATTCGCGAAGGCGAACAGATCCGCGAACTGCTCCATCGTCTCGGCCCGGGCGCTCTCGACACCCATCCCCTGCCCGATCCGGCACCAGTCGAGCGCCGGGTTGTCCAGGTCCAGCATGCTCAGCGCGGTGCGGCCGGGGTTGGCGCCGACGCCGGCCAGCTCGCCGAGCAAAATCGCGTATTTGCGGTTGGCGAAGATGATGGTCGTGACGTCCAGCCGCTCCCGCGCCTGGGTCCACAGCGCCTGCACCGTGTACATGGCCGACCCGTCCGCCTGCAGCGTCACCACCCGGCGGCCCGGCGCCGCCACCGCGGCGCCCGTCGCCATCGGCAGCCCGTCCCCGATGGCGCCGCCCGTCAACTGCAGCCAATCATGCGGGGCGGCGCCGCGCGTCAGCGGAAACAGGCCGCGCCCGAAGGTGATGCTCTCGTCCACCACGATCGCGTTCTCCGGCAGCAGCGCGCCGACCGTCTGGGCCGTCGCCTCGGACGAGATGGCGCCCTGGGCGGGGGGCAGCCGGGGCGCGTCCGGTGCCGGGGCGGGCTTCGCACCGAGCGCCTCGGCCAGCGCCGCGAGGGCAGCTGGCCCGTCCTGCTCCGGCCGGGTGAGCACGTGCACGGCGCAGTCGGGCGGATACTGGCGGCCGGGCTTGTCCGGGTAGGCGAAGAAGCTGACCGGCGCGGTAGCCCCCACCAGGATCAGGTGCCGCACCCCCGCGAGCATCTCGACGGCCAGGTCGACCGGATAGGGAATGCGGTCGATCGGGAACCGCCCCCGTCCCCGCTCCATGCGGGCGTTGGACTGCTGGGCCAGCAGCCGCGCGCCCGTGGCGGCAGCGATCCCCGCCGCCAGCGCCATCGGCCCCGCCCGCAATGCCGTCCCCGTCAGCAGCAGCAGGGCCGGCTCCCCCGACCGCAGCACGCGGGCGACCTGCTCCACCGACGCGGGGGTCGCCACCTGAGCTTCGGGAACGGGCAACTTGTCGGCCACGACGCCGCCCTCGTCCCACGACACGTCGGACGGCAGGATCAAGGTCGCGACCTGGCCCGGCGCGCTGCACGCCGCCTGCACCGCGGCGGCCGCATCCGCCCCCACCGACGCGGCATGCGTCGCGGTCCGCACCCAGCCGGAGACGGGCCGCGCCCAGCCCTCGGTGTCGGCGGTCAGCGGCGCGTCGAGCGGCCGGTGGTAGGTCGCCTGGTCGCCGACGATGTTGACGATCGGCGAGTGCCCCCGCCGCGCGTTGTGCAGGTTGGCCAGCCCGTTCGCCAGACCTGGTCCGCAGTGCAGCAGGGTCGCCGCCGGGCGCTCGGCCATGCGCGCGTAGCCGTCCGCCGCCCCGGTCACGACGCCCTCGAACAGGCCGAGCACGCAGTGCATGCCGGGGATGCGGTCCAGCGCCGCGACGAAGTGCATCTCGCTGGTGCCGGGGTTGGCGAAGCAGGTGTCCACCCCGGAGTTCAGCAGCGTGTGGACCAGGCTTTCGGCGCCATTCATCGTCTCGGAACTCCAATTTCACGCAAACCTGCCCTCGGCGCCGGGCGATGGCAACGGCTTGCGCGACCCGGCGCGGGATCGCAACATCCGACGATGCCAAGCACCGTGCTCTATCCCGAAGCCCTCTATCCCGACGACAGCGCGGAGCGGGACATCTTCGGGCCAGATGCGACCATCCTCCGCCGCGACACCGCGGCGCTGTCCGAGCTGGACGACGCCGATTGCCGGGACGCGGACGGGCTGATGATCTTTCGCCATACGGTGAGCGCCGCCGATCTCGCGCGCTTCCCCCGGCTGCGCTGCATCGTGCGGATGGGCGTCGGCTACGACCGGGTCGACCGCGCCGCGGCGGCGGCACGCCAGATCATGGTGTGCAACGTCCCCGATTACGGCACGACCGAGGTCGCCGACCACGCCATCGCGCTCGCCTTGGCGTTGCGGCGGGGCCTGCTGCTGCACCATGACGCGCAGCGGGCCGGCGCGCCGTGGCGGGTGATCGCCGACCGGTCGATCCGGCGCATCGGCGTGCAGGGCTTCGGCATCGTGGGGCTGGGACGGATCGGCACGGCCGTGGCGCTGCGGGCCAAGGCGCTCGGCTTCCGGGTCGCGTTCCACGACCCGCATCTGCCGAACGGCGTCGAGCTGGCGCTCAGGATCGCCCGCGCCCCGACCTTGGATGCGCTGCTGGCCCAGGCCGACGTGCTGAGCCTGCACACCCCGCTGACGGGCGTCACGCGCGGCCTGATCGGGCGCGCCGAGCTGGAGCGCCTGCCGCGGGACGCCGTGGTGGTAAACACGGCGCGCGGCCCCATCCTGGACCTCGACGCGCTGGCTGCGCTGCTGCGGAGCGGCCGCATCGCGGGCGCCGGGTTGGACGTGATGCCGGTCGAGCCGCCGGTGACGCCGCCGGAGCTGCTGCGGGCGTATCGCGCCGGGGAGGACTGGCTGGCCGGGCGGGTCATCGTGACGCCGCACTCCGCCTACTGGTCGCCCGAGGCGGAGTGGGATATCCGGGTCAAGTCCGCCGAGACGATGCACGCCGCCTTGTCGGGCCGGCCGCAGAACGTCGTCTCGCCGGAGGGTGGGTGATCTCGGCTGCCTGCTTGGCGGGTCGGGTCGGGGTCTCAGTTTGAATGTCAGCTATTGATGGGGAGCTGGCCGGGAGCGGACGATCCGGTTTAGAGTTCCTGAAAGGTGTAAGCCGCCGTCCCGCTCGAGGTGGCGGCGGATCCGGCCCGCGACGTCGTCGGTTGCGGGATTGTAGACGACCATGCCCAGCTCCGGCCTGCCGTTAACCGCAAAGGCGGAGAATTCCAGCTCGAGCAAGCCAAGCTCGGCGTGATGGAGGCGCTTCAAGCCTTCGCCCTGCGCCACCACGTCGTTGTCGCGCCACAAGGTGTCGAACTCCGGGCTGATCCGGGAAAGCTCCTCGACGAGCTGCGCGATCTCCGCGTTGGCACCGGCTCGAGTGGCGTCCGCTCGGAAAGCGCCCACAACAAAGCGCGCCACGCTCTGCCACTCCTCCTGCCTCGCCCGGGCGCCCGGATCGGCGAACATGATCCGCATGATGTTGCGTTGCTCGCGCGGTAGCTTCGCATAGTCGGTCAGCAGCACGGCGGCGGCGCGGTTCCAGGCGACCACGTCCCATGTCGCGGTCTTGATGATCGCTGGGCTCAGTTCCAGCGCATCGAGCACGCGCTGAAGCCGCGGGGTCACGCCGTCAACGGGCTTGTAGCGGATCTCCGGCGGGCGCCCGAGGCCGAGCATGTATATGTGCTCTCGCTCCGGAGCGGTCAGCATCAGGCCCGTGGCGATCCGGTCGAGGACGTCGGCGGACGGCGCCCCCCCGCGCCCCTGCTCCAGCCACGTATACCAGGTCGGGCTAATGTTGGCGCGCTGAGCCACCTCCTCGCGACGCAGGCCGGGCGTGCGCCGGCGGCCCGGTGCAAAGCCGAACGCGGCCGGGTCGAGCCGGGTGCGTCGATCGCGCAGGTAGGTGCCGAGCATTTTGGCAAAGTGAGCGGACATGGCAATCCTATTGATTATTATACTATGATAAGATCCCTACTTTAACCTGACAGGAGGTGGGCCGATAAGCCGCCTGCGACAACATAGGAGATTTCGCATGCGCGTATTCCTCACAGGTGCCACCGGCTTCATCGGCTCGCGGATTGTGCCCGAGTTGATCGGCGCCAGACATAAGGTGCTTGGCCTCACGCGCTCGGATGCCGGCGCGCGCTGGCTCGAGGAGGCTGGCGCCGAGGTACATCGCGGCGCACTCGAGGATCCAGACAGCCTCGCCCGCGGCGCAGCACGGAGCGATGCGGTGATCCACACCGCCTTCGATCACGATTTTTCGCGCTTCGTCGAAAATTGCGAGAAAGATCGGCACGTCATCGAGGCGATCGGAGGCGCGCTTGCAGGCTCGGACCGGCCGCTGATCATCACGTCCGGAACCGGCATGGGCAGCCTCAAGCCAGGCGAACTCGCAGTCGAGAACGTTTTCGACCGCAACAGTTTTAATCCGCGCCGGCTTTCCGAGTTGACCGGAGAGGAAATGGCAAGGCGGGGCGTACCCGTCGCGGTCGTCCGCCTGCCGCAGGTGCACGACACGGAGAAGCAGGGGCTGATCTCGCCCGCGATCGAGATCACCCGTGAGAAGGGCCTCTCGGCCTATGTCGGCGACGGTGCCAACCGATGGCCCGCCGCACACGTCACCGATGTCGCGCGGCTCTTCCGGCTCGCGCTGGACAAGCATGAGGCGGGCGCCCGTTGGCACGCCGTAGCCGAAGAGGGCGTGTCCGTCCGCGAGATCGCCGAGGTGATCGGCGCCGGGCTCGGCGTGCCGGTGAAATCCCTGTCAGCCGACGAGGCGGCGGAGCATTTCGGCTGGCTCGGTCCGTTTGCCGGCATCGACATGCCGGCTTCGAGCGCGTGGACGCGCGACCGGCTCGGCTGGACACCGAATGGGCCCGGCCTCATCGCGGACCTACAGAATATGAATTTCGGTCAAGCGCAGGCCAAGTAGCACGTCAAATCGCGGTTTCGCGGGCAGGTAAGCGCGCGTGGCGGTCATACAGTCGGGTCGAGTGGGTGCTCCAAAGCGAACATGATCACGGGGCATCCAGGAGACCAGGTAAAAGTGTTCCGATTGCGGTACGACGGATTGAACCGCCCAAATATTTTCGCTGGTTATCGCTCGAAAAATACTGATACCGTTGATTGCTCATCAACATCCTTTCCTTTGCCGATCACACGAATTCCTTCATTTCCGACCAGTTTGCATAATGTTGTGCGAAGATGCCGTCCCGCAGTCCTTAACGTTCACCGAATATTTCGGCTAAGGCAAAGCTCCTCTGCCCGTGCGACTGCGCGCAAAGGATCAACGCCCCAGTCAAAATCTAAAAAAACGAATAGCGTCATCCAACCGTCAGATTTAAAATCTTAATCAACTCGGCCAGGCTATAGATCGAAAATGAAAACCTCAGCGTTTCTTGCCTTTTTAAGTCACCTGTATCTCAACTGCCTTGTCTCCCCCTTATGAAACACTTGAGATACCGCCTAAAGCGACTTTAGTCCTGCCGCGGCGATCGGTCCTGTTGGATATTTCCGTCTTCTCGCAAGTAACATTTCCCATAAATCGTCTCCTTGGCGTTGAGCTAACGTGATGTCGTGAACAGCATTCCCCAAGACATGTAACAGCACTAGTCCTGTGGTGAGAGGGGATCGCGACCACTCGTGCTAGGCGCGTTGAGCAGGTCCGCTTGGGGTCGGAAGCCACCGCCCAGCTTGCGACGACGAAGGTCCGCTCACCAATCCCGGGCGCTCCAGAGTAGCCTGGTCGCTCCCGGCCTGCTTACTTCAATGAGTGAATGTCGGCGATCTCCGTATCCCGCGCCGTAGCGGGACAAACCGCTCTCCACCCAACCCGGCCATTCAGGGCGTGGGAGATCATGTCTGCCGTGGAGTGCCAACTCCGAACGCCTGAATGACCGCAATGGGGGCTGAACCGCCGACCAACCAGCCCCTGCTACGACTGCCTTCCGGACGAGCTGGTCAACTCCGGAGCGACTACCACGGGTCGAAACCCAAAACCCAGCCCAACATACCACCCTTGCCCGATCTCAATTGACAGCCCAAACCTCCCCGCTCAACGTATCCCCTACGGGAGAAACCCAATGCAACACCCCAACGGCGCAGCCCCACGCCTGCGCAGCCGGCGCTGGTTCGACGATCCGTCGGACCCCGGCATGACGGCGCTGTACCTCGAGCGCTACATGAACTACGGCATCACCCGGCAGGAGCTGCAGGGCGGCAAGCCGATCATCGGCATCGCGCAGTCCGGCAACGACCTCACGCCCTGCAACCGCCATCACATCGAACTCGCCACCCGCACCCGCGACGGCATCCGCGACGCCGGCGGCATCCCGATCGAGTTTCCGATGCACCCGCTGCAGGAGACCGGCAAGCGCCCGACGGCGGCGCTGGACCGCAACCTGGCCTATCTCGGGCTGGTGGAAATCCTGCACGGCTACCCGCTCGACGGCGTGGTGCTGACGACCGGGTGCGACAAGACCACGCCCGCCT
>JAABUX010008572.1_pt1 | contig 11765 bp, 10 predicted proteins | sample 5561851 | NCBI WGS metagenome assembly JAABUX01 (sample SAMN10711883, study PRJNA513361) | rock metagenome | isolation source: Antarctica rocks | place: Antarctica: Victoria Land, Richard Nunatak red sandstone | collected 2016-01-03 | reverse complement strand
CGCCGCTGCCCCAGGCGCCGCTGCCCCAGGCGCCGCTGCCCCAGGCGCCGCTGTCCCGGGCACCGCTGCCTTGGGCCATGTCGCATCCTGGCACAACCTGGGCAGCGCGCTCCAAGCCACCGGAGACCTGGACGGCGCCATGGCCGCGTATGCCCGCGTCTATGCCATGGACCCGGCCAGCTTCCCCCGCATCGCACAGGAGCTGGCCGCCGGACCCGCCGGCCAGGTCTGGCTCAGCGCCGCCGCACTGCGGGCGAAGCTGCACGCTACCGCGCACGGTCACGATACTGGTCCCGGTACACGCCCGGCGTCGCCAGGACAGCATCGCCAACCCGGGTGAACGCCGCCGTCTCCGGGGCGCCGAAGGTCGAGAACCGCAGCTCCAGCGCCTCACGCGGCACCGGGATGCACTGCGCGACCGGCGTCCCCGCCGGCAGGGTGCAGGCGGCGCCCGGGTCCAGCCAGCGCGCCGGGAACAGCAGCCCGACTTGGTGGAAGCGGTCGCTGTCCACTAGGCCCGTCAGCGTGCGGAACGGCAGGTCGTCGCGGTTCACCGGATGCGTGGCGAGCAGCGACCAGCCCGGCGGCAGCTCGATGGTCCAGAACCCGATGAACTTGATCAGGTTGCCCGCCCCGAACGGCGCCCCCTGCACCTGCGCGGCGGCATGGAAGCTGACCGGCGCCTGTGGATGGCCCGGCGTCGCCGGCTGCGGCAGCCGCCAATCCCAGGTGAACGCACCATCGGCATAGTGCACATCGCAGGGCAGCGGCATGACGAACCCGGCCCGCATCGCATCGATGAACGGCGGGCACTGCTTGACCGTGCGGACGGGACCGTCGTGCATGTCCGACAGGGCGGTCATCGGCATGGCCCGCAGCCACTCCGGCAATGCCTGGCGCGCCAGCCTGGGCCGCGGCAGGGCGTCCGCCAGGGCCGGGTCGCAGCGGAAGCGCACGTCCATGGCCCTACGACCTGGCCCGGCGCACGGCAGCCTGCCATCCCGCATACAGGGCGTCCCGTTCCTCTGCCGGGCCGGACGGCTGCCACACCCGGTCCGGCGTGCGCCGCTGCGCGATGTCCGCCAGCGACCCGAACAGCCCCGCCTGCAACCCCGCCAGGCATGCGACGCCCAGCGCCGTGGTCTCCGCGACGGCGGCGCGCTCCACCGGCAGGCCCGTGAGGTCGGCCATGCGGCCCATCAGCCAGTCGTTGGCCGTCATGCCGCCATCCACGCGCAGCCCCGGCATGGCGGGAATGCCGTCCCGCTGCATCGCCCCGATCAGGTCGCGGGTCTGGAAGCACACTGCCTCCAACGTCGCGCGGACCAAGTGGGCCGACGTGACCTGGCGGTCCATGCCGCAGATCAGCCCGCGCGCCCCGGCATCCCAGTAGGGCGCTCCCAGGCCGGTCAGCGCCGGCACCACATAGACGCCGCCGCTGTCGGGCACGCTCGCGGCGATGTCGGCGGACTCGGCGGCGGTGCGGATCAGCCCTAGCCCGTCCCGCAGCCACTGCACCGCGGCGCCGGTGACGAAGATGCTGCCCTCCAATGCGTAGGTAGTGACGCCCTGCAGCCGGTAGGCCACCGTCGTGAGCAGCCGGTTCGTGGACGCCACCGGCGCCGGGCCGGTGTTGGCGATCATGAAGGTGCCGGTGCCGTAAGTGCTCTTGACCTCACCGGGCGCAAAGCAGGCGTGCCCGACCAGCGCGGCCTGCTGGTCCCCGGCTATCGCGCCGATGCGGATGGCCCCGCCGATTACCCCCGCCTCTGTCGTGCCGAAGTCGGCGGCATTGTCCCGCACCTCCGGCAGCATCGCGGCGGGGATGCCGTAAAGGTCGAGCAGCGCCGGGTCCCATGTGCCGTCATGGATGTTGAACAGCCCGGTGCGCGCCGCGTTGGTGGCGTCCGTCGCATGGACGCGCCCCCCGGTCAGCCGCCAGAGCAGGAAGCTGTCGATGGTGCCGAATGCGAGGTCGCCGCGCTGTGCCGCCTCCATGGCCTGCGCGTGCTCCAGCAGCCAGGCGACCTTGGTGGCGGAGAAGTAGGGGTCGATCACCAATCCGCTGCGCTGGGTGACCATCGGCTCGTGCCCGGCGGCGGTCAGCTCGGCGCAGCGGGCGGCGGTGCGGCGGTCCTGCCAGACGATGGCGTTGTGGATGGGCCGGCCGGTGCGGCGGTCCCAGACCACGGCGGTCTCGCGCTGGTTGGTGATGCCGATGGCGGCCGGCGCCGGGTCTGCCGCCAGCACCTCCCGGCAGGTTGCCACAGTATCAGCCCAGATGACCTCGGGATCATGCTCCACCCAGCCGTGGCCGGGGTAGATCTGCGGCAGCGGCCGGGCCGCCGCGTGCAGCACTTGGCCCTCCGCGCTGAACAGGATGGCGCGGGTCGAGGTCGTGCCCTGGTCGATGGCCAGGATGGCCGGTGCAGTCAATCATTCCCTCCCAGGGGTGGCGGCGGGCCGAGGCCCGCCGCGGCCTGCTACATCGCGCGGCCTTGCTTCCAGGCGTCGATCAGCTTCTCGTAGGCGACGGTCTCGCCCTGCGGCTTCTCGACGCCGAGCTTCGGCCAGGGCGCCGTCCCCTTCGCATACCAGTATTCCGGGGGCTGCTCCTTGTTCAGCTTCGGCGCGCAGTTGCTCATGCCCGCGCGCTCCAGCCGGCCCAGCACCTTGTCCATGTCGCTCGCCAGGTTGTCCATCGCCGCCTGCGCCGTCTTCTCGCCGCTGACCGCCACCGCGACGTTCTGCCAGAATAGCTGCGCCAGCTTCGGGTAGTCCGGTACGTTGGTGCCGGTCGGCGTCCATGCCACTCGCGCCGGGCTGCGGTAGAACTCCACGAGGCCGCCCAGCTTTGGCGCCAGGTCGGTCATCGGCTGGCTCATGATGTCGCTCTGCCGGATCGGCGTCAGGCCGACGATGGTCTTCTTCAGCGACGTGGTCTTGCAGGTGCAGAACTGCCCGTACAGCCAGGCCGCCTTGCGCCGCTTCAGGTCGGTGTAGTTCATCAGCGTCCACGACCCCACGTCCTGGTAGCCGTTCTGCATCCCCGGCTTCCAGTAGGGTCCGTGCGGGCTGGGGGCCATGCGCCACTTCGGCGTGCCGTCGGCATTCATCACCGGCAGGTTCGGCTTGGTCAGCGCCTTGGTGAACGCCGAGTACCAGAAGATCTGCTGCGCGATGGTGCCGTTGCCGGGGATCGGCCCGGCCTCGGTGAACGTCATGCCGGCGGCCTCGGGCGGCGCGTACTTCTTCAGCCACTCGACATACTTCTCGGTCGCATACACCGCCGCGGCGCTGTTCACCGCCCCGCCGCGCGACACGCTGGCGCCCACGGGATGGCAGTCCTCCACCCGGATGCCCCACTCGTCCACCGGCAGGCCGTTTGGCAGCCCGATGTCGGCGGTCCCCGCCATGCTCAGCCAGGCGTCGGTGAAGCGCCAGCCCAGCGAGGGGTCCTTCTTGCCGTAGTCCATGTGGCCATAGACCCGCACGCCGTCGATCTCCTTCACCTCGTTGGTGAAGAACTCGGCGATGTCCTCATAGGCCGACCAGTTCACCGGCACGCCCAGCTCGTAGTTGTACTTCTTGCTGAACCGGTCCTTCAGGTCGGGCCGGGCGAACCAGTCGGCGCGGAACCAGTACAGGTTGGCGAACTGCTGGTCCGGCAACTGGTACATCTTGCCGTCCGGCGCCGTGGTGAACGCCTTGCCGATGAAGTCGTCCACGTCCAGCGTCGGCAGGGTTACGTCCTTGCCCTCGCCCTTCATGAAGTCCGACAGCACCGTCGTCACGCCATAGCGGAAATGCGTGCCGATGTGGTCGCTGTCGTTGTCGTACATGTCATAAATAGGCCGGCCCGACTGCATCTCGGTTTGCAGCTTCTCCACGAGGTCGCCCTCGTTGATGTAGTCGCTGGTGACCTTGATGCCGGTGATCTCGGCGAACGCCTTGGTCAGCACCTGGCTCTCATAGATATGCGTGTCCAGGATTTCGGTCACAACGTGGATGTCCATGCCCTGGTAGGGCTTGGCCGCGTCGATGAACCACTGCATCTCCTTCATCTGCTCGGCCTTCGACAGCGTCGAGGGCTGGAACTCGTTGTCGATCCACTTCTGCGCCGCAGCCGATTGCGCCGCCGCCGGCACGCTCAGCCCGGCCGTCGCGGCGGCGGTGACGGCAGCGCCGCCCACCAGTGCCTGCCGTCTTGAAATCTCGATGCTCATTGGCGTTTCCTCCGTATTATGCGGTCCCCAGCAACAGACGACCCGGCAGGACCTGCGCCGGGCCGCAAACGGTGGCGCCTAGCCGTAGCGCCCGATCAGCAGCAGCAGCACGCCGCTCAGCCCCAGCGCCCAGTACTGGTCCAGCTCGGTGAACCCAATCCAGGCGAGGTTCAGGAACGCTGCCGACAGCAGGCCGATGAACAGCCGGTCGCCGCGCGTGGTGACCAGCGGCAACAGGCCGCGCCGGGGCACGCCGGGCGACAGGGCCTCCCACGTCGTCATGCCCACCAGCATCACGGCGATGCAGCCGAAGAAAGTCCCGGTCAGCCCCGTCCAGGCCATCCACCTCATGCGGCGCCCCTCCCGCGCGCCACCGCTACACGCGACCCCCGCACTACACGCGCCCCAAGGCGAAGCCCTTGGCGATGTAGTTGCGGATGAACCAGATCACGACTGCGCCCGGAACAATAGTCAACACACCCGCCGCCGCCAGCAAGCCGAAATCGAGACCCGTCGCGCTGACCGTCCGCGTCATGGCGGCGACGATGGGCTTCGCATCGGTGGACGTGAGCGTGCGCGCCAGCAGCAGCTCGACCCAACTGAACATGAAGCAGAAGAACGCCGTCACCCCCACCCCGGCCCGGATCAGCGGCAGGAAGATGAACACGAAGAACCGCGGGAAGCCGTAGCCGTCGAGCGCCGCCGTCTCGTCGATCTCCCGCGGCACGCCGGACATGAAGCCCTCCAGGATCCAGACCGCGAGCGGCACGTTGAACAGGCAGTGCGCCAGCGCCACCGCCCAGGGCGTGTCGAACAGGCCGACGGAGGAGTAAAGCTGGTAGAACGGCAGCAGGAACACCGCCGGCGGCGACATCCGGTTGGTCAGCAGCCAGAAGAAGAACTGCTTGTCCCCGAGGAAGCGGTAGCGCGAGAAGGCGTAGGCCGCCGGCAGCGCCACACCCACCGAGACGACAACGTTGATCGTCACGAACTTCAGCGAGTTGACGTAGCTCAGGTACCACGTCGGGTCGCCGAAGATGTGGGCGAAGTTGGCGAGCGTCGGGTGGCTCGGCACCAGCTCGAAGTTGGACAGGATGTCGGGGGTCAGCCGCAGGCTCATGTTGAGCAGCCAGTAGATCGGCGCCATCAGCAGGACGAAGTAGAGCAACACCAGGGCGCGCTTCAACTCTCCGCCCTCCCGTCCGCGCTCAGCGCCGTGTAGAACAGCCAGCTCACCAGCAGGATCACCAGGAAGTAGATGATCGAGAACGCCGCCGCCGGCCCCACGTCGAACGAGCCGACCGCCAGCTTGGTCAGGAACTGGCTGAGGAACGTCGTGGCATTGCCGGGTCCGCCGCCGGTCAGCACGAACGGCTCGGTGTAGATGACGAAGCTGTCCATGAACCGCAGCAGCAGCGCGATCGTCAGCACCCCCCGCAGCTTCGGCAACTGCACATACCGGAACACCGCCCACGCGCTGGCCCCGTCGATGGCCGCCGCCTGGTAGAACGCCTCCGGGATCGACCGCAGCCCGGCGTAGCACAGCAGCACCACCAGCGGCGTCCAGTGCCAAACATCCACCAGCAGCACCGTCGCCCAGGCGTCTCTAGGGTTCAGCGCATAGTTGTAGTCGATGCCCAGGCGATGGATCGCCAGCCCGAGCAGCCCGATGTCGCCCCGGCAGAACACCTCCCAGATCGTGCCGACCACGTTCCACGGGATCAGCAGCGGCAACCCCAGCAGCACCAGCGACGCCGAGGCTGCCGCCCCGCGCTTGGGCATGATCAGCGCCAGCGCCAGCCCGAGCGGGATCTCGATCAGCAGCACGCACCCGGAGAAAACCACCTGCCGGATGAAGGCGTCGTGCAGGTCGGCGCTGTGCAGCGTGTCGCGGAACCACTCGTCGCCGACGAACACCCGGCGGTCCGGCCCCAGGATGTCCTGCACCGAGTAGTTCACCACCGTCATCAACGGGATCACCGCGCTGAACGCCACCACGACAACGACCGGGATCACCAGCAGCCAGGCACGCTGGTTCGTCGGCTTCATGGCGCGACCAGCCTGCCGTCGGCATACAGCTTCACCCGGCCCGGCGGCAGCCACACCGTCAGGTCCTCATTCATGGGGATGGCCACGTCAGGCGCGGCCTTCACAACAAACCGGTCCCCGCCCAGCCGCCCGTTGATCACCTGGTGGCTGCCGAGCGGCTCGATGCTCTCGACGGCGATGTGGACCGGCGCGGCCCCGCCGGGGTCGGTCAGCGCCACGAACTCCGGGCGGATGCCGAGGGTCAGGCTGCCCGGCACCGCGCGCCCGTTCAGGCCCATCGGCACCCGCTGCCCGCCCACCACCGCCATCCCGGCGTCCAGCGCGCAGGGCAGCAGGTTCATGCCGGGGCTGCCGATGAAGTGGGCGACGAAGGTGTGGCTCGGCTCCTCGAACAGCTCCTGCGGGCTGCCCTGCTGCAGCACCGCGCCCAGCTCCATCACCAGCACATGATCGGCGAAGGTCAGCGCCTCCGTCTGGTCGTGCGTGACGTAGATCAGCGTCACCTGCAGATCGCGCTGGATGCGCTTCAATTGCCGGCGGAGCTGCCATTTCAGGGCCGGGTCGATGACGGTCAGCGGCTCGTCGAACAGGATCGCCGCCACGTCCTCCCGCACCAGGCCGCGGCCCATCGAGATGCGCTGCTTGGCATCCGCCGTCAGCCCGACCGCGCGGCGCCCCAGGTCCGCCGTCAGGTCCAGGATAGCGGCGATCTTCTCGACGCGCGGGGTGATCCGGCCCGTCGCCACGCCACGGTTGCGCAGCGGGAAGGCCAGGTTGTCGAACACCGTCATGGTGTCGTAGATCACCGGGAACTGGAACACCTGGGCGATGTTGCGCGCCCGCGGCGGCAGGTCCGTAACGTCCTGGTCGTCGAACAGCAGCCGCCCCTGCGACGGCGCCAGCAGCCCCGAGAGGATGCTGAGCAGCGTCGTCTTCCCCGACCCCGAAGGCCCCAGCAGCGCATACGCCCCGCCGTCCTCCCACGTGAGATCAAGCGGCTGCAATGCGTAGTCCGACGCCTGCACCGGCTTGGCGCGGTAGCTGTGGGCGATGTCAAGCAGTCTGATGCGCGCCATGCCATGCCCTTTCGACGGGGTGCTGCGCGAAGTCCGGGGCGGCGGCGAGCCTCCCGGCGGCATCGAAGGCATACAGCCGCGCCGGGTCGAACCGGAACACCAGAGGGGTGCCCGGCGCCAGGTTATGCACGCCGGTCATCTGCATCATCAGCGACAAGCCGCCCGCGGCGCCGTGCAGCAGCGTTTCGGAGCCGTTGATCTCCGCCAGCTCGAGCACCACCGGCACCTCCGCCTGGCCGTGGTCCAGCGCGATGTGCCCGGCATGCAGGCCAAAGGTGTAGCGCCCCGGGGCGAGCGGCGCCGGCACGGCCAGCAGCGGCCCATGGTCGATTTGAACGGTGCCGCCGCTGACGGTCCCCGGCAGGAAGTTCATCGGCGGGTCGCTGATCAGCTCCGCCGCCTCCAGGCTGGCCGGGGCGCGATAGACCTGCAGCGTCTCGCCGGCCTGCACCAGCCGCCCCTCCTTCAGGATGCAGGTGCGCCCGCCGAGCAGCAACGCCTCGTGCGGGTCGGTCGTCGCATAGACGACGGTGCGGTCCCCGGCCTTGAACAGCGCCTTCATCTCGGCCCGCAGGTCCTCGCGCAGCTTGTAGTCGAGGTTCACCAGCGGCTCGTCCAGCAGCAGCAGGCGGCTGTCCTTCACCAGCGCGCGGCCCAGCGCGGTCCGCTGCTGCTGCCCGCCCGACAGCTCCGCCGGCAGCCGGTCCAGCAGCGCCGACAGCCCGAGCCGCCCGGCCACCTCCCGCACCCGCGCGTCGAGCTGCTTGCGATCCAGCTTGCCGGCCAGCCGCAGCGGGGAGGCGATGTTCTGATAGACCGTGAAGTTCGGGTAGTTGATGAACTGCTGGTACACCATGGCCACGCTGCGCTTGCGGACATCCAGGCCGGTGATGTCCCGCCCGTCCTCCACCAGCCGCCCCGCCGTGGGCCGGTCCAGCCCGGCCAGCACGCGCATCAGGCTGGTCTTGCCCGCCCGCACGGGGCCGAGCAGGACTGTCAGCGAACCGGTCTCGAAGGTGAGGTCTATGGGGTGCAGGTGCGTCTGCCCGCCGACCACCCGCGCGACCTGCAGCAGGAAGATCCCCATCAGGACCCGTCTCCTTCTCCCTCTCCCTCCGGGAGAGGGCCGGGGTGAGGGAGGCCGGAAGGACCGAACCTGGCCGGGGAAGGGCAGAGCTTGCTCCCCACACAGCGGGGGTTGGCCCTTGCGGCTTCCCTCACCCCGACCCTCTTCCGAAGGAAGAGGGAGAAGAAGGGCACTGCAGTCATGCGGCCTGGGCCGGGTGCCGCAGGGCCGCGTCGAGCGCCGCTGCCGCGCCCGGCGGCACATGCAGCCCCAGCTTGGACCGGCGCCACAGGATGTCGTCCGCCGTCTCCGCCCACTCGCGGGCAACGAGGTAGTCAACCTCGCACTGGTGTAGCCCGGCGCCGTAATCCCGGCCCATTGCCTCCAGGCTGCCAGCGCCGCCCAGCACGGTCTCCGCATCGGTCCCATAGGCGTGCGCCAGCCGCAGCGCGAGCGGCGCCGGCAGGAACGGATGCGCCGCCGCAAACCCCTTGGCAAAGCGCGGGAAGTCCGCATCCGGCATGTCCCCGCCCGGCAGTGGCGCGGTCCCGGTCCAGGTGGGGCCGCACGGCAGCACGGCGGACAGCTTCTCCATCGCGTGCTCGGCGAGCCGCCGATACGTCGTGATCTTGCCGCCGAACACCGACAGCAGCGCGCCGCCGCCCTCTGGGGCCTCCATGTCCAGCACGTAGTCCCGCGTCACGGCCGAGGCATTCGCCGCCGCGTCGTCATACAGCGGCCGCACGCCGGAGTAGCTGCGGACCACGTCGCCCGGCCCGACCTGCTTGCGGAAGTACCGGTTGACGATGGCGCAGAGATAGTCGGTCTCAGCCGGGCTGATCGCGACGTGCGCGGGATCGCCCTCGAACGGGATGTCGGTCGTGCCGACCAGCGAGTAATCGCCCTCGTATGGGATGACGAAGACGATCCGGCGGTCGGTGTTCTGCAGGATGTAGGCCCAGTCGCCGTCATGCAGCCGTGGCACGATGATGTGGCTGCCCTTGACCAGCCGGGCCTGCTTGGCGTCGTTCTGCCCCAGCGCCCGGCGTAGCACGTCGCCCACCCACGGCCCGGCCGCGTTGACCACGGCGCGGGCACGGATGGTCTCCTGCCCGCCGCCGGGTCCCACCAGGTCGCAGCGCCACAGCCCGTCCTCCCGCGCCGCCGCAGCCAGGCGTGTGTGCGTGCGGATGTCCGCGCCGCGGTCGGCGGCATCGCGCGCGTTCAGCACGACCAGGCGCGAGTCCTCCACCCAGCAATCGGCATACACGAACCCGCGGTCGAAGCCCGGCTGCAACGGCGCCCCCATGGGATCGCGCCCCAGCCGCACCGACCGCGTCGGCGGCAGGCGGCGGCGCCGGGCCAGGTGGTCGTACATGAACAAGCCGAGCCGCACGAGCCACGCCGGCCGCAGCCCGCCCTGGTGCGGCAGCACGAAGTCCAGCGGCCAGACGATGTGCGGCGCCAAAGCGAGCAGCCGCTCTCGCTCCTGCAACGCCTCCCGCACCAGGCGGAACTCGTAATTCTCAAGGTAGCGCAGCCCGCCATGGATCAGCTTGCTGGACGCCGAGGAGGTCGCGCCCGCCAGGTCCCCCTGCTCGCACAGCACGACCGACAGCCCGCGCCCGGCCGCGTCGCGCGCGATGCCGCAGCCGTTGACGCCGCCGCCGATAACCAGGAGATCCTTGACCGCGTCCGCCAGACTTGCCTCCCCCCGGCCTTTCGTTCGACCCATTGGAGCCTACGGCGCGCCTGCGGTGTTCGCAATCGAAAAACCGGTGATCGAAAACGGACTACGGCCCCTCCGCCGCCAGGCACAGCTCCACCCCGGCCCGCTGCATGAACTCCACCACCGGGCCGGGCGGCGGCGCGTCGGTGAACAGCACCGCGACACCCGCCAGCGTGCCGGCCTGCACCATCGCCGGGCGGCCGAACTTGGTGTGGTCCGCCGCCAGGAACACCTGCCGGGCGTTGCGCTGGATGGCCTGGGTGATGCGGACCTCGCGGTAGTCGTAGTCCAGCAGCGTGCCGTCCAGGTCGATGCCGCTGATGCCGATGATGCCGAAATCCACCCGGAACTGGTTGATGAGATCGAGCGTCGCCTCGCCCACCAATCCACCGTCATGGTTGCGGACCAGGCCGCCGGCAATGATGACCTCGCACTCGTCGGACGGGATCAGCAGGTTGGCGACGTTCAGGTTGTTGGTCACCACGCGCAGGCTGCGGTGGCCGCGCAGCGCGCGGGCGACCTCCTCGGTCGTGGTGCCGATGTTGATGAACAGCGACGCGCCGTCCGGGATGCGCGCGGCGACGGCGCGGGCGATGCGGCGCTTGGCGTCGTGCTGCAGCACCTGGCGTGCGGAGTAGCCGACGTTGCGCCCGCTCGACGGCACCCCGGCGCCGCCGTGATGGCGGCTGAGGCGTCCGGCGGCATACAGGCTGTTCACGTCGCGCCGGATCGTTTGCGGCGTCACCTCGAAGCGGGTGGCCAGCACCTCCACGCTCATGAAGCCGCGTTGCGCGACCAGCTCGACGATGGCGTCGCGGCGGCGCAGGACGGCCGTGGAGTCGGTGGGGCGGGCGCTTGCGGTCACGGGCGGCTCGCTACTGGTCAGGCGGGACCATCAAGGCAATCGCCCCCAGCGTAAACGTGTTGGCGAAGCAGTCCAGTGCGCTTGCCCGGCGGCACCGGCCGGCCCTAGCGTTGCCGCACCGCAGCAACCCCGCTCCCAAGCAACCCTCGCTTCCAAGCAACCCCCCGCTCCCAAGCAACCCCCCGCTCCCAGGCAATCATGGAGGATGGCGTGCCCCTCAACCGTAGAACCCTGCTGGCGGCCGCTGCCGCCCTGCCCGGCCTCCACCTGGCCACGGCCCACGCCGCCGAACCGATCCTCGCCGGCGTCAGCGGCCCGCTGACCGGCCCCAACGCCCAGTACGGCGCGCAGTGGAAGCGCGGCTTCGACCTGGCGCTGGACGGTATCAACGGCGCCGGCGGCGTCGCCGGCCGCCCGCTGGCCTACGACTTCCAGGACAGCCAAAGCGACCCCCGCCAATCCGTCGCCGTCGCGCAGAAGCTGGTCGCCGACCCCCGCGTGATCATCGAACTCGGCGACTTCTCCTCCCCTGCCTCCATGGCCGCCTCCCCGATCTACCAGCGCGCCAAGCTCGTGCAGTTCGGCTCCACCAACTCGCACCCCGACTTCACCAAGGGCGGCGACCACATGTGGTCCAACTCCACCAACCAGGCCGAGGAGCAGCCGCAGCTCGCCGCCTACGCCGCCAAGCTCGGCTTCAAGCGCCCGGCGCTGCTGCACCTCAACACCGACTGGGGCCGCACCGCCAAGGACG
>JAABUX010008570.1_pt1 | contig 11765 bp, 14 predicted proteins | sample 5561851 | NCBI WGS metagenome assembly JAABUX01 (sample SAMN10711883, study PRJNA513361) | rock metagenome | isolation source: Antarctica rocks | place: Antarctica: Victoria Land, Richard Nunatak red sandstone | collected 2016-01-03 | reverse complement strand
CTTCGCGCCGGGAATGGTAAGCAGGAAACGGTTGGGGCCAAACGCCCCCGGAGCCACGTCCAGGCGCGGCGCCGCGGCTGGGCTCGTTACGCCCCCATGGGGCGCGCCGCTTGCGCCACTCGCGCTTGTCGTCGCGTCGTGAGAATTGCCGTGCGTTGCCGCGAACGTCACCGCACCCGCGCCGACCACGGCGAGCGCGAGGAGGCCGGCGATCAGCGGCGCGCGCGTCGGCGTCGTGATCCGCTGGGCGGGGATGCGTGACTGGGTTTGGACCGTTGGTTGTCGCATGGTCCGCTACCTCAGCGCGTCACGGTCAGAGTCGCTTTGTCGAAGTTGTACCACTTGCCATCGCCGGGATTGTAGCAGTCGGCCGTCACCATGTACTGACCCGGATGGGCATAGACATGTTTGACGCTCCACCCGTAGGCGACGGCGCCATCGCCAAGCTCCCAGCGCCAGGGACGCAGCATGACAGATGGCAGGAGCGTCTGCGCCACTTCCTGGCGGTTTTCGGTCAGGGCCACGCCCTGGCCGACGTGATAGGCGCCAGGGACGACGAAGTAAGTCCAGTGCGCGACCTCCGCATCGGTGCGCGGGTACTGCTGATTGATCCGCACCAGGCGCCCGTTGGCCGACAGCGACGGCTTGTTGTCCAGCGCGCAGGCCCGTGCGCTCGCACTTCCAAGGACACCGCTTGCGACAAGGGCGGCAAGCCCCGCGATGGCAATACTCCGGCGTTGCGATCGTACCCGTGTCATCTCTTTCTTCCCCCTCACTGTAGACATGTCAGTGTCCGTTCCCTGCTGTGTACATTGCGGATTTTCATCCGTGGGGGCGTCCCGCAGGGACATGACGATCTGCCAGGCGACTTGGATCAAAAGCCACCTCCCACACCGTCGCGGCCCGCGCCCGCGCCGTCCGTCTTACGCCGCGCCAAGCAGCGCGCGCGCCTGCGCCGCGATATCCTGGGCCAGGAACGGGGCATGGTTGTAGGTGCGCCACTGGCCGTGCGGGTCGATCATGTAGACGGCGGCATCGTGGACAAGTTGCGGGTGCAGGTAGATCGGCGCCTCGGGCACGATGTCCACGAAGTAGCTCTTCCAGACGCGCTCCAGCACGGGGCGCGGCGCGCTGAGGTAATGCCAATCCGTGCCCAGCCAACCTGAGTGCCGGGCGAAGGCCTGGATCGCGGCCGGCGAATCCTCTTCCGGGGCGATGCTGATGGCGACGATAGCAAAACGGTTGGCGTCGGCGCCGAGGTCGCGACGCGCCCGCGCCAGCGTCTGCCCAACCAGCGGGCATTGCTCCTTGCATTCGTCGCTAATGAAGGTGAGGGCCACGACCTTGCCACGCAATGCTTGTAGCGTGATCAGCTTGCCGGTCTGGTCGCGCAGCGCGAAGGGCGGCGTGTGACCCGGCAAAGTCGTACCGGGCACGGTGGATTGTTGGTCGGCCTGTTTGGCGTTCTGGCACGACGCGTCGCACTGGGTCACGCCCATCCCGGATAGGGCAGCGCGGATGGTTGGAGCATCGAGTTCCTGGCTGTACCTTCCGCGAATGCGTCCCTGCGCATCGAGAAAGACGCTCGTCGGGAAACCCGCGACCTGGTAGGCCCACGAGGTCGCCTGCTCCCCACCATCCACGACCACGCGGTAGGGCAGGCCCTCGGCCGCAGCGAAGCGGCGCGCCACGTCGGCGCTATCACCGTTGGTGGCGATACCGACCACCTGGACCCCTGCCGCCTGGTAGTCGCGGGCCGCCTGACGCAGCACAGGCATCTCCTCGACGCAGGACGGGCACGTGCTGTAGAAGAAGTTGAGCAGAACGGGGTGACCGCGCAAGCCCTGCAAGGACAGCGCGCCACTCGTGGCGCCCGACGTTCCATTCCAGACCAGGGGCAGCGTGAAGTCGCTGGCCAGCGGCGCGCTTTGCGCGGGTGATGGGGCCGGCCAGAGGGTCAGGCTCAGGCCCGCCAGCGCGACCAGCAGCGCCGTGCCCCAGGTGAGGCGGCGCCAGGGCAGGCGCGGTCCGCCGTCGCTCCCCGCGCCCCCCGTCGTGGCGCGTAGCCGACCCTGTACGTTGACGTTGATGTTCGTGCTCATCCGCTGTGTGTCCCCTATTCCCCAGTATCCCACAGGCGGCCCTACAGCCTGTCGCCACGGCCACATGGATGGCCAAACGCCGCGCCGAGCGGTCGTGGGGCACGCTCACATGATGAGGGGCGAGTCAGCCACGGGACGACCGTGGTTGGGTATGGGGCATTGGACGATATACCTCATTATAGCGTCTCCGCTCAGTCTGGTCTCCAGGCCCTCGGCGCCCGCCAGGGTCTGTGAAAAGTCGCTGGCACCATGATGGGAGGTGTTCCTGGGAGCGCGGGCGCTCCCAGCCCGACAATTCACAGGCTCTCGGCGCAGGCAACCCCTGCACCACACAGCTGGCCGTGCCGCCCGACGGGCGCCACCGGGAATCCATGCTATCGCTACACCCCCGTCGCTATAGCGCGCCAACTGCGGCCATCATCCGTGCTCTGGTACACCGCGCTCTGGCCGTAACTTGCGAACGTGCCCTCGTAGACCGTGGCGCCTGTGGGGTCAGACAGCAGCGTCCAGATAGCCGGAGTGGCGTTCGTCAGGGTAGTGTCGCTCGTCGCGATCAGGCCGCGATCGGAACGCGTCCAGGATGCGCCATCGTCCGTGGAGCGATAGATGTGCCTGAGGGTGCTGAAGAGCAGCGTATGCGTGCGCGGCAACGCAGCAAAGGCGATGACGAACTCCTCCGGCGCCGCGTCCTCGTGCGTGGACCGCTTCCGCACCCACACCCGCGACCAGCGCCTTCCCCCATCGCTCGACCGATCGAGGTGGGCCGAGAGGAACAGCAGGCCGAAACCGGCGAAAACCTGCCGCGCGTCCCACGGGACCGCGGATAGCGTCGAGAGATCATCGAGAGACAGCGGCGGCGTGCCCACACTCATCCAGGTGCGCCCATCGTCGGCTGAGCGGTAGAATCGCGAGAGGGTTTGCCCTTGGGAGAGGCTTTGCGCCTCCGCGGACAGGAAAGAACCATCGGCTAGGGGCACGACGCCCCCCGCGATGCCGAAGCCGACGTCCGCGGGCGTGTCCGGCCCGACGTCCTGCCAGGAACGCCCGCCATCGTCGCTACGCGCCAGTTCGCGGGGACAGCGTGTCTGCAGACAGCGATACGAGAGGACGAGCGTGCCGCGCGCGGAGGCCGCGAGCTGGACCGGCGCGAAGCCCGTTGGCAACCCGGCCATGTGGCTCGTCCACGTGGCGCCGCCATCCTCGCTGCGCTCCAGGCCCAGCGGTCCCTCCTTGGACTTGGCGGCGCTGGAGCCCGCGAGCAGCGTGGAAGGGCGGGCGGGCAGCACGAGCACGATGCCGGTCCAGATGGCGGTCGGATAGGCGGCGAGACGCGTCCAGCGATGGCCGCCATCGGCGCTGCGATAGAGGCCGCACCCCTGCGTCCCCGCCAGGAGCGTCCGCTCGGGCGCGACCGCCAGCGCGCTGATTCCCTCCGCATCGGGATAATCCGGACACCGACTCGCGTGCGTCGGTTGGCGTCCCGCTGCGGGGACAAAGCCGCACACGGCGAGGGCGAGGATCGTCGCGATGCGCCGGCTAAGAGAGAGGATGGCCCCGTTCGTCCGGCCCGCGTCTGTCAGTCGTACCAGCCTGCTGTATCGTCTCATCGTTGTCTCCTCGCACGCCCTCGCGCATTGTGATTGGAAGGGGGTCCGCCATCGTAGCGGCCTCGGGTTCACCCTATTCTACGCTCACGTACGTCAACGCATGGTAGGTCACGGACGCAGATCATCTTTTGGAGACCGCATAGCGTTCTCATAGGTCTCGCCGCGATCCACTTCAACGAGTACGTCTGACATTTTGTCATTTTGTCGCAGCTCTCGTATACTTACAGCGTCTATCGTCGTAATGGAGGTGTATGATGGTTTTAACGGTCGAGTCAAATGAACAGGGGCGGCTCGTCATCCCAGTAGAGGTGCGCGATGCGTTGCGCGTGACGGGCAAGACGCACTGGCAATTGGAGGTGCGGGATGGCGCGATCATCCTCAAGCCTGCCGTGGTGATCCCGCGCGAGGATTCATGGGCCTACCGTCCCGACCATCTGGCGCGTCTGGAGGAAGCGATGACGCAGGCCCGGGCAGGGCAGATTCTGGACCTCAGCCCGGAGCAGCTTGAGAGGCTGGCGGATCAGTCGCATGAGTGAGGGCGACCGCGCGCCGCGGTTTACGCCACGGTTTGTCGACGATCTGCTCGGCCTCTCCAGGACCGAGCAGAAGCAGACCGCCACGTCACTCAAGACGCTGGACGATAACGAAAAGACGCCGTCGTTACGCGTCCATGACCTGGGGGGCCAGCTAAAGGGGATATGGTCGGCATCGGCGTCCAAGAGCCTGCGCATCACCTTCGCGCGGCTCGATGGCGGATACAAGCTCCTGCTAACCGTCGACCATCACTACGGCGATTAGTAGTCCGTCAAGCCGGATTTTGATGGCTGGATATCTCGGCTTTGCCGCGTGCCGCGGAAACCGCTACGTCCGCCCCCTGGCTCCCGTCGTGTTGTGTTAGAGTCCACTCTCATTACATCCATATACTGCTACTCCACAACGATCTCTTCCTTCTTGCGCTAATATACTAAATGTGAGTATATTAGTAGAGAGGGAAGGGGCGGGACTGGATTAGAGGAGACAGGCCATGGATAGGGGCGGGTTCGCGCTTGGGATCGGGTCGGTGGCGGGGACGTCGCACATGGCGATGGGCCGGCCCAATCAGGACGCGTGCTGGTGGCGGCGCACCGAGGACACCCTGTGCCTCTGCGTCTGCGATGGGTGCGGGAGCGGGGCGCACAGCGAGGTGGGCGCGCAACTCGGCGCGCGCCTGGCCGTCGAGGCGGTGCTGGCCCAGGTGGCGGGACGATGCCCCGACGAGGGCCAGACAGTGTTGGATCATGACGTGGTGGCCGGCGCGCTGGCGGCGGCGCGGGAGTCGGTCCTTGACTCCTTGCGCTCGCTGGCGGCCTCGTTGGGACCGGACCTGGGAGCCACGGCCGAGGACTTCTTCCTCTTTACGCTGATCGGCGCCGTTGTGACCGCGCACACCACGGCAGTCTTCTCAATCGGCGACGGTACGATCGCGCTGAACGGCGCCCTGACGCGCCTCGGTCCCTTTCCCCAGAACGCGCCGCCGTACCTGGGGCACAGCCTGCTCGATCCGCGCATCGCGGCCTTGCAGGCGTCCAACGCTGTTGCGCTGCACCACGTGGCGCCGACGGAGGAGGTGCGGTCGATCCTGCTGGCGACGGACGGCGCCGACGCGCTGGAGCGCCACGCCGCGACGCCGCTGCCCGGAACCGACGAGCCGCTGGGTCCCCTGGCGCAGTTCTGGGAGGATCCGCGCTACGTCGACCACCCCGATCTGCTGCGGCGACGGCTGGCCCGCGCCAATCGCCGCACGTCAACGGGCCGCGGCTTGCTCGGGGACGACACGACGGTCGCCGTGATCCGACGCCGGGGCCCGGAGGAGGACGTCGATGCGTGAGGTGATGCTGCGGGGCAAGCGCCTGCGCCTCGACCCCCGCTCAGCCATTGGCAAGGGTGGTGAGGCCGACGTCTATGCCATTGACGGCGGCCGCGCGCTCAAGGTCTTCAAGGACCCGGCGCACCCCGACTACCAGGGCCTGCCCAGCGAGCAGGCGGCCGCGTGGGAGCGGCTGGCGCTCTACCAGCGCAAGCTGCCCCTCTTCCCGCTCCCGTTGCCGTCACGGGTGATCCAACCGGAGGAACTGGCCACGCTCCCCAGCGGCGAGGTCGCGGGCTACGCCATGCGGCGCATCGACGGCGCCGTGCCCCTGGCGCGCTACGGCGACAGGTCCTATCGCGAGGCCAGGACGCGCGACGAGGACGTGGTGGACCTCTTCACAGGCCTGCACGCCACCGTCGCCGCCACGCACCGCGCGGCCGTGGTCATCGGCGACTTCAACGACCTCAACGTGCTGGTGCAGGAGGGGGGTCCGGGGGGCAGGCCAGAGGCCTATCTGATCGACGCCGACAGCTACGGCATCGGCGCGTTTCCCTGCCGCGTCTTCACGCCGCGCTTCACCGATCCCACGCTGTGCGGCGCGCAAGGGGTGGACCTCGTGCTGGCGCGGCCCTGCGGGACCGATGCGGACTGGTATGCCTTTGCCGTGCTGCTGATGCAGTCGCTGCTCTTCGTCGACCCCTACGGCGGCGTCTACCGTCCCCCCCATGCGGGCTCTGGCGGCGGCTGGCCGCTCTCGGCGGCGGGGCGCATGCTTCAGCGCATCACGGTTTTCCATCCCGACGTCCGCTACCCCAGGCCGGCCCGCCCGTACGCCGTCCTGCCCGACGGACTGCTCTCCTACTTCGAGGATACGTTCGCGCGTGACCGGCGCGGACCGTTTCCGCCGCGCCTGCTCCACGAACTGCGCTGGACGCGCTGCCCCTCCTGCGGTAGCGCGCACGCCCGCCCCTCCTGTCCGACCTGTCGCCATGTCGTCGCGACGCCCCTGCTGGTACGCCACGGCGCCGCGCGGCGCGAGCGGGTCTTCGAGACCGACGGCCATATCGTCCGCGCGGCGCTCCAGGGGGATATCTTGCGCCTCGCCGCGCGCACCGCCGCCGGGTTGGTGCGCGAGGATGGCCGCTCCATCGTCGACGCGGGGTGGCCCGCGCGGGCGCGGGTGCTTGTGCAGGGCGAGCGCACCGTGGTCGTCGCCGACGGCCTCGCGCTCACCTACGGGGGCGGTGGAAGCGGCGCAGTCGCGCCCGAGCGCCTCGCGGTTGATGGGGGCGAGGACGCGACCCCGCTGATCGAGGCAACCGCCGCCGCGCGCTATTGGGTCGGCGGGGGGACACTCTGGCGTGACGGGCGCTATGGACCCGAGCGTATCGGCGATGTCATCCCTGAAACGACGCGGTTCTGGGTTGGGTCCACGTTCGGCCTGGGTTTCTACCGCGCCGGGACGCTGGCCCGCGCCTTCGTCTTCGACGCGCTACACGGCGGTCTCAACGACGGCGTTCCCCTGACTCTTCCCGCCGGCCACCTCGTCGACGCGTGCTGTACCTTCGCGGAACAGCGCGCCTGGCTCTTCCTGACCGAGACGAGCGGCGGCCGCACGGTGCGGCGCTGCGTCGTGATCGGGCGCGCGGGAGGGGTCGAGGCCGAGGCGCCGGCGCCCGCCGGAGACGGCTCGTGGCTGGATCTGGGCGGGGCGACGGGCGCGGGCGCCGCGGGGTCCGCGCTCTTCGTCCCGACCGACGCGGGCATCGTCCGCGTCGAGCTCACGGCCGGCCACATCGCCCAGACGCGCGCCTTCCCCGACACCGAGCCGTTCGTGGACAGCGCAACCCGTCTGTTCCCCGGCCCCGGCGGGCTGTATGCCGTCGGCAGCCGGCGCGCCGACCTGCTGCTGCTGTCGTGAGGGGAGGAGCGGCGTCCCCAGGGGCGAGCCGTGCTGATGCGCTCACGCTCATCCTTTGGGTGGGAAGGCGCAGAACTCGTTGCCCTCGGGATCGGCCATGATCGTCCACCACAGCGCGCCGTCCTCGTCGCGGACCTCCTGGAGCACGCGCGCCCCGAGGCCTTGCAGGCGCGCCAGCTCCGCGTCATCGGGCATGTTGATGTCGATATGCACGCGATTCTTGGCCACCTTCGGCTCCGGCACACGGTTGAACCAGATGCGCAGGCCGCCGTCCGGCGGGTCAAGAGCCACCGGGTCGTCCGGCGTGGGCGTATCCTCCGGATCGGGCGGACGCACGGTGTAGCCGAGCGCCTCGGCCCAGAAACGGGCCACGCGGCGCTGGTCAGCGCAGTCGAAACAGATGTCGCGGAGCCGCGATGTGGCCATGGTGATGTCCTTTCTGCTCTGCTAGACGACGCGCTGGCCGTGGCGCAGGAACTGCTCGTGGCCCGCGGCCGGCGCCGAACCGTCGGGCGTGGTGATCACGTCGGGCGAGTACTGGGCCAGGAAGACGCGCCGCATGCGGTCGGTAGTATTGACCCCGCTGCGGTGCAGTGTGACGCTGGAGAAGACGGCGATGCTGCCGGCGGGCACGACCACGATGTCGCCGGGATCGTCGCCGTGGTAGCCGACGAGGTCGTTGGTGCCCTCCTCCTTGACGTGCGGCACGAGGCCGCGCGAGCCGGCGCGGGAGTAGGGCAGGATGTAGGTCGTGCCGTTGGCGTCGCTCATGTCATCGAGGGCGCACCAGAGGCTGACGTACGGCCGGTGCGGCGCGAGCTGCCCGAAGGCCGAGTCCTGGTGCCAGCTGAACTTCATGCCCTTTTCGGCGGCCTTGACCACGTACTGCTCCCAATAGAGGTAGGCCTCGTCACCGACGGTGGCGCGGCAGATCTCGGCCGTCAGGTCGCTGAACAGGAACTCGCGCAGGCGCGGGCTGCGTTTGGAGGCCCAGGCGACGAAGTAGCGCCGGTTGCGATGGCTGATGCCGAGGGTGTCCGTGCCCAGCCGGTCCATCTCGGCGTTGGCCTCGTCGACGAAGCGCTGGCACTCCTCGCGCAGCAGTTGCAGATGCTCCTGGGGGATGACGCGCTCCAGGATAAAGAACCCTTCATCCTGATACTGCTTCTTTTGCTCCTCGCTCACACGAACGGTCTGGGTCATGCTCATGGTGTGCTCCTTCCTACCGCTACTCGTCGTCCCTGGTCGTCTTGACCTTGACCCCTTGGTATGCGCCGGCGCCACGCCCACAATCGCCCGCTCCACTACGTCAATAGCAACCCATGGGCCGTGCGTCGCGGAGCGGACATCCACGGCTACATTCTCCCTATCCCTCCTTGTATACCAACAAACCGCCAATTAAGTGCGCGGTGTCGCCGTGCATCTGGCCACAATCGCCGCGCACCACTGCCGAGAGGCCGATCCGCGCCTACTGAGTGAGCGCGTTGATGGTATCTTTATGATGAAGGTAGGGCATACTGATGCCGCGTAAGATACGAGAACTGAAGGCCAAAAGGCCGATCTGCGACGGGCCGGCTGCACGATGGAGCCCGGAAGGGAATCGCATGAGAGCTGGCGGCATCCCCTCGTGCCAGGCAAGGTCACGCTGTCGGGCCAGGAGGGAGCCGACGCACAGGGCTACCAGGAGGTCCAGGTCCGGGCGTTCCTGGTCAGGATACGCGACGCCGAGGCGGGACAGGAGGCAGAGCGATGAGCACACCCGCGACCACGATGCAGGCCGCGCGCGCTGCGGACGCCGGCGCGGCGCCGCACTACACCATGCTGATCCAGTGGGACCCCGCCGACCGCATCTACGTCGTGACGGTCCCCGAGTTGGAGGGCTGCGCCAGCCACGGCGCCACCTACGCGGAGGCCGCGCAGAACGGCCAGGACGCCATCGAGACATGGATCGCTATGGCGCGGGTGTATGGGAATGCTATCCCGACGCCGCGGGTGCGCGCCTGGCGCGACAAGCTGGACGCCGTACCACCGGCGGAGGTCACGCGCCCCTGACGCGGCGACCCAAAACGGAACCCGATAACGGAGGGGTAAGCATGGCAGCGGACGCGTCATGGGCGCAGCGGCGCGCGGAGGCGGCGCCGGCCGGTGTCGCGCGGTGCTGGGAGGACAGCATCGCCCCGTGGGCCGCGGGTCCACAGTGATCCGCGTCATGCGGGAGGACCCACTTGCAGGCGCCGCAACATGTCTCAAAGGACCGCTCCGACGCGCAGGAGCCCTCTTTCTCGCGTCCGGAGGGGGGCGTGTGTCGGACCTGTCGCGCCTCGGCCGGATCTACCAGGGCGAGGCCGCGCGGCTGTTGGAGCGATATCCGAATGCGCGCGCATATAAGCAGCTTCATAGCCTCGACGACATGGTCGTCAAGGACTTGGCGCGCACCTACCCGACGGCGGCGGGCCGCGAGCTGGAGCGGCCATGATCGAGGGGAGCCCGCACATTCACGAGCGCGCGTCGTAGCAGGGCATTGGCGGAGGCGCGGGAGCGGGTAACACTCTACATCCACGAGCGCGCGTCGTGGCATCTCGATGACTACACGCACCGGACGGTGCGCAAGGCCTGGGAGAGCTTGGGACGGGAGCTGGAGCCCTGGATGCGCACGGAGCGGGGCCGCGGCGGCAGTAAGGACCAACTGAACGGTGGGACGGAACGCGGCGACGATGCTGGAGGACCTGTTGCAGGAGCAAGGGGGTCCAGAGCGTGGCCAGGGCGCCAAGGACAACGAGGAGCGCGACCGTGGGGGGCCAGACCGTGACGGTGGGCCCGACCGCTGCGAACGTGGCCGGCTCCGGCAGGGGCGCTTCGCCCGGCAAGGGGGGAAGGGGACGACGCCTCCAGGCCTTCCGCCACCCGCGCTCCCGGCCACATGGCTGGCGATGATGGGAAGCAGGCGTAGTGTGGTACCACGAGACCGACACGCGCCGCTACGACCGGTCACAGGGCGTGCTGGTGGGGCAAGGTTTGTGGCGGGTCGGCGACGCCTACTACGCCGCCGCCTATGACGATGAGGCGGACGCCCTTTCTCGTCCAGGGCCGCGCCTGATCAACGGCGTTGCCCTACGACGCCGCGAGGACTTCTGCGGCGCGCAGGATCGACGCGTGGAACTCCTCGAAGCTCGGCTCCTCCGCGCCTAGGGCCACGACGAAGGACGCCGGAGGGATGGGATGGAGTACCCGTGCCGGATACGCGACGAGGTACGCTTTCAGGGAGGGCAGGCGCGCGCGGTAGGGAGCAAGATCCTGCCACAACGCGCGCCTGCCCTCCCTGTGCGCAAACGCGCCCAAGAATGCCGAGGCCCGGGCGCGCCGCCCGTTCGCCAGCGCCACATACCGCTCCCACCACTGGGCGAGCAGAGCGCCGACCGCGGGCGCGCCCGCCCAGAGCTCGGCCGATTTGCTGATGCACACGAGCGCGTCCGGCCATGCTACTGGTGGAGTCGCCCCCGCTGGGTCGCCCGCACCGCTCCCGAGGGGCGGGTCCACCCGCTCCAGTCTGCTCGCGCTGCCCTGGAAGGCGACCACCGCCTCGAACCACGCCTGCCAGGCCTGTGCAGTGAGGCCCGCGTGCCGCAGGGCCGCGTCCCCGTCCGCATGCTGATCGAAGGGCGCGACACGCAGCCCGTCCATCTCCAAGGCCCAGAGGCAGAAGTCGACCGCCATGGAGGTTTCGCAGCCGTAGCTCCAGGAGGTGTCCATCCCGACGCGCAACATATGCAGTCCTTTCTCCCCCACCTCCATAAGATATGGGTGTGTTTCATCCATGTTGAAAGCCTCCTCATGCGGCGAGGGCGGGCGGCGTAGCGGCGCGCGGCTTCAGGGCGTGAAGGTCGAGCGGAGACGCCAGGTCGTCGGGATAGGGAGGCGCGTAGAGCCGCTGGTGGCGCTGGCGCCGCCGGAAGGCGTGGTAGGCGTCCCAGTCGTCGTTCTCATGCACGCAGCGCAGGTGCAGGAGGGCCTCGGCGCCGTCAATGGTCCAGCGCATGCCGGAGCGTTCGCAGCGGTCCTTGACCAGGTGGCGGCAGGCGCCCTCGATCACGCCGGTGGCGATGGGCCAGCCCTGCGCGAGGTAGGTCGCGTAGTCCATAGACGGGGCGTTGCGCGCCAAGTAGGCGGCGACGGCCCGGAGGACCTTCGCCTGGGTCGCGGTGCGCTCCGCCTCCTCGGCCAGCGCGGCGAGGTCGCCGACGACGGCGGCGACGCGGCTGCGGAGGAGGGACAAGGTGTGCGCCTTG
>JAABUX010008569.1_pt1 | contig 11765 bp, 10 predicted proteins | sample 5561851 | NCBI WGS metagenome assembly JAABUX01 (sample SAMN10711883, study PRJNA513361) | rock metagenome | isolation source: Antarctica rocks | place: Antarctica: Victoria Land, Richard Nunatak red sandstone | collected 2016-01-03 | reverse complement strand
ACTACCGATACCGGATGCTTGTCCGGTCCGCCCCGATCATGCCGCACGCCTGCCGCTCGCTCACCCCGAGGCTCGCCCGGAGATACGCAACCGCTTCGCGCCTGGCGGCGGGCGTCACCATTTTTTTCCAAGCAGGTCCTTCAGCCCTGCGTTGTCGAGCATGGCTTCGGCCAACAACCGTTTCAGCTTGGCGTTCCCGCCGAAACGCGAAGCGTTTGCGGCTGACTTCCTCAAGCCCGCGCAGCCGCCTCGCCTCGGACAGCTCCAGCCCGCCATATTTCGATTTCCATGCGTAGAACGTCGCACTCGACATCCCGTGCTTGCGGCACAGGTCCGCCACCACCACGCCGGTATCGGCCTCCTTCAGAATGCCGATGATCTGCTCGTCCGAAAACCGCTTCTGCTTCATCCGTCCGCCCCGTCATAGGCCGGACCCTAGCTCCAAGTGGAGGAAACAACGGGGGTCAGGTCACTGGCCCGTGTACGGGCAGGTACTCCGCCGCTATTCCCCGCTCATAGGCGGCATACCTGGCTGGCGCCGCGCCGAGTACGGCGAGGTCAAGGTCGAGGAAGTGGGCGCAGTCCGAGCGAAGCGCATCAGGCACCTCCGCCGGCAGCGTGTGCCCGGCCGTTAGCCGCACCATCAGTTCGGCGGCGGCGACCAGTGCAGGGTCGGCAAGGCCCGTCATTTCCGTCCGCAGCAGCGCCGCGCTACGCTCCTCGTTGTCGTGCGACGCAGGGTCGTAGATCGCGTCGTGATACCAGATCGCCAGTTCCACCACTGCCGGAGCAGCAACAGCCCTGCCCAGCTTGTGCAGGCCGGCCAGCATGGCATCCACGTGCTTCTAGCCATGGTAGGCACGATGCGGCTCCGCATATTGGGCACGCAAACCGACGCGCCGGGTGTCACGCCAGGAGAACATCTGAGTTCCATCTTCTGCGGGTTGCATGAGGCAGTCCAGTGACCATTAAACGGGGTGCCGTCGTGACTCGGCGACCACGAGGGAGTGCGGGGTGCCCACGACGGAGCAAGGTCGGCTGCGACAAAGCTGGCTTGGTAGAAGAGCATAGGGGGATGTGAGGTGTCCCAGGTGAGAGATCGCTGGCAGCTTGGTATTCAACCATTTTTCATCTCGCTTGGACGCGGGCACCCCATACCTCCTCTTCTCTCTTAATCGTCGCCGACCAGGAACGGCGCATGATACCACCGCTCGAATGGCCAACACACACGGCTTTGCTGTCATTGGAGCCGTGGCCGCGGCGCTTTCTGCCGCGAACATGGCAGTGTCAGCCTCGGCCACTAGGTGTAGGCGCTCGCAATCATCGAAGCTTGTGCTCGCAAACAGAGCAGGTTCTTGCTCGGATTAGCTGACAACGGAGCGCGCCTCGTGCTCACATTATCTGCCACTGTGCTCGCCATCATCGTCCCGTGCTCGCCAACGGAGGATCGTGCTCACAATCCGTGCCAGTGGGAGTTTGGCGGTCGCAAGCCCGCGAGCTGTTCTCGATAACCGAGGTTTCTGAGGAGCTTCGGCGTGCGCTGCCCTGAGCTGCGTATCAGGTCCTAACTCAACATCGCTGCTGTGAGATGCAAAGTAGCGGCGTCTTGCTTAGGCGTACCCGTACGGTACTTTCACTCAGACACGGCCACTTCCGCAACTTTGCTGCTGGGGTCGCAGATGTTGGGTCAACCTCAATGACGACCATGCGCGTCAACTCAGCCGATTGAATCAGGGCGCGAGCATACGCAAGCGCATGGAGCATGCGTTTGCTGGTCTCAAGCACGCTATGGCAATGCACCAGCTCAGGCTGGGCGAGATGCTTGGCGTGCAAGACGAGTTCCCGCTTGCTGCGACGGCGCAACATCTCAGAAAGCTTGTCTGCCATAATGCGCAGAGGCTGTGCTGGCGATGATTTTGCGTGACGCTTTTGTGACACACAACAGAGAGCGTTGCCTACTCTTGTCAATTCGACCACACTAGAAACATGGAAACTGACCGTGCTGCACAAGGCTTCGCCGCGCTGGCTCAGGCGACGCGACTGGATTTGGTGCGTTTGCTGATCGCGCAGGGAGCAAACGGCCTGCCCGCAGGCGAGATTGCGTCCCGCCTCGGCGTGCCGTCGTCCACTTTGTCATTCCACCTCGGGGCGCTGGAACAGGCCGGGTTGGCCCAATCGACCCGGCAGGGGCGCCAGATCATCTACGCCGTCCGCATCAAGGGCTTGCGCGACCTTCTGGGTTTCCTGACCGAGACCTGCTGCGGCAGCCGCCCCGAGCTGTGCGGCGACCTCGCCCGCCTGCTGCCCGACCTTCCCGAGGAGGACACGACCATGACCCCCGCCTTCAATGTGCTATTCCTGTGCACGCACAACGCCGCCCGGTCGATCATGGCCGAGGCCATCCTTGAACAGCTCGGTGGAGACCGCTTTCAGGCTTATTCCGCCGGCTCCGATCCGTTCCCCGCACCACGGCCGGAGGTGATCGGGAAGCTGCGCACGTTTGGCCATGACGTGTCCCTGCTGCGCAGCAAGTCGTGGGACGAGTTCATGGGTCCCGAAGCGCCCCGCATGGATTTCGTGATCGCGCTTTGCGACACCCTGCATGGCCAGGCCTGCCCAGACTTCGGCAACAAGGCCGTCACCGCGTCCTGGCCGTTGCCCGACCCGGCGGAGTTCACTGGCAACGAGGCACAGCAGGGGATCCTGCTCAATGAGTTGTACGCCAGCCTGAAGCGCCGCATTGGCATTTTCATCGCGCTGCCCTTCGCCTCGCTGGACCGCATGGCGGTGCGCGCCCGGCTCGACGAGCTTGGCGACGCGGTGCGGGCCTAGTCAGGATGCGCGTCGGCATCAACGGCATGGGGCGCATTGGCCGGCTCGCGCTGCGGGCGGCGATGGGCGGGATGAACCGGCCGGAGGATGACCCGCGCGGGCGCAACCGGCTCGACGTCGTGCATGTCAATGAGCTCAAGGGTGGCGCTCCAGCCACGGCGCACCTGCTGGAGTTCGACAGCGTGCATGGCCGGTGGCGCACCCGGTTCGAGGCCCATGACGAGGCAATCATGGTCAACGACCATCACATCGGCTTCACGGCAGCGGCCCAGCCCGCTGATGTGCCCTGGGGCGACCTCGGGTGCGACGTGGTGCTGGAATGCACCGGCAAGTTCCTCAAGCCCGATCAGCTCGCCGGCTACTTCGACCGCGGCGTGAAGCGGGTGATCGTTGCCGCCCCCGTGAAGGACCCGGCCGCGCTCAACATCGTGCTCGGCGTCAACGACCACCTGTATGACCCGGCACGGCACCGCCTGCTCACCGCGGCGTCCTGCACGACGAACTGCCTCGCGCCGGTCGTCAAGGTCGTGCACGAGGCCATCGGCATCCGGCACGGCCAGATCACCACGATCCACGACCCCACCAACACCAACGTGGTGGTGGACGCGCCGCACAAGGACCTGCGCCGCGCGCGCTCGGCCATGCTGTCGTTGCAGCCGACCACCACCGGCAGCGCCACCGCGATCGGGGTGATCTATCCGGAGCTGCAAGGCAAGCTCAACGGCCACGCCGTGCGCGCGCCGGTGCTCAACGCCAGCTTGACGGACTGCGTGTTCGAGTTGGAGCGGCCCACTACGGAGGACGAGGTGAACGACCTGTTCCGCACCGCGACCGCCGGACCGCTCGCCGGCATCCTGGGCTTCGAGGCGCGGCCCCTGGTGTCGGCGGACTATTGCAACGACACCCGCAGCGCCATCGTGGACGGCCCCTGCACCATGGTGACCGATAGGACGCTGCTGAAGGTGTATGCCTGGTATGACAACGAGGTCGGCTATGCCTGCCGCATGGTGGACCTGGCCTGCCTGATAGCCGAGCGCGGCCTCTGATGGGACCGGTGCGCAACTACCTGATCGTGACCGGAGCCTATTGGGGCTTCACGCTGACGGACGGCGCGTTGCGTATGTTGATCCTGCTGCACTTCTACACCTTGGGCTATACGCCGTTCCAGCTTGCCTCGCTGTTCCTGCTGTATGAGTTGGCGGGCATCTTCGCCAACCTCGGCGGCGGATGGCTCGCGGCCCGGTTCGGCATCACGCGCATGCTGTCCGTGGGGCTGTCGCTTCAGGTCACGGGCCTGCTGCTGCTTTCGGCGCTGTCGCCGGACTGGAGTTCGGGCCTGTCCCTGGCTTGGGTGGTGGCGGCGCAAGGCGTCGCCGGCGTGACCAAGGACCTTACCAAGACCGCGTCCAAGTCGGCCATCAAGGCGACGTCGGAAGGGGGTGCCGGGCAGCTCTACCGCTGGGTCGCATGGTTCACCGGGTCCAAGAACGCAATGAAGGGCGTCGGCTTCTTCCTGGGCGGGCTGCTGCTGCAGGCCGCCGGCTTTCGTCCGGCGTTGTGGATCATGGCCGGCCTGCTCGTCCTTGCGCTGGCCTTCGTGCTGCGTTTCCTGCCGCCGCTGTTCGGCCGTTCCAAGTCGTCGCGCACCGTGCGAGAGCTGTTCGCCAAGGATCGGGCCGTGAACCTGCTGGCCGCGGCCCGGGTGTTCATGTTCGGCGCGCGGGACGTCTGGTTCGTCGTGGCGCTGCCGGTGTTCCTGTATGCGCATGGCTGGCGGTTCATCGAGGTGTCTGCGTTCGTTGCGGGCTGGACCATCGCCTATGGCGGCATCCAAGCGGTGGCGCCCGCGCTCACGGCGCGCAGCCCGGATGGACTGTCGCGTGAAATCCCGGCAGCACGGCTATGGGCGTTGGCGCTCGCCGTGCTGCCGGCGCTGATCGCGCTCGCCCTATGGCTTGGCCTGCCGGTCAAGCCGGACCTGCTGCTGGTCGTCGGGCTGTCGCTGTTCGGCATCCCGTTCGCGGTCAACTCGTCGCTGCACTCCTACTTGATCCTGGCCTATGCCGGGTCGGAGAAGGCGGCGGAAGACGTGGGGTTCTACTACGCAGCCAACGCCGCGGGACGGCTGGGCGGCATCCTGCTGTCGGGCCTGCTGTATCAGGCGGGCGGGATCATCCTCTGCCTCGTCGGCTCGGCCACAATGGTCGGCACCTGTTTCCTGATTACCCTACTACTGCCGACACGGGCCACCGCCGCATCGCTTGCGGCCTAGTTTTGCCGCCAAGCAGCAGCAAGACCAGATTGCGGTGATAAGCTATGGGGACGCGGGCGAGGCTGCTACCCCGCCTGTAGTCGATCAGGCCCGCTTGTACTCCTGGCTCTTGAAGGTCAGATGCCGGGTCACCTCGGGCGCGTCCGCGATCTTGCGGATATTGCCCCAGGTTTGCTTGTAGTTCGGGATGATCAGGTCGTTGGTCGCCTTGCTGACCACGTTGCCCTGCGGACCCGTCGGGTAGCCGAACAGCATGAACGTTTCCTGCCGCCGCGCCGTGTCGGTCGGCCAGGCCATGGCCTGCGTGCTGCCGTTGTCGTTGTAGACCTCCACCAGGTCGCCCGCGTTCAACTTCAGCTCGGCCATGTCCGCCGGGTGGATTTGGATGAACGGTAGCGGGAGGCGGTCCATCGCGAACTCGTTGCCTTGGTCGAGGTAAGCCGATTGCCAGACGTGGTTCGCCCGGCCATTGTTGATCAGGAAGGCGAACTTGTCCTTCTCCGCCTGCTTGCCGGCCGCCTGGAAGCCGCGCCACTCGGCGACCGCGAACACGGCCTTGCCGTCCGGCTTGTTGAACTTGCCGTCCGCATAGAGCCGCTTCGTGCCGATGATGCGCGCCGTGTCGCTGCCCGCAGGGCCAGCCGGATTGGTGCCGGCCTGCTGCACGACTTCCTTGCCCCGCGCAGCTTCCACGGCCGGGTCGCTACCAACGACCGCTCCCGCCGGCGCAGTGGTCGTCGTGCCTCCCGCCGCCGGCCTGGCGCCCTCGACGCCGGTCGCGGGCTTCTGGAAGCCGTCGGTGCCCATGGCCCGCAGGCGCGCGTAGGTGACGAACTCGCCGCCCTTCTCGTGCTTGTGGTAGCCGTCCATGAAGGCGTCCTCCTCGGTCCGCCAGTTATAGCCCTTGAACTTGTCTGCGACGGCCGTTTTGCCGGCTGCGCGCCAGGACTGCTCCAAAGCCTGGGCGAGACGCGCGACGATCAGGCTGTCCGGCAGGGCGTTGCCGGGCGGGTCCATGTAGCGCTCGGTCAGCCGCATCCGGCGCTCGCCGTTCATGCTGGTGAGGTTCGCCTCGCCCGAGGTGGCGCCCGGCAGCATGACGTGGGCGCAGGCGCCGATCTTGGTCGGCACGATATCCACGTCCACGCTGAACAGGTCGCCCTTGCCGATCGCCCCCATGATGGCGTCGACCTGGGCCGTCCGGTCGCCGGCCGGCACGCTGTCCATCGCCGCCTTCACCAAGTCGGTGCGTTGCTTGTAGCTGCGCTTGAACTCGGACGCGTTCAACGTCGTCTTGAAGTGGTCGCAGCCCCAGATGTGGTGGATGCCGCCCTTGCCGCCGATCAGCAGCTGATCGACGTAGGCGGCCGGCTTGCCGACGTGCGCGTCGGAGGGCCGGGAGTAGCCCTCCTGGTGCCCGCCCATGCGGACGCAGCCGCCGCCGGGCCGGCCGACGTTGCCGGTGGCGAGCGCCACGTTCACCAGGGCCTGGTTGGTGCGGTAGTTGTCGTTGCCCCAGATCAGGCCCTTTTCGTAGGCGAACATCGTGCGCCGGCGTGCGCCGCCCTGCTTGGGCTCCGCGATCCAGGACGCGGCCTTGCGGATGTCCTCTGGCTTGAGGCCGGTGAGCCGGGCCGCCTCCTCGATCGTAGTCTTGTTGCCCTGCACGGCCGCATCGAAGCCGATGGTGCTGGCCGCGATGAACCCGCGGTCCACCCAACCCTTGGCGGCGATCTCGGTCAGCAACGCGTTGAACAGCGCGAGGTCAGTACCCGAGTTGATGGCAAGGTGCAGCACGTTGTCCGCGCCGGCCTCCGCCTCGCAGGCGGCAATCGTGGGCGTGCGGCGCGGGTCTATGATGACGATGTGGGCAGCGGCCACTGGCTCGGCACCGAACTCGGCCTTCTTTTTGTCCAGGCTGCGCCCAGCAAGGTTCGGCACCCAATGGTTCAGGAAGTAGTTGGTCTGGGTCTCCAGCGGGTTGCAGCCGACCGCGAACAGGGTGTCGGCCAGCTCCGCATCCTCGTAGCAGTTGTTCAGCTCGCCCACGCCCATGTCGCGGGTGCCGTGCACTTCGCTGTTATAGGCGGGCCGGTTGTGGATGCGGATGTTCTTGACCTTCATGCTCTCGAAATAGAGCTTGCCGGTCGCCCAGGTGTTCTCGTAGCCGCCCCCGGCGGCGCCATGGTCATAGGCGGACACTAAAAGCCCGTCCTCGCCCTGCGCCTCTACCACCCGGCGCGTGACCTCGGCCACCAGGCCGATCGCATCGTCCCACGACGTGGGCTTCAGGTCGCCGTAGCGCCATACCAGCGGATCGGTCAGGCGCTGCGTCTGCGTGCCGGTGACGGTGGAGTAGGAGTTCTCGCCCATGCGGCTGCCGCGGATGGAGCCCAGGCCCGAATTCACGACGCAGTTCTTGTCCGGCTTGATGACAATGTGCACGTCATGGCCGTCCTGCTTGACGATGTTGTACATCGACGGGCTGTACCAGCCATCCGCCTCGGCGCCTTGCTGCTGCGTGAGGTCGGTGTTGAAGGCGTTCTCACCGGCAGCCATGCCGCCCTGGCGGTCCACCGGCCAGGAGATGGCGTGGTAGCCGCAGCCGACGATGCAGTAGTGGCAGACTACGTTCTGCACGCGTGCATCCTTGGGTGGGATGGGCAGGCGGTCGATGTTGCGCTTGTAGGCCATGGTGTTTCCCCTACGCCTTCAGGACGTTGCTGAGCCGGCCGTAGAGCAGCTCGTCCACGCCCTCGGCATGGATGTCGCCGGCCTGGTCCACCCGCAGCCGGAACTGCGGCAGGTTCTGCGTCGCATGGCCCCAGATCTGCAGCCCGCCCTTCTCGACGTCGAAACGGCTGTAGTGGCCGGGGCAGTTGAGGGTCCGGTCGTCGGCGCGGTAGGCGAGCGGGTAGCCCTTGTGCGGGCACATCGTGCTGTACGCCACGATGTCGCCGTCCGGGCCGACCCCGCCCTCGACGCGGACGCCGAGCTTGATCAGCACGCCGGGACTGTCCGCGTCCGGGTAGGTGACCTCCTTCGGCTGGTTCACCTTCAGCTCGGCAACGCTGCCTATCTTGTTGGCCGGATAGGTTACCCTGGCAAGCGACGGCGTCGCTTTTGCCGGCGAGGCGGGGAGCACGGTTGTGGTCGCCACCCCGACCGCCGTCGCGGCCGTTCGGGCGAAAAAGGCGCGCCGGCCTGCATCGACTAGCTTGTCGCACCGTTCCACGAGAACCTCCCTTGTTATTTCATTCATCGTGGCGGGCGCCGCCCGCCCGCAACGCCGCGCTGCCTGACCACCCCTCAACCCGGAGATGCCCCATGCCCGATGGTTCGCTCCTGCTCCTGCCCACCCTGCCTGTCGCAGTCATCGGCGCCGGCCCGGTTGGGCTGGCCGCAGCCGCCCACCTGCGCGCCCGTGGTCTCACGCCCTTGGTGCTGGAGGCCGGGCCGGATGCCGCCGCCGCCGTGCGCGCCTGGGGGCACGTCCATATATTCACACCCTGGCGCCTCAACATCGACGGCGCGGCCCGGGCGCTATTGGAGATGCAGGGCTGGACGGCCCCGGATGCCGAAGCCTACCCGACCGGCGCGGAGCTGGCCGGCCTCTACCTTGCGCCGCTTGCCCGCGCTTTGGGGAGCGCAGTGCGAACCGATGCGCGAGTTGTCGGCATTTCCCGCCGGCACCACGACCTGATGCGCGACGCCGGACGGGAGGACGCGCCGTTCGTGCTGCACTTCGCCGGGTCGGACAGCGCGGTTGAGGAGGTCGAGGCCGCCGCGGTGACCGACTGCTCCGGCACCTGGGCCTCGCCCAATCCGGCGGGGCCGCACGGCCTGCCGGCCTCTGGCGAGGCAGCACATCGCGGTCGCACCGCCTACGGCGCGCCTGACGTGCTGGGGACGGAACGCAGCACCTATGCCGGCCAGTCTGTGCTGGTCGTGGGCGCCGGGCACTCGGCGATGAACGTCGTCCTAGACTTGGCGCGGCTGGCGCGGGACGCACCCGGCCCTCGGATCGCCTGGGCCCTCCGCAAGCCGCTCGGCACTGTGCGGTTTGGCGGGGGCGCCAACGACGGCCTGCTGAAACGTGGTGCGCTGGGCGCACGCGCGGGCGTTGATTGAGGAGGGCGCCGTTCGGGCGCTCGCACCCTTCCTGATTGGGCGCATCGAGGAGGACGGCGGCACGCTGCTCGTCAGTGGGCAGCAGGATGGGCGGTCGAGCCAGGTGCGGGTGGACCGGATGATCGTCGCCGCAGGCTTCCGGCCGGACCTAGCGCCCCTGCGGGAACTGCGGGTGGCGCGGGACCCGGCGGTGCAGGCGCCGCCCCACCTAGCCTCCCTGATCGACCCAAACGTGCATTCGTGCGGCACCGTCCGCCCGCATGGCGAGGCGGAGCTGCGGCACCCGGAACCCAGCTTCTACATCGCCGGCATGAAGAGCTACGGCCGCGCGCCGACGTTCCTGCTGGCGACCGGGCACGAGCAGGTGCGCTCCATCGTGGCGGCCCTCGCTGGGGGCTGGCAGGCCGCGCGCGAGGTGCGGCTCGACCTGCCGGAGACCGGCGTGTGCTCCGGGCCAAGGCTGGCGCCGGCAGTGGCCGCCGATGCGTGCTGCACGCCCGCGACGCCGCAAGGCGTGTGCTGCGGGCCGAAGCCAGAGTTGGCAGCCGCGGCGCCATGCTGCGGCTTGGCTGCTGATCACGCTTCCGGCTGTTGCGGGTGAACCGGTCCGCCGTCGTCCTTGCACTCGGCACGGCGCAGACCCTGGCCTGGGCCAGCAGCTACTATCTCGTGGCCATCGTCGCCGACCCGGTCAGCCGTGACCTGGGCATCTCCGCGACGGCCGTGTTCGCGGCCTTCTCGGCGGCGCTGCTGCTCTCTGCCGCCTTCGGCCCCGCGGTGGGCCGGACTATTGACCGCCGCGGCGGGCGTGGCGTGCTGTGCCTGTCCAATCCTGTGTTCGCCACCGGCTTGGCGCTGCCGGCCATGGCGCACGGGCCGGTGCTGCTGACGGCAGGCTGGCTGGTGCTGGGCGCGGGCATGGCGCTCGGCCTCTACGACAGCGCGTTCGCGACCCTGGCCGGGCTGTATGGCCGCGACGCGCGGGGCGCCATCACCGGCATCACCCTGATCGCCGGCTTCGCCAGCACGGTCGGCTGGCCGCTGACGGCGTTCCTTGACGGAGCCGTGGGCTGGCGCGGTGCCTGCCTGGCGTGGGCCGGGCCGCACCTGCTGGTCGGGCTGCCGCTCAACCGCTTCCTCGTTCCGTCCGTCCCGCCGCAGCATGGAACTGGCACGGCGCCTGTCATGGATGGTGATGCACACGCGGCACCACGGGGGGCCATGGCGCTGCTGGCCTTCGTGTTCGCCGCGACCTGGGTGGTCAGCACCGGCATGGCCGCGCACCTGCCGCGGCTGCTGCAGGCTGCCGGGGCAAGCCCGACCGGAGCAGTCGCCGCCGCTGCCTTAGTCGGGCCGGCGCAAGTCGCGGCACGGCTGGTCGAGTTCGGCCTGATGCGCCGGGCGCACCCGCTCGCCTCGGCCCAGGTTGCGACGGTGCTGCACCCGGTCGGCGCCTGGGCCCTGGTGCTGTTCGGCGGCCCGGCCGCAGCGGTGTTCACCCCGCTGACGGGGCGGGCAACGGCCTCTTGACCATCGCCAAGGGCACCCTGCCGCTCGCGCTGTTCGGGCCGGCCGGCTACGGGCTGCGAACGGGAGTGCTGTCGGTGCCCGCGCGCGTGGCGCAGGCCGCGGCGCCTTGTTTGGATTGCTGCTGGACCAGGCGGGCCTGGGTGTGCTGGCCGTGTCCGCTGGACTGGGCCTTGCCTCGACAGCAGCGCTGCTCGCGCTGCAAGCGCCGGGCGGCTCCGTGCGCGGGTCCGCCTGCGGCCTCCTGCATGGTCGAGACTGACTGCGCGTTCATGATGCCGCGCACTGACCAGCAGACACGAGCGTCAAACCCATCGGCGTAAGCGAAAGCACCGCGAGGCCGGCCAGCGACGTCGAGGACCGCTGGACGTTGCGCGCTGCCGACCGCGCGCTGCTCGGCAACAAGACCGGCGCCACCCGCCTGGGCTTTGCCGTGCTGCTCAAGCTGTTCCAGGCCGAGGGCCGCTTCCCGCGCCGCCCCGAGGACGTGCCGCTGGCCGCGGTCGAAGCCGTCGCTGCCCAGGTCGGCGTGCCCGCGGCGGCGTGGCGCAGCTACGACTGGCACGGCCGCGCGATCCGCTACCACCGCGTCCAAATCCGTGCCGCGCTTGGCTTCCGTGAGGCCACGGACGAGGACGCGACGGCCCTGGCCCATTGGCTGACTGGCCAGGCGCTCGCCCTGGAACGCCGGCATGACTGGTTGCTGTCTGTGGCGCGGGAGCGGTGCCGAGCGTTGAAACTGGAACCACCCTCGCCCGAGCGCCTGGAGCGGCTGGTGCGTTCCGCCCTGCACCGTCAGGAAGAAGCGTTCTGCGCCGGCGTGCTCGCGCGCCTGCCGCCCGAAACCATTGCCGGACTCGACGGCCTGCTCCGCTTGCCTGTTCCCGGCAGCGCAGAGCACGGCGGCGAGGACGGCCGCGACCTACCCCGGTTGCTCGTGCTGCGCGCCGGCACCGGCCAGGCCAGCCTCAAGAGCGTGGACGAGGAGGCCGACAGGCTCCGG
>JAABUX010008567.1_pt1 | contig 11766 bp, 10 predicted proteins | sample 5561851 | NCBI WGS metagenome assembly JAABUX01 (sample SAMN10711883, study PRJNA513361) | rock metagenome | isolation source: Antarctica rocks | place: Antarctica: Victoria Land, Richard Nunatak red sandstone | collected 2016-01-03 | reverse complement strand
TGAGGTCGCCGGGTTGCCGGGTCGCTCCGCCCCGCCGTCGGGGTGCCTGATCTTGGCGGTGGTGGGCGACTCCCCCGCCGGGTGCGTGGCGATGCGCGACCTGGGCGGCGGGACTTGCGAGATGAAACGGCTCTACGTCGCCGCGCCCCACCGGGGCCGAGGCGTGGCGCGGCTCCTGGTGGAGGCGGTCCTCCAGCGGGCCGAGCAACTGGGCTACCGGCGGATGGTGCTGGACACCCTCCCCGAGATGGCTGGGGCCATTGCCCTGTACCGGAAGTATGGGTTCGTCGCAACGGCCCCCTACTGGGGCCACCCGGCCGAGCATGCCGTCTTCCTCGAAAAGCCACTCGCCCACGAAGCGACGCCCACCGGGGGAACTCCGTGGCTTGCTTCGGGCTAATCCGTCATTGTGGAGATCTTCTCCACGAACGGCAGCTTGGGCCGGGTCGGTCAGACCTGGGGAACTTGACGGCACGATCATGATTTCACTCGGGGCCGAGGCGACCGACGTGGTGCTGGCCTGGGGCGATGGGTCACACCGGTCGGTGGCGCTGCACCATGCGGCGATTCACGGTCGGCCCGGGTTGTGGGGGGATGATCGGCTCCAGCCGTCGAGCGCGATCTGGTTGCGGGATGGCGGCGACCAGTGGGAGGCGTTTGGAGCCGGGTCGGCCGGTCCCGCGCTCGACTGGCTGGAGCGGGCCGCGCTGGGTCGCTCCGTCGTCCTGGCGGCTCCGCCGTCGTGGGAAGAGATCGTCCGCGAGCGAGTCGGTCGGTTCACCCTCATCAAGCGGAGCCGCGTGCAAACCCGGCTCCGCCCCGAGGCCCCCGCCGACCCGATGATCTCGGCCGCCGTCCGCCCGCTCGTCGACGGCGACGCTGCCGCGTTTCAGGACGTCGCCCCGGCCTGGGCACTCGGGTCGTGGGGCGACTTCGCCACCCTGATCGACCGCGGGTCCGCCTGGGGAGTCGCGGGCCGGTCGGGTCTGGCGGCGGTGGCCTGGGTGGTCGAGGCGGATCACGACCGCGCCAAGGTGGGGGTCGCGACCGACCCTCGGTTCCGCCGGCTCGGCCTGGGTCGAGCGGTGGCGTCGGCCTTGATTCGTCAGATCGAACAAGAACAGCGCAAGCTCCCGCTCTGGGTCGTCAACCCGGCTAATACCGCGTCGGTGGCGCTGGCCCGATCGCTGGGCTTCGCGACCCAGGTCACCGAGACCCTGGTGCGGTGGACGCCTTGAACCGAAGGAAGCAAGCCCGTGGCGGGATATCCGGTCGACCTCGATCTTCAGGGGCAAGTCGCGGTCGTCGTCGGCCTCGGCGCGGTGGGACGACGCAAAGTCCTCGGGTTGATCGACGCCGGGGCGATGGTCCGCGGGGTGGACCCGCTCGGGGCAAGCTGGGCGACCGACCAGGGGATCGACCTCCGGGTTGAGCCTTACCGCGCGTCCCACCTCACCGGGGCGAAGCTGGCAATCGCCGCCGCCGCGCCCGAGGTGAACCGCCTGGTGGTGGCGGATGCCCGGGCGAGGGGAATCCTCGTCTCGTCGGCCAGCGACCCGCGCTCCGGCGACTTCACCGTCCCGGCCGTCTGGCGGAGCGGCCCGATCACGCTGACCGTCGCCACCGGCGGGGCCAGCCCCGCCCTGGCCACCACCCTCCGCGACCGCGCCGCCGCTGCGATCGGTCCCGAGGCCGCGACCCTGGCTCAGATCCTCCTCGACCTCCGCGCCGAGGTCCTCAACCGGGTCGCCGACCCCCTGCTCCGCCGCCGGACCCTCCAACTCGCCGCCGACCCGGCGTGGCTCGACCATCTGGCCTTGAAAGGAGAAGCCGCCACGAGGGAAGCGCTTCGTCGGGCAATGAAGCTGTCTTGACCGCTCCCGGCTTGTCGTCCCCGATCCGCTGAGTCGGCCAGCTTCGGCCCAACCGTGCTCTTCAGTTTTTGTAGGGTGGGGACCGCCCACCAAGGCCAGACGTGTGGCATCGGTGGGCGGTGCCCACCCTACGGGAAAACCAACTGCGTAACTCCTAACCCAACCGACGATGCGATGGCTTTCTGTCGTGCCTTGGTCACTGGCGCTTTGGCGAAAGGCTTCCCACCAGGGGCGACTTTCACTAAACTCGGGGCGGATTGACAGGGAGTTGCCGACGATCGGGCGTTCGCGGGCGAGCCGCGTCACCACGCCTCGGCCGTTGATTGATTGGTTGGACCCGACCCTTTTGGAGTCGCACCGTGTTCGAGGAGGAACACCCGTGAAGATCGCCGTCGTCGGTACGGGGTACGTGGGGTTGGTCACGGGCACTTGCCTGGCCGACATAGGCAACGACGTGATCTGCGTCGATAAGGTCGCCGCCAAGGTCGAGATGCTCCAGCACGGCAAGATCCCGATCTATGAGCCGGGTCTGACCGAACTGGTCCACCGGAACAGCCGCGATGGGCGGCTCCGGTTCACCACCGACCTGGCCAAAGCGATGGCCGACGCCGAACTGGTCTTCATCGCCGTCGGGACGCCGCAAGGGGAGGATGGGGGCGCCAACCTCAACGGGATCTGGGCGGTCGGCCGCGAGATTGCCCAGCACCTCAACCACGGCGATGACCGCAAGACGATCATCATCAAGAGCACCGTGCCGGTCGGGACCAACGCCGAACTAGCCCGACGGATGGCCGAGGCGACCGACGTCCCGTTTGACGTGGCCAGCAACCCCGAGTTCCTCAAGGAAGGGGCGGCCATCGACGACTTCAACAAGCCTGACCGCGTCGTCGTCGGCGCCCGCCGCGCTGAGGTCTTCGTGCAACTCCACGACCTGTACCGCCCGTTCCTCCGGACCGAGCGGCCGTTTCTGACCATGACCCCCGAAAGCGCCGAGATGACGAAGTACGTCGCCAACTGCCTCCTGGCGACCAAGATCAGCTTCATCAACGAGATGGCCAACCTCTGCGAAAGCTACCACGCCGACATCAATGAAGTCCGGCGCGGGATCGGCCACGACCAGCGGATCGGCTTCTCGTTCCTCTTCCCCGGCGTCGGCTACGGCGGGTCGTGCTTCCCCAAAGACATCCGCGCCGTGATCCACATGGCGAAGCAGGTCGGCCTGCCGTCGAGCATGATGGACGCCGTCGACGCCGTGAACCAGGCCCAGAAAGACATCCTCGGCCGGAAGATCACCGAACACTTCGAGGGGGCGCTCGCCGGGAAAACGATCGCGATCTGGGGCCTGGCCTTCAAGCCTCGGACCGACGACATCCGCGAAGCCCCCGCCCTGGTCCTGATCGACCAGTTGCTGCGCGCCGGTGCCTCGGTCCGGGTCCATGATCCCGAGGCCATCGCCAACGTCCGGGACATCTACGGCGACCGCTTGATCTACTGCGACCGCCCATACGGAGCGCTCGAACAGGCCGACGCCCTGGCGATCGTCACCGAGTGGAACGAGTTCCGGACCCCCGACTTCGAGGTGATGCTCCGCCTCCTCCGCCACCCCGTCATCTTCGACGGTCGGAACCTGTACGACCCCGCGCAGATGGCCGAACTCGGCTTCCACTACCAGGGGATTGGCCGGGTCGTCCCCGAACCGACCACCGACTCGCTGGTGATCTGAACCGCCGGATCGAGCCAACGGGCCACTCACGACCAAACCCCGACGACCCTCGATCTGTTCGGGGGCGGCCGGGGTTCTTGGTTGAGCGTTGGCGGAGGAGAACCGCTGTTCGTCGAGCCGGCGGCTTACTTCTTCTTGGCCTTGGGGTCGACGATCTTGGTCATGTCGGGCGAGGTGCCAGGGGGGGGACCAGCCTTGGCGCCCTCGGGGGGCGCGGGGATGGTGGCTCCACCGCAACCGAGGCTGGTACTTGCCGCGACGAATCCACATAATACGACGATCAAGAAACGCATGGGCGTCATTCGCGCTCCAACGAACCTGGGCAATGGTTGGGCCGGACCGAACCTGGGGGGAGCAAGGGAAAGTTGCGTTTCCTGGCGAACGATCACAAGGCGTCGCTGGAGACGATCTCGCGGCCGTAGCGGGTCCCGACAGCTTGCCAGATGTTGAGCGCGACCGAATCCTTGACGAAGCGGATGGAGCCGTCGGCGAAGCTGACGTTGACGCCGCCGGGGTGGCCGCTCGTCGCCGCCGCCGAGGAGAACGGGCCGAGGTTGCCCCCGTCGGTCACAGCGGGTTGCTCGCCGCCGGCATTCATGCAGTTCATGCTGTTCGGGGCGCCCACATGGTTGTAGCTGACCAACCCGAGGAACCAGGGGTGGGTAGCATAGGCGGTGTTACCCAGGTGGTCGGTGTTAAGCGAGGTGCTGACTGCCGGGATCGCCTTGCAGGCCGACACCAGGGCGGTGGTACCGTTGGCCCCCGACCCTTGCCCCGAAGCGCCGGAGGGTGTCACGCTGAAGATCCCCCGCTTCGAGTTGGGTCCATTGCCGGGGGAGACCGGCCCGCTGCCGGTGACTCCGTGCAGCCGCTCGCTGAACAAGGCGGTGTTGGTGGTCCCGTCGCGGATTGACTCGATCGTCACCGGGCCGACGCGACCGAGCGACGAACCGGCTAGGTTGATCACGTTGAAGTCGCCGACCGGCACGATGGTCCCGCTGTAGGCGGTGACTTGACCGGGTCCGCCGTAATTGCCCACGTAGTTGGTGGTGGCGGTCAAGGCGGGCCGGGTCGGGTTGGGGTCGGACGGGCAAAGGAGGGTGGCGATCTGGCTGTAGGTGACCGACGTGTTCTCGGAGCCGGCCGTCCCCGCGCTGTTGACGACCGCGGGGGCCGAGAAGTTGTACGCGCCGTAGATCGCGTTCTGCTCGATGTAGGGGAGGATGGGGATCACCCAGGACGCCGAGTAGCCACCGCTGATGTTGAACTGGCCGCCGGGATACATGCAGACGGCGGGGAGGACGTTGACCGCCGAGTGGTAGTTTTGCGCCGCCAACCCCAACTGCTTGAGGTTATTCGTACACTGGGCGCGCCGGGCCGCCTCGCGAGCCGACTGCACCGCCGGGAGCAGCAGGGCGATCAACACGGCGATGATCGAGATGACGACGAGCAGCTCAATCAGCGTGAATCCGCGACGTGAGGTTTTCACAGGGGCCTCGATTGGACACCGGGCGACGGGACGGGGATGATTGCGGTCGGCGGGTCGAGAAGAACCCTCGGCCCCCGGAGGCGAGTCATCCAGTCTAAGACTAGGCCGGGGCGTTGGCAAGCCGGGACCGTCGCCCAGGTCGGATCGAGCGGTTCCCATGACGCTTTCCCGCAACATCCCGCCGCTCCGCGGCGCCCGAGGCGCGTTCAGAAGGCGTCGCTCGACAGGACTTCGCGGCCGTTCCGGGTGCCTAAGGCCCACCAGACCGGGGGGCTGACTGAGTCCTTGACGAACCGGACCGACCCGTCGGCCAGCGCGAGGTTGACGCCGCCGGGGTGGTTGCTCGTCGCCGGGGCCGAGCCGAACGGGCCGACATAGCTGAGCCACGACGGGTCCGCCGTGGTGTTCTGGCAGCTCAGGCTGTTGGGCGCGCCGACGTGGTTGTAGTTGACCATCCCGAGGTGCCAGGGGTACGAGGCGAAGGCGTTGTTGCCCAGGTGGTCGGAGTTGATCGCCTGGGTCGTCGCGGGGAGGCTCTTGCAGGCCCCGACGAAGGTGGTGGCCCCGGTCGCGCCGGAGCTTGGCCCGGTTCCCGCCGCCGACACGTTGAAGATCCCCCGCTTGGCGTCGGGCGAGGTCGGGTAGACCGCCGGGTTGGATTCGAGGCCGTACAACCGTTCCGAGATCAAGGCGGTTTGCGACAGGCCGTCGCGGATCGACTCCAAAGTGACCGGCCCGGTCCGGCCCAGCGAAGGGTTGGTCGCGCTGAAGATCTTGTTCAGGTCCGCCACGGGGACGACCGTCCCGCTGTAGCACTGGATCTGACCGGGGCCGCCGTAGTTCCCCACATAGTTGGTGGTCGCCGCCGCGCTCGGGCGGACCGGGTTGTCTTCCGACGGGCAGAGGAACGCCGCGATCTGCGTGGTCGTGACCGTCGTATTCTCCTGGCCCAGCGTCCCCCCGAGGACGACCGCCGGTGCCGCGAAGTTGTAGGCCGAGAACAGCGCGGACTGCTCCAACTGCGGCAGGATCGCCAGCGTCCAGGGGGGCGCCCAACCGCTGCTGATCTGCTCTTGCCCCCCCGGATACATGCACTGGGCCGGGACGACGTTGGCGCTGGAGTGGTAGTTGTGGATCGCCAGCGCCAGTTGCTTGAGGTTGTTGGTGCACTGAATCCGCCGGGCCGCCTCGCGGGCCGCCTGCACCGCCGGGAGCAGCAAGGCGATCAACACGGCGATGATCGAGATGACCACCAGAAGCTCGATGAGCGTGAAGCCGCGGCGGGTCCGGTTCATTGGGAAAAATCTCGCGGTGGTCGGGGATTCAGCGGCGGGTCGGGTGCCCAAGCACCCCTCGCCTCATCACCGAACCTAGAACGCTTTTGGCGAACGCGAGCGGGACTCGGGACAAAATTCGCCCGAAATCGGCGCCGGACCGGGGACGAACCCGAAAAAACCGCCGAGCACCTCTTGATCTCAACCACGCAGGGTGGATAATTAGACGGTGTTCTAAATGATCGGTCCGTGGACCGGGATCGGACCCCATGAACGACGTCTTCAAGGCGCTGGCCGACCCGACCCGTCGCGAGATCCTCCGCCTCTTGCGGGGGGGCGAGCGGACGGCGGGCGAGCTGGCCGAGCGGTTCGACATGAGCAAGCCGTCGATGTCGCACCACTTCGCCGTCCTCAAGGAAGCGGAGTTGATCCGGAGCCGGCGCGACGGCAAGCAGATCTATTACACGCTCAACACCACGGTCGTCCAGGACGCCCTCGCCTGGTTTCACGACCTCTTCGGCGTCGCCGAGGGCACCAAGGAGAAGAAATCATGACGCGCGGAACTTGGTTCGTGGCGGTCGCCTTGATCGTGGCGGTTTTCGTTGGTTCGATTCTGGTGTACGGCAAACTCCCGGAGCGGATTCTCACCCACTGGAACCTGCGTGGCGAGGTCGACGGTTTCGGCTCGCGAGCAGTGGGTGTTTTGTTGTTGCCAATCGTCTTGGTAGGCCTGGTCGGCTTGTTTGCGGTCTTGTCGTGGATGTCGCCCACCTCATTCAAGATGGATGGGTTTCGAGCGACCTACGGAGCCATCGTCATCATCACCCTGACGCTGCTGTCCTTCATCCATGTGTTAGCCCTCACAGCGACGCTGGGCTACCGAGTCGATATGACGCGGTTCATCGTGGCCGCCGCTCTCTTCGCGCTCGGTCTAATGGGAAACTTTCTCGGCAAGGTCCGCCGGAACTTCTTCATCGGCTTCCGCGTCCCCTGGACGCTCGCCAACGAGCGGATTTGGAACGAAACGCACCGTCTGGCCGCGTGGGTCATGTTCGGTTGCGGCTTCCTCGGTTCGGCGGTCGCCCTCGCCGGCCATCCGCTGGTTGGTCAAGGCTTGATCCTCCCAATTGTTATTGTGCCAATCCTGTTTTCACTCTACCGCTACAAGCAGCTTGAGGCTCGCGGGGAAGTCTGACGGTGCCACCCCTATTCCTCATCGGTAGGGCTGGCGGGGCCGCCCCCAGCGGGGCTGTCGTCGATCCGGTAGTCGGAGAGCTTTTTGTGGAGGGTGTTGCGGTTGATGCCAAGTCGGGCGGCGGCCTTGATCTGGACCCGCTCGCAGGCGGTGAGGACTTGCTGGATCAGCTCGCGCTCGACCAAGCCGACGACGCGGTCGTGGAGGTCGTTGGCCTGGGGGCCGGCGGCGCGGATGCCGAGGCGGACGAGTTCGGTGGTCAGGGCGGGGAGGTCGCCGCCTCGGGAGCGGATCGGCCTGGGCGGAGCTTCGCCGCGGAGTTGGGGGGGGAGGTGGTCGGCGAGGAGTTCGGGGCCGTCGCCGAGGACGACGGCACGCTCGACGTAGTTTTGCAGTTCGCGGATGTTGCCGGGCCAGTCATGGTCGCGGAGGAGGCGCATCGCCTCGGGGTGGACCCGGCGGACTTCGCGGCGGTTCTGCTCGGAGTAGCGATTGAGGAAGAACTCGACGAGGATCGGGATATCCTCGCGCCGTTCTCTCAAAGGCGGCAGGTAGATCGGGACGACGTTGAGGCGGTAGTACAGGTCTTCGCGGAACCGGCCGGCCTCGATCTCGTCGAGGAGGTCGCGGTTGGTGGCGGCGATGATCCGGGTGTCGACTTTGTTGGTCCGGACGTCGCCGACGCGCTCGAACTCCCCTTCTTGCAAGACCCGGAGGAGCTTGACCTGGAGTTTGGGCGAGGTGCTGTTGATCTCGTCGAGGAAGATCGACCCGGTGTGCGCGGCTTCGAACCGCCCGGTCCGGTTATCCACCGCGCCGGTGAATGAGCCTTTGACGTGGCCGAACAGTTCACTTTCGAGGAGGCTTTCGGTCAAGGCGCCGCAGTTGACCCGGATGTAAGGGCCGGACTGGCGGGGGCTGAGGTCGTGGACGGCGCGGGCGATGAGTTCCTTGCCGGAGCCGGTCTCGCCGACGATCAGGACGCAGGCGCGGGCCGGGGCGACTTGCCGGGTGGTCCGAGCCACTTCCCGGATCGCCCCGCTCGTACCGATGACTCCGGGCAGGGAGTCACCGAGCCGATCCTGGGGGCGATCGTTGGGAAGGATGGGCATGGGTTAATCCTTGTCCTTCGGGAAGGCTTAGCCACGGATGAATACGGATGGGACACGGATCGGATCATTGGTCATTGTGTTATCCGTGTCCTATCCGTGTTCATCCGTGGCCGAGTTCGCTCTGACCGCATCGCTGATCAGCGCGGAACGGCGCGGTAAGTTTGGAGCCGGGAGCCGGAAGCGTCGGGGGTGGGCCGGAGGGCTCCGATCACGGCGGCGAGGGCGTTCCGGAGGATCGGGTCGGTCTCGGTGTCGAGTTCGGCGACCAGGCGTTGCTCTTGCTCGGGGGCGACGGCCCGGCCGAACCGTCGGAGGCTCCGGGCGAGGTTTTCGGCCGAGGTGAGCCGGCTCGGGGCGGCTCGCGAGGTGTCGAGCACGGCGTCGGCCAGGATGCGCTGGGCGGTCTGGCCGGGGATGTCGCCGAGGACCATCGCCGCCTCGGTCGCCGCGACCGGGCTGTTGATCGCGGTCCCAAGAGCGGGGGTGGCGGCGGCGAGGTCAGACTCGAACGGGCTGCCGGGGCGACGGGCGATCGTGGCGAGCAGGCCGGCGGCCCGCTTGGCATATTCTGTTCGCTCCTGCTGCGCGAGCGGCTCGACGCCGAGCGAGCGAATAATCCGGTTGAGCTGGTTGCCGAACAGGTTCGACTCGGTCGGCGTGACGGCGAACCGGGCGCCCGGGAAGCTTTCGAGCGACGCGGCGATCAGGCTCCGGCTGGCCAGGGGGCCGACGATCACGACCGGGATGCCCGCCGTCCGGCCATCGGCCTTGAGGTTGCCCAAGAGGTCGGCCAGGGTCCACGGGTCGTTGACGAAGTTCGGCTCGGTCAGGATCAACTCGACGTCGGCCGAATCGCTCGCCAGGGCGAACCCCTCGGCGCCGGTGGCGGCCACCTGGGCGTCGTAACCGAGCGTCCGCAAGAACCCGGCGGTTTGACCGCCGCGCTGCGGATTGCCGTCGACCACCAAGGCCCGCGCGCTCCCTTGCGAGGCCAAAAACCGGGTCAGGATCGGGACGACCCGGCTGGAGCCGGAGAAGCCTCGGCGCGGGTCGAGCTTAATCAGGCTCTCGGCGGCGGCGAACTGGACCCGACGGTCGGGCGCGGACAGGGCTTCGACCAGGGGGTTGGTGCAACAGCCGGTCGCCAGGTTGTCGCGGTCGCCCACCCGGCCGAGCAAGGTCGCCGTGGCCGCGGCCAGACCCGACCGACCATCGACGATCGCCGTCCGGAGGACCTCCGACAGGACCGCGGGACCGGCCGAGAGCGCCGCGGCCGAGGAACCCGCCGGGTCATGCTCCAGCGAGAGGGCGATCAAGTTCGCCTGCGCCGGGAGGTCGCCCGGGTCGAGCGCCAGGGCTTCCTGCGCCGCGCGGATGCCGAGGTAGCCTTCGGCGTCAAAGGCCGACGCGGGGCGGGCGACGGGGGTATTGGCGGCGGCGTCCCAGGTCCAAACGACCACTTGACCGCTCGGGAACCGGACATTGTGGAGGTGGTAGCGGCGGGCCTCGTCGGCCAGGACGCGGGGCGGGGTCTTGGGCTGCGACCCATACGGGACGTCGGTGATCTCTTGGATCGCGGCCACCGCCTGCGGTCGGGCCGCCGACTCGGGGTTCCGCCGCGCGGCCAGGTACGTCAAAGCGGGCACGGCGCGCGGGTCGCCGATCCGCCCCAAGGCCCGCGCGGCATCGCCGACCAGCTTGGCGTCGGAGCTGTCGAGCGCGGCGATCAAGGGGGGAACGGCCCCTCGGTCGAGCCGGGCGAGGTTCTCGGCGAACGGGACCCGGTCCTCGTTGCTCAGGCCGGGGCGGGACAACTCGCGGAGGATCGGTGCCACGGCATAGGGGCCGGCTTCCTTGAGCCGGTCAACCGCATAAGCCTGCTCCTCGCGGGATCGATTCAGGGCGGCGACGAAGCGGTCAAGCCGGGCGGGGTCGGTCGCGACCCGGAGCGCGGCCTTGCTGACGCGGTCGATGACCAGGGCCGAATAAGGCGCGGTGCTCGGGTGGTCGGCCAGCCGGAGGATCGTCCCCGGCCCGTACTCGTCGCGAATCCGGAGCAAGGTCGCGTCGTCGGGGTTGGCGTCGAGGAATCGTTTGACGAACGGGGCGGCTTGCTCGGGCTGGCCGACCTTGAGGAGGTAATCGACCACCTCCCACGTTTCGAGCGGCGTGGTCGGCTGGCTGGCGAACGACGGCGGTGGCGGGGCGGGAGCGGCGGTCTGCTGGCCCCGGGCCATCCCCGAGCCGATCAGACCCCACCCGTCGGCAACGAGGAACGGCGTTGCCGCGGCCAAGGCGGCGGTGGCCGTGAAACCGAGTTTGCGGGCGGATCGAGTTCGGCTCAGCATAGCGACGACCACCTGGCTCGAAGGCCAATCCAGAGGAGAGGGGCGGACATCATTCGCGGTTCAGCGGACCCCGGCGACTTCCCGGTCGAGCGCGGCACGCTCCTGGGCGATCAGCTCGTCCAGGGTTTCGCGGCGACGGGCGACGATCACCTCGGCGCCATCGACCAGGATCTCGGCGGCCCGCGGACGGGTGTTGTAGTTCGAGGACATGACCATCCCGTAAGCGCCGGCCGAAAAAGTGGCGAGCAGCGCCCCACGATCAAGCGGGGGCAAAGCCCGGTCTTTGGCCAGGAAGTCGCCGCTCTCGCAAACCGGGCCGACCACGTCCCAAGCCTGAGTTCCCTCGATCGCCGCTTCGTAATCGGTCGGCGGAGCGGGGAAGCCGGCGGGGACATCAACCGGCCAGATCCGGTGGAACGACTCATAGAGCGCGGGGCGGATCAGGTCATTCATCGCGGCGTCCTGAATGAGGAACCGCTTATCACCAGACTGCTTGGTATATAACACACGACTGACCAGGATGCCGGAGTTTCCGGCGATCACCCGCCCTGGCTCCATCGCCAGCCGGCACCCCGTCGCCCGGATGGACGGGACCACGGCGCGAGCGAATTCGTCGATCGACTTATTTTCCCCCCCGCGATAACCGATCCCAAACCCACCCCCCATGTTGAACCAGGCGATCGGGTGCCCCATGTTGCGCATTTTGGCGATGATATCCACCGCCTTGCCCGCCGCCCCCGCATAAGGTTCG
>JAABUX010008565.1_pt1 | contig 11767 bp, 10 predicted proteins | sample 5561851 | NCBI WGS metagenome assembly JAABUX01 (sample SAMN10711883, study PRJNA513361) | rock metagenome | isolation source: Antarctica rocks | place: Antarctica: Victoria Land, Richard Nunatak red sandstone | collected 2016-01-03 | reverse complement strand
CCGCAAACGCAAATTGCGTTTGCGGCCTTCTTGCTACCTACCTACTCACTTGGATATTTTGCTTTGCTTAAAGAGGTAACATGACACTTCCCACGTAAAGATTATCCTGCTATAATTAATGGGTATAGAACTAATGTTGCGTATGCAGGAGGCAGTGTTGTCTTTATTAGTAACAAAAGTAGATAACCTTTCTTTCTGGATAGATAACGCTCTTCATCAAGTTGACACTTTTCGCCTTGATGTAAACAAACAGTTAGACCCTCATCAAAAGATTGAGTTTGGGCAATTTCTTACGCCCATGCCTATCGCTCGTTTAATGGCTTCTATGTTAGAGTGTCATGAGCCAATCGTCTCGCTTCTTGATCCATGTGCAGGTATTGGATCTTTGTTTGCCGCAAGTATAGCTGAACTTTGTCTTCGCACAAATCCTCCAAAGGAAATACATGTCACTGCCTACGAGGTCGATGCTACACTCGCGGCCTATTTACCTGATACACTTAGACTATGTGAAGAAATGTGTGAGCGTGTAGGTATTTCATTCACAGGAAAAGTACGACAAGCAGATTTCATTGAGAACATCGTCAACGACACGACGCTAAACCTTTTTACACGAACTCCTGTACTATCATTTAATTGTGTTATACTTAATCCTCCCTACGGAAAAATTCACTCAAGCTCACAACTCTCGAAAATGCTACAAAGTAGCGGAGTAAAAACAACTAACCTTTACACGGGGTTCTTGCTTCTATGTATGCGTTTACTTTCGCAAGATGGGGAAATGGTTGCCATCACCCCTCGTAGTTTCTGTAGCGGTAGCTACTTTAAACCATTCCGTAAATCGCTTCTCCATACAATGGCTCTTCGACGCCTTCATCTATTTGAGTCTCGTCAAAATACATTTCAGGAAGACGAAGTATTACAAGAAACTATAATTGTCTCAGCGGTAAAAGCTTCTCTCGCACCTAAAACGGTTCTTATCACAAGTACACACGGTCCCGACGATAACTTTGCTGTTACGCGTGAAGTTCCTTATAATGAAGTGATTAGTCCTGACGATCCTGAGTTTTGTATTCGTATTGTTTCCGACGAAGGTGGTAAACAAATCACGCAGAGAATGGCAAAACTGCAGACACATTTGGATGATTTAGGCATTAGTGTATCGACAGGAAGAGTCGTTGATTTTCGGATACAGGATTATCTACGCATACTGCCCGAAGAAGGAACTGTACCTCTGATTTATCCTACTCATATCTCTTCTGGGCAGGTAGTGTGGCCGAAGCCAGAGGCAAGAAAGCCAAACGCCATTGTAGTATCTGATCGGAGTAGTGACCTACTCGTCCCTAATGAAACCTATGTGATTGTACGTCGGTTTTCGGCAAAAGAGGAAAAAAGACGTGTCGTCGCGGTCCTTTACGAACCAAATTATTCTTCTGCAACACATGTAGGATTTGAAAATCATTTAAATTATTTTCATCACAACCTACACGGACTTCCTCCTCTCTTAGCTAGGGGGCTAACTGCTTTTCTTAACTCAACCTTTGTTGATATGTACCTCAGACTGTTCAATGGTCATACACAAGTAAATGCAACTGATTTACGAAACATACGTTATCCAACGCAAGAGCAGCTTGAGGCTTTGGGCTTGCGTCTTCCCGACGACATACCTTCGCAAAACGTAGTTGATAACTTGATTGAGGAGATACTATTCCTTATGAATGACGAGCAGGAGATGAACCCTATTTTGAGCAAGAAGCGCATTGAAGAGGCGCTTGCAATATTAAAAGACCTCGGCTTTCCACGTCAGCAACAAAACGAGCGTTCAGCACTCACACTGCTTGCACTGCTGGACCTAAAATCTAATCAGTCCTGGTCTGAAGCCAAAAGTCCGCTGTATGGCATTACACAGATGATGAATTTCTTTGCTGAATACTACGGTAAAAAATACGCTCCAAATTCACGAGAAACGGTTCGTCGTCAAACTGTTCATCAATTTTTGGATGCAGGACTCGTTGTAGCAAACCCAGATAATCCTGTTCGTCCAATCAATAGCGGTCAAACGGTCTATCAGATCGAGCCACAAATGCTTGAGCTGCTTAGAAAGCATGGTGGTCCAGATTGGAATACCGGATTACGAGACTATCTTGTAGATATTGAAACGCTTCAAAAGCGTTATGCTCAAGAACGAGAGTTGTCGCGTATTCCTGTACGAGTTGTCAAGGAACAGGCAATTACGCTTTCTCCTGGAGGACAAAACGTCCTTGTTGAGCTGATTATTCGCGAATTTGCAGAGCGATTTGTGCCAGGAGGAAGGCTTTTATATCTGGGCGATACCGACGAAAAATTTGCTTACTTTGACGAGCAAGGTTTGGCAGAGGTAGGTGTTACACTAGAGCCACATGGAAAAATCCCTGATATTATTCTTCATGATGAGGTAAGAAACTGGTTAGTGCTAATTGAAGCCGTGACGAGTCATGGGCCAATGACACCAATGCGTCATGAAGAATTGAAAGGAATATTTGGACAGTCTCACGCAGGCTTAGTGTTTGTTACAGCGTTTCCCGACCGCAAAGCTTTGAAGAAAGAACTCGGTAATATTTCTTGGGAAACTGAAGTGTGGGTAGCGGAATCTCCTTCTCATTTGATTCACTTCGATGGCGAACGATTTCTCGGACCGTACTAGAGACGTGCTAGATAATAAAGCAGGGAAAAGCTATGGAGAGCTTCCCTTTACAAAAATGGACGTAGTGGCAGAAGAATGGCTTCTGCAAGTTTCTCATGTAGTGGACGTTGCTTCCATTCTTGTAGGGTCAACTCGTAGACATTCGATGCATCCTTCACGAACACATCCTCCATCTGCAGCGCGAGTGCTTCGTCATACACCTCGATGTTCACCTCGAAATTTCCCAGTAAGCTCAGACGATCCATATTTGCCGTGCCAACCGTCACCCATACACCGTCTATGGTTGCGGTTTTCGCGTGAACCATCGCGTTTTGATACAGGAGCAATCGAACACCTGCTTCCAAGCACAGGGTGTAGTACCCACGCGCTAACCAATCGGCAAGCACATGATTTGAGGCTGCCGGTACCAGGATACGCACATCTACGCCTCGCCTGGCAGCACTCAACAATGCACGCAACAAAATGCGATCAGGGATAAAGTAGGCATGCGTCAGGTAGATGTGATGACGTGCTCGGTCAATGGCTTCCAGATATGTTGTGCGGATCGGGAAAATGACGAGTTGTGGATCGTTGCGATGAATGGCAATATGCGGATCCCAGGACCGCGTCCCATGATCGGGAAGAGAAGGCAAGCGGCGTCCACAATGCAGATTCCAAAAGTCGATGAAGACATTTTCCACTTCCCAGGCATCGGGTCCCGTGATACGTGCGTGCGTGTCGCGCCACTGCGTGGCGTACAAGGAGCCAATGTTGTAGCCACCAACGAAGGCGGTTTGCCCATCAACAACCAGAATTTTGCGGTGGTCACGAGCATAACTGCGTAAACGCAATGGGTTCCAGGGCCAGGAGAAGAACGGATACGCTAACACATGAAGGGAAGGCGCGAACTGCTTAAAGCGACGGGAAACAACCAGATTAGCAAAGCTATCGAAGATGATATAGACCGCGACTCCGCGCTCGGCAGCAAGGGTAAGTTCCTGCTTAAACTGCTGCCCAACAGGATCGTCCTTCCAAATAAACGTTTCAAAGACGATGCGGTCTTTGGCTTGTTGGATCGTGTGCAACATAGCAGCATACAGGTCTTCTCCATAGCTATATATTTGTACCTCTGAGTCACTAACCTTGACGGGCGTTGAATTCCCGTATGGAAACTTTCCTTGCAAGAGATGCCGCTTACGCCGCGCATCAAGAGTAAGAATACCAATGACAAGGGCTTGTAGCCCAAGAAATGCTGCAAAACTCCATGTTATCAGGCGTCGAATCATTGTGCCGTACACCTCTTCTTTTTTCGGCATTAAATATATGCAAACACATACTACAACAAAAATCAACACACAAGCTAATTAATTTTGCCAATTAGTGTGAAGTCGTGCATTGTAAAAGAAAAGGGGTTCTCCTAAACATAGAGCTTATGGTATACTTGGGTGAGAGGCAACTAAATAAAGGAGAAGCAATCATGACAGAGCAACTACAACAGGCAATCGAGGCCCTACAACGGTTGCCCTCTGATGCACAGAATACGATAGCGACACGCATTCTGGAAGAAATCGAAGAGCAAGAGTGGGATGTAATTGTGAGCAAGCCACAGGTGCAAGCACGCTTACGAGAACTTGGCAGACAAGCACTAGCAGAGGATGAAGATGGGGAAACAGAAAACGGTGGCTTTGACTGTCAATGAAAAGTATATGAAAATAACACTATTCGATGGTATTGGATCGATAGTCACGAAGACTATAACAAACTCTAAATTAGAGAAAAGAAGCTTATATGAACGAACAAGAAATACCTTCAGAGCATAGCACACAACAGATATCACACAGGTTTATTGAGGCGAATGGTCTGAGAATGCATATTGCTGAGCAGGGTGAGGGGCCGCTGGTAGTGCTTCTTCATGGCTTTCCTGAATTCTGGCATTCGTGGAAGGCGCAAATTTCGGCTCTGGCAGAGGCGGGTTATCATGTGGTGGCACCCGATCAGCGGGGATATGGACAGACTGATCGACCGGAGGCAAGTTCGTCCTATACAACGCTTCATCTAATTGGCGATCTGGTGGGTCTGCTCGATACACTCGAAGAACAGCAGGCAGTAGTTGTTGGTCATGATTGGGGAGCTAATGTTGCATGGCATGCTGCACTGCTAAGACCCGACCGCTTTCGTGCCGTAGCATCTCTGAGCGTACCGTATGTTCCGCGCGGTCCCGTGACAGGACCACGGGCCACACAGAGACCGACAGAGGCGATGCGACAATTGGTCGGAAACCAATTCTTTTACCAGCTCTATTTTCAGGAACCCGGCGTTGCTGAAGCAGAATTAGAACGCGATGTGCGCTCAACCTTGCGACGCATGTACTATGGTCTCTCTGGAGATACGCCCCCAGCGGAGCGTTGGCATCCTATCTTGCCGGACCCACAATCCACTATGCTTAATACAATTTCAGATACGGTACCATTACCTTCGTGGCTAAGTGAAGAAGATTTCAACCTTGCAGTTGAGACATTCCAACATACAGGGTTTCGTGGTGGCCTTAACTGGTACCGCGCAATGGACCTGAGTTGGGAATTACTTGCCCCCTTTAGCAAGGGAAAGATAACACAGCCTGCTCTCTTTCTCTGGGGAGACCAGGACCCAACGCTTGAGATAACTGGTATGGGCAAACGTATAGAGCGTATGTCCGAGGTAGTTCCGCAACTTCGCTCAACCACTATTACAGGTGCTGGTCACTGGGTACAACAAGAGTATGCCAACGAAGTTAATGCTGCGCTTCTTACGTTCCTATCAGGGGTTGTAGAACAAACAGACAAACGGGCGACCACAAGGGTCGCACCCTACTATACAAAACATGTTCAGGATGTAGAACGAGTATAGTAGGGTGCGACCCTTGTGGTCGCCCGTCCTCTCCATTTCCACGTTGTTCCTCTTAGGGTACTCTTCTTTGAACAGTATTGACCCTTGTGGTCGCCCGTCTATACTCGCGATGCGTATACAAACGTTCTCAGATATGGTACTATGAGCCATGAAAGCAAGTGAAAAGTGGGAGCAGAAAACGTGAATACAGCAGCACAACCAAAGGTGACGTTCTATACAAAAGCTGGCTGCCACCTCTGCGAGAATGCACGTGAGGTTCTCGATGAGATTGCTACACACACAGACTATGAGCTTACTGAGATAGATATTCGTACCGACTCTGCTCTCTTTGAAACCTATCGCCACCGCATTCCGGTTATTCTTGTGAATGAGCAAGTAGTAGCTGAGGGTCGTGTTGAGTATGATGATGTGGCACACGTATTACATGTATAGCTATATATTCATAAAAGATGTATAAGGGAAAACACTATGTCGGCACAGCAGCTTCATACACAGGGTCAAGCAACACCACGACGACTCACTAGAGTTGCCAACAGGTTTGGAGATGCTCTTCTCAAGTATTGGGACACGCTTATTATGCTTGTTTTAGGCGTGCTAGTGCTTTCCGCGCTTGCAGTGCCGTTCCTCTCATACTTTGGCTTTGATGCATTCTCAAAATCCGTTTTCTTTTCGCTACATTATGTATGTGCCCAGATACCTTCGCACTCATTCTACATACTTGGGCATCAGCTAGGCATGTGCGCCAGGAATTTTTCAATCTACACCTCGATGTTTCTCACCAGTATTGTGTTTGTGGTAAGCAAGAAGCGTCTCCCAGGCATTCCCTGGTGGGTTTGGGTTCTCATGATTTTGCCGATGGCACTGGATGGTACCACGCAAATGTTCGGCTTGCGTGAAAGCACATGGCAACTACGCCTCCTCACAGGAACGCTGTTTGGCGTCGGGAGCATCTGGTTTCTGCTACCTTTTATGCAGAAGACAATCGTGGAGACAACGCCCGTTACGATGGAGCAGGTACGACAGGCACAGCTCGCTAGACGTTCCGCTAGATAAGATAAAATGTATGACACAGCACGAGATTCCGCACTCAAAAACATTTGCCGTGACCACTGTTGGGTGCAAGGTCAATCAGGCCGATAGCGAGGCGATTGGCGAACAGATGAGCGCGGCAGGCTTTGTGCAACGCGATTTCAGCGAATCTGCTGATGTCTATATTGTCAATACCTGCACAGTCACCCATCTTGGCGACCGTAGTTCGCGCAATCTTATCGCGCAGGCACACCGCCATCACCCTGACGCCTTGCTTGTCGTCACAGGATGTTATGCGGAACTGAACCCCAAAGCAATCTCTGCCCTCCCCGGCGTCGATGTGGTTGTCGGCAACAGTAAAAAAGACACTCTTGTCGAAGCCATCACACAGGGAGCCGAGAGACATACGTCTCAAGTGGCAGCGCATGTAGAACAAGGGCAACGCGCTTTACCCATGCTCTCATCTTCTACATTGGATACGCAGCATATCGGTAGCGATAACGCGCTTTCAGTACCTGATACAGAGCCACAACCAGACAATCCATCGGCACTTTTCATCGCAGATACAAGCATAGTGGAGCTAGCCAGTACACATCTTACCTCGCGTACTCGCGTCCAGATGAAGGTACAAGATGGTTGCGACAATCGTTGCACTTATTGCATCGTCCCGACGGTACGTGGTGGTTCACGGAGTCGTAGCATCGCATCAGTGGTCGAACACGTTCAGCGCAAGGTTCGCGCGGGCTATCAAGAAATCGTGCTAACTGGTATTCACCTGGGAGACTATCACCCGGATAGCGATGAGCAGAGCGATCTCGGCGATTTAATAGCAACTCTACTCAAAGAGACGGAGATAGCACGTATTCGTGTCTCTTCGCTTGAGCCAGAAGATTTTCGCCTGGAATGGTTGGAACTTTGGCAGGACTCGCGCATGTGTCGCCACTTGCATCTACCCATGCAAAGTGGCTCCGATACCATATTACGACGTATGGCACGACGCTATAACAGTACACGCTATCAAACTATTGTAACCGAGGCCAAACGGCTCGTTCCTGGTATAGCAATCAGTACCGACATCATCACTGGTTTCCCTGGCGAGACCGAAGAAGACTTCGAGCAGACGTATCAGCTTGCTCAAATGCTGGAGTTTGCTAAGTCGCATGTTTTCCGCTTCTCGCCTCGTCAGGGCACGGCGGCGGCACGAATGAAGGGGCAGATACAGGACCCTATCAAAAAGGCTCGTAGTACACGATTGCTCACACTCAACGAAGAACATAGCCGCCGTTTTCGTCAGCACTTTCTCGGTGAGACGGTCGAGGTACTCGTCGAGCATCCGCGCTATGATAAGTGGGAAGGTCTCACAGATAACTACCTGCGCGTCGAGTTGCAGAATCCGCCGCCGCGTATTCACCAGCACGCTCTAGTAAAAGCACGATTAACGCAACTTGTAGATGATGGTATACAGGGAGAATATGTAGATCAGTAAAGGAGTATATTCATGGTTACTCAACCCACACCTATGAGAATGAGTATTGAAGACTACATTGCGCTCGATAGCAATAGTTCAGAAGCACGATACGAGTTTATAGATGGCTACGTCTACATGCTTGCTGGTGGAACTGCTGACCATTCTACAATCAATGGCAATCTATTGGCCGCATTCAAAAGTGCGTTGCGTGGTGGTCCATGCCGTGTTCATACTTCCGATTTGAAAGTTCAACTTTCAGAAAAACGTTATGTGTTTCCCGACATATCCATAAGTTGTGATCCTCGTGATAGAGGGAAAATTACTGTTATGCAGTCGCCAATTTTGATTGTCGAAACACTATCACCGAGTACTGAAACATATAACCGAGGGAAGAAGTTTTCATACTATCGTGCGTGTACAAGCGTACAAGAATACGTCCTCGTCGATACACAAGAGCAAATTATAGAAGTCTACCGACGTGACAAGGAGCCGTTCTGGAAGTTTTCCGCGTTTGAAGCTGGCGAGCGGGTAGAGTTGACAAGTTTAGATATTCACATTCCTGTCTCCGGCGTCTATGAGGATGTAGAACTTCCCGAAGACACCGAATCATAGAGGCCAACCTATTGCGTAAACTCAATCTAGTTATCATTTTCCTCTTTCTCTTACTGTTCACTACAGCATGTGAAAGTACCAATAATTCAGCAAGTTACAGCCTATCAAGTCCAAAAGCCCCTGATAACGCACAGTCTTCGGCTATAGGAAGTTTTCAGGAGTATGCGTTGCCACAAACGGGTAGTAGTATGATGCGGCCCGCTATCGACTCGAAGGGCCGACTCTGGTTCGGCGAGATGAGCCACAATTTTCTCGCGATGTTTGATCCCCATACACAAACGTTTACGCAAATAACACCACCACATGGAGCGTATAGCATCATGGGCGTTGTTGTCGCACTAGATGATACCGTGTGGTTTGCCGAGCAAGATGCGAATTATATCGGGCACTACTTTCCGACGACGAAGCATTTTCAAATCTACAGCTTACCAATCGTGCATACTCCCGATCCAGGCGACGCACACAAGATACTTGCATTGCCCAGTGGTCCTAACGACCTGACCTTCGACTTACATGGTAATATCTGGTTTACCGAGATGAACTCTGATTCATTGGGCATGCTCAATATCTACACGGGCGCAATCAAACAGTATCCACTCTCAAAAACGAAAAGTGTGCAGACGCTTAGCCCTTACGGTGTTACGGTAGATGCACATGGCATGGTCTGGTTCACCGAGTCTACAACCAACCATATTGGGCGTCTCGACCCAAAAACAGGCACAATAAAGCTCTTCACTATTGCAGGTGCCAATGTACCGCTCATGGAGATTGTTAGCGACACAAATGGCATCATCTGGGCTACGTCTTTCAACTCGAATATGCTAGTACGACTTGACCCTAAAACGGGAGTATTCACAACATATTCTGCACCATCAACCTCACAGGGTAATGGTGGATTGTATGGCTTGATGGTGACAGCGCGTGGCGAGATATGGGTTACGGTACCTGCGGAAAACGCCCTTGCTCGCTTTGATACAGAAACACATCACTTCATCTATCATGCGATTCCGACCGCAGCGAGCTTTCCCTTTGGTCTTGTTATGGATGCACAGCATAATGTGTGGTTTACAGAGGCAGGTAGTGATAAGCTTGGTATACTTCACGAATAGTTAGTACATAGAAATGAGGTGCAAGGCCGATGGCCTTGCACCTCATTTCTATGTACTAACACTACAGATACTTCTCGAACCAGCCTGTAATGTGGCGTAGACGTTCGAGGCGCAGTTTGGGATGGCCGCCGCGCGCGAGACCGTGACTCTGCCCCTCGAAACGTACCAGCCGTGTCTCACGTCCCATCCATTTGAGGGCGGCGAACAATTGCTCGGCTTGCTCAATTGGGCAGCGCAGGTCTTGCTCACTATGAATGATGAGCAGGGGCGTTTTGATGTTCTGCACGTACTTCATAGGCGACATGTGCATGTACTTATCCAGATTTTCCCAGGGCGTCGTGTCCAGATTGTCATAGCCCATGTCCCAGCCCACATCGCTACTACCAAAGAACGAGGCGAGATTGGTGACGCAACGATCAGTGACCGCCGCCTTAAAGCTGTCATAGTGGCTCACTAACCAGTTGGTCATGAAACCGCCATAGCTACCACCTGTAACGCCAATGCGCTGCTCGTCGATGTAGCCACGCTGTATAAGTGCCTTGACACCGTTCATGATGTCTATCGAATCCTTCTCGCCCCATGCACCGTTGACGGCGAACGAGAAATCATAGCCATAGCCACAACTACCACGCGGATTCGTATAGAGAACGACATAGCCCTGTGCCACCAACAACTGCATCTCATGAAAGAAGCCATAGCCGTATTGCGTTTGCGGTCCACCGTGTATCTCTACAACCAGGGGATATTTTTTCGATGGCTCGAAATCGTGGGGCTTGAGTATCCAACCGTCTATCGCCCAATCGTCAGCCCCTTTGTAGGACATGTATTCAGGCGTTGCCAGCGTCAATTCATTGAATAAGGCATCGTTGAAGTGTGTGATGCGTCGCAATTCACCAGAAGAGGCGGCATCAAGCGTGAATATTTCTTGCGGACGTGTGGCATCACCAACCAGCAATGCAAGCGTTTTCTTGGACGCATCGATGCTAAAGTCGCGCACATGAATATCGCCAGCAGTGAGCGTCTGTGGGTGTGGACCCGCGCCGCTCGCTGGAATGGTGAAGATACGCGATGCGCCATGAAATGAAGCCAGCACATAGAGCAATGTACCATCTGCCGACCATTGTGGAGCGGGCATGAGATGCTCGTCACCAATATCACTATTGGTCCAATCCATGCAGGTGCCTTCAAAGTCTTGTGAAAGATTCGTCGGCGCACGATGCTCGGAGTCGGCCGCGATAGAATAAAGATAGGTATGACCGCCGGAATGTACCTTGTAGGATGCGAGGAAGGCAACTATCTTGTTATCGGGCGACCAGGATGGTGAGCTACAACTGAGCGTACTATCTGTCAGGCAACGCAATTCGCCTGCCGCGCCATCTTGCATGGACAGCGTGTAGATATCTGCGCCCAGAATGCGCCAGCGATCTTCAGCATGGTTCGACGCAAACGCGATCTGCGTACCGTCAGGCGACCATGACACATCGCCGTCGTCCCAGTCACCATCGGTCAACTGTTGTGGTGTACCGCCGTTCATGTCGCTAAGAAAGAGGTGTGACCGACGCTCGTTGATAAAGCCCACACCATCGAGTCGATACCACAGGTGGTCGATAACGCGAACTTTCGGTAGTGGTTTCCCGTCTTCGGTCTCTTCGTCGGCAGGTCCAACCTCCGCGCTGAAAATTAAGCGTTTGCTATCAGGCGACCAGACGGGCGAGGCGGCCCCATGCTCCATAAATGTAAGCTGACGTGCCTCGCCACCGTCGAGAGGTAGCAACCAGATTTGTGGTTTGCCTTTGCCGAGCTTTTTCTTATCTTTGTCTGCTACCTCGCCTTCCCGTTCAGAAACAAACGCCAGCCAGTGACCATCAGGAGACCACACAGGGCTTCTCAAAAGTCATGGGGGGTGAAAAAGACGAGTCAATCCATTAGAATGAAAGAAATCAAACCTCATTTCATTCAGGAGAGACTCGTTATGGACTATACCACACTGATTGCCGAGAACCA
>JAABUX010008564.1_pt1 | contig 11768 bp, 18 predicted proteins | sample 5561851 | NCBI WGS metagenome assembly JAABUX01 (sample SAMN10711883, study PRJNA513361) | rock metagenome | isolation source: Antarctica rocks | place: Antarctica: Victoria Land, Richard Nunatak red sandstone | collected 2016-01-03 | reverse complement strand
GGACGTCCACGAAGGCAAGACCGTCTGCCGCCATTTCTCTCACGTCCCAAATAGTTGTCGGCGTCGTTTCCTGCCTGCGATGGTGAGGGTCAGGGTCAGGATCGATTGGTTCGCTGCCGGCTAGATAAGCATATGATCACAGCGCGCACGTTGGTGCGATTGCAACGCACAGCGAGGTACGCGTTACGCTTGCACATGTCGAGGCGCGGACGCAGTATCTGCTTCGCCAGGCGTGGGCTGAGACCCATGACGCAATCGGCGACCTCGCACCTCCAGAAAGGGTGCCGCATGAAGTGCTGCACCCGGTCGCGCGACAGGAGCCAGAGGCTGGAGTACGGGTCCGGCAGCCGCAGGAAGTCGCAGGCCAGGCCTTCGCCGTCGCCGCAGCCGGGGCGCTCCAGCCGCACCGTCCGATTCCAGGCGCTGATGTTGACGGTGTCCCGCTGGTTCAGCATCATCAGCTCGCCTACAGCGCAGCGCACGAGATGATGTCCGTCACTGGTCACAGAGCGTGACCAATGATCACAGAGTGGATGCAGGCCAGCACCCCTTCCGCAGTGATACTGCAGCGTGTCCGACGGTTCAACGTTGTGCATGGAAGGAGGCTGCCAAGCGCATGCTGTGCCGCTCCTAAGCGAGGCACCATCTGGCATGCGGGGTGGTGAAAACAAGGAGACGAGTGCGAGGTCGCGCGATCAAGGGCCGTGACGGCCGCAATCCAGTGATGTCTGGTTGAGCGCCTGGCAGCCGGCATCGTTCCAAAGGCGCCATTCTCGGCACGTGAGCTTTGCAACAGTGGTAAAGGTGGCATCCCAGCTGGAGGGATGCAAATTCGCGACAAACTAAACCGTAGCCCAAGGCCGACCAATATATCCGGGGTATGGCAACCCTGGGTGCTACAAGCTGTTCCCCACCTGTGTAGCTGAACGTTTCGGTCCGCGCGAAGGCGCGCACGAAGCCCCGCTCCGCCAGCGGCGCCTCGTCCTGCGCCCACCCCAGCACCGCCTCCCACAGCAGCAGGTCGTCGTCCTCCAGATACATGAACGCCGTGTGGTTGCCTGCAAATAACAAAACAGCAAAAAATGTCAACTTATAATTTTGTTAAATAGAGAAAATTATAACATTATATATTATATGTAAAGGAGTCTCAAAATAAGCCGCAATGTGAGCTCATGCAAGCTGAGAACGGCTTTGCGTCTGCACCATGTCTGCTCCTGTGGGACTGATGGGTTCAATGACAAGACTGGCGGACCTTAGCATCCTGCAAGTGATGACAAGGCCTCGTTACTTGCGGAAGCACACAAGCTCATCGGTGCGATCTGCAATCAATACGATACTGTGCAGGCTGACAATAGATATCTTCTCATGACAAATCTGGCGACCCGTCTGAAGAGCCAGAGCGAGCTGGGGCCAGCCGGCTTCGTGAACAGCGTCATGTTGTGCTCAGCGTCATGGGCTCAGCATCAGCTGTAAGCTGATGCTGCTCTTGCCAATCGTAGGTGATCGACCACGCGCGCCACGCCGACATCATGGTCCAGTTCATCGAGTTCAACATGAACGCCAACGACCCCACCATGCCCATGACCGAGGAGGCAGTGCTCGCTGGTAAGCCACTCTGCAGCATCACCTGTCTCGTAGGCGTCTGCGACGAGTTTCCTGTGAACCCATGCCAGGTCGAACGGCGCCGACTTGTTCAGGTGGGTGGCCCCATACACCTGCACGCCAGGCACGTCCAGCCTTTTCCTTCCCGCAGCCGGACATGAGCGGATGGGCATGCGCCACAGCACTCGAGGCCTGCATCGAGATGACCTGATGTGCTCAATTCGTCAGAAAGCTCCGTGCTGGGAATTGCGCCGTGACTGGAAACGCTCAAAGGCAGGCTGCGCCACACCTCGAAGTCCAGGCCGACCACTGTCGTGCCGTTGTCACGCCACCTCGCCACGTGGTCCGGCTTGTTGGTGATGACCACGAGGTCGGTCTGTGTCGGGTACGACTTAATATTGATGAGGACCTGCGTGTGCAGCTCACACGGGGATGTGCAGAGACCTGGCAAGCTGAGTACCCACCCAGCACAATGAGCACTGGACAACCGATCGATCAAACTTGTTGTCAATCCATTCAGTCATTTCGCAGTTTGTCAGTGGTGGGCATGCCGCACACAGGGTCTGCAAGACCGGCAGACCGACGGTCACGAGTGTCAGCACGCTGCAGTCTCGGCGCATGCACCGAGGCCTCCGGAGTGACCCGGTCAGTCGGTGCGCAGAACGACCCTCAACTGGCCCTGACTGCCCAAACATAACACACCGACACCGCGCACCCTGGACAGGGCGGTCAGGTGCGTGATGTCCCAGTGAAACGCCACGTACACGGCGAGGTGCGCGAGCACCGGCGGCACAGGCGGCACCGGCGGCGGGGCGTCGACGTCTGCGAGCGGCGTCCCGCAGTGCGCCGGCTGGCGCCGGAAGGCGGCCACCGCGGGCAGCCACGGGGTCTGCTGGGCGCAGAGCCTGCTGAGCAGCAGCGTGGCGGCGGACGCGGCGAGAGCCACCGCCAGCAGGTGAACGCAGCTGTCGAACGAGCGCCAGTCACATTGTTCGCTGGCCGACGAGCTGCTGCTCTTCCCTTCCTCCTCGTCAATGCGCTGCAGGTGCTGTCCCATGGGTACGGCCGATGGCCGGGGCCGCACCGGGGCAGGTGGGGGACGGGCCTCGATCAACCGGAGAAAGTGCTCGATTAACAGCGGCAGCTCGCTGCTGCGAGGTACGTACTGGCGCTTCGGCCGCGAGACCTCCACGCCCGACTGTGCGCTACGTCTCGCTGAGTCGCGAGCCGGCGACTATCAGCAGCTCATTGGATATGTAACACTTGTGAATCGCTGCTCACAGCTAGCATGGCTGTGTCTGACGGACGGTCCTCTGCTTACCACCAGTGGGCCGGCACATACGTATATTTGCAACGTCGTAGCACCCCGAGGAGCCACGCCGATCAAGTAGCTAGTAGCCCTTTGGCTGGAAACCCTACCCTACTTCGCGTCGGGCTGAACTCGGGTACGGGCGCCTGGCGTCGTCAGCACTTGGTGCCGTTGCCAGCGTAGAGCTCGCCAGGGCTAGCGGCTGATGTCCTTTGCTCGTGGAGCCGAAACGTCGCTCTGCATACAGTACCCGATCAGATCATATCCAATTCTGTAGGCATCGATCGCAGCCTCGCTGTCCAATCGTCATCTTGCAGCGCCGGGGCTGCACTACCAGCAGGGGGCTGCGGTCGACTGACAGGCGCCGGGAGGGCGCAACATGAGCTCCACAGCCAGGCACATCGGCCTGTCGGCCCCCCCTCCCCCGGGCCCGCCTCGCTACGGCTACCGCACCCAGTAGCAGCGTGGAGCCGATTAGAAGCACAGCTTGGGTAAGGCAGCCTGTTTGTTAACAAGTGCCAGCGCAACCGCGGCTGGTCGCCCATGCGCACTGCTGACCCCTACCAGCCTGCACGCGACAGCTGCAGTGTTCAGTACGCCTCCCAATGCTCATGATGCATTTGGCGGCGCAGCGCATCCAGCGGAGGAGCAGCAAATCTGTGCCATGAGCCGAGCATGGTCCTCAGCCCTGTGGAGTGCTGGCCCGCAGTGTGGAGGGATGGCCGCATTTGGGGGCGAAGCAACGCTATTTAGCCCAGAGTCGATGTCATTGGGTGCGTTGTGGAATTCCTCCACAGGAAAACATTTGCTGAGCTCCCGGCACTGAGCGGGTCGGTGTCAGAGCGTGCATGACACATGGTGCGGCGGAGAACAGTTCCGAGCCCTCCTAGTCGCGGCATTGCATGCACTGACGGGCCCAATCCATCGCGCATGACCCAAGTGCAGCAATGCGTGTGTAAGCTTTACTCAGACGGGATGGACATGTGCAGCTAGCCGACTCAATCACAGCGTATCGGTCGTCAAGGATGTTGAACAATATGATGGCGCCATCAATTGACCGTAACTGCAGCGTCATGCTACCCCAGGGAGCCTGCTAGCGCTTGCCGGAGGCACTGGCTGATGCAGCAGCCGGCGCAGGAGCGCCAGCGAAGGGGTCCATGCTGACCGCAGCGCCCGACGAGGACGCTGGCGGTAACGGGGATGGCGACATGCCTCCGCCGGGCGCAGGCCCGGGCAGCAGCTGAGGGCCGGCGGGGCTGAAAGAGGGATTGACGCCGCCCCCCACGGCGCCGGACTGCGCATCGGGTGCGGCCGCGGACGCCACCGTGACGCTGCTTGCTCGTGAGCCTGCGCGAACAGCCTCAGAGATTGGACTACAGCTAGCCAAGGCGCCGCCTTATGAGAATCTTCAACTGCGGGCATGCGATTAACAATTTTCCTGTGGCTGAGACGCGCACACTTGCTGACGCCTGGCCTCTTCATAGCCTGCCTTCAGGCTCGACATGCCCAGTTGCGCGCAGCTTTTCACTCTCTACGCGTGCAGCATGCATGTGATGCACTGCCAGGCATGGCCTAATCCCACCTGACGCTGGGACAGTGATGGGCGCCAGTGGCGGACCGCCGGGTGAGGGGCTCGGCAGGATGACCGGAGACGCAGGAGGGAACGTCTGCGCGACGGCGGGGCGCCGTCAGGCACAGGTGCGCGGTAGACCTGTCCATGTTTGTGCCCAAAAGGTTTCATCATTGTCAAGCCAAAGCACGAGCAGCTGTCTTCGCGCAGATACGCCTTGCTCTGCAGAGGCATGCGAGTCAATAAGGCGATGATGCAGTCGGACTGGATTCCGCAGCATCGCAAATCTTTCCGTGCTGCATCAGACTGACTTCACTCGGCTCTGCCTCGGAGCGATGACTACACATGAGCAGGACACATACCCGAGGCGGCTGCATGGGGATCGATGATGACAATGGGCTGCTCCCAGGGCTGCGTGACGGCGACGGTGACGGCTGCATCGGCGGCGCGACGGGCGGCAGCGACGGCGCCGCTGCAGAGGGGCTTACGGAAGAGCTGGCGGATGGGCTCGGGGAGGGCGATGCGGAGGGGCTGTGCGAAGGAGACACTGATGGTGACAGGCTCGCTGAGCCCTCGCCCGTGGCTGCTGCGCAACGAGGGGTATGCGAGTTCGGCATAGGATACAGAGCCGAGGAAAGGTGTTTGCAATTGGGCGGATGCGACACAGTGTAGCACGCGAGGTATGAGTATGTGGCCATCGCGAAGCACGGGCTAGGAAGGGGGGCCGGGCACAGCACATGCATGCAAGCTTACCGGGTGCGCGCGCCGTGTTTGCAACGCCCGCGCTCGCCTGCGCACGATAGCGCTGACGTGATGTTCACCCGGGATTCACCGCAACAGATGCCGTCTCCGTACATTGTTGCGCCCACAATTACCATCAGCTGTGCCCAGTATGGGGCCAAACGCGGGCAAAGCAGACTGAGAACAGCACACATGGGAAGACCTCATGTGAGCTTTGCTCTACGTGGTACAGGGCACACCGAGGCAGCAGCCTGGGCTGCTGCGCTGGCAGCGTTCGCAGTCTTGGCGGCGCTCCCCACCGCCAGCTTGGAGGCTTCCGCGGCTGCCTCGGCGGACTGGGAGGCGGCGGCGGCGCTGGAGGCGGCGCTGGCCACCCCCGCAGGGACATTGTTGTCTGGGAGATACAGACGGCGCGGTGAGCCCCGCGCACGCCACAGTGCTCAACGCATGAAAACGTTACGCATCCTAAATGGGTGCCCTGTCATCCCAGTGCTGACGCAGTGTCATGCTGCTCATCAACCGCACGTCGTTGAGCTGATGCAACCGCAGAACGACATGGCGACAGCTTGATTGATCACTGCCCATGCTGCGCAGGCGCACTGGGTATGCTGGCCACTGCCGCGAGCGCCGCCGAGGCGGCTGCCAGAGCCGCGTTCGCCGCCTGCAGGGCCGTCACGTTGCTGGCAGCCGGCGACTGGAGCAGCCTCCTGCCAGCTGCTCTCCTCTCTGTTGTTATCCTCACGCCTGCCACAGATTTGGCAGGGTTGCGCGGGTCAGGCCGAGTGCATTGCAGCAGGCAGGTACGAACGCTATACAGAGGCCCAGAGGGGCGTGCAGGGAAGTCAGGGCGGCTGCCTTATGAGTGCAAGGCAGCGTAAGACTATGCCGCACCTGGCACTTCTGCATGGAGGTGCACGCAGGCGTTGTGCTGCGCTGTCAAGCTTATGGCCAGCAACAGCAATAGCAGCAGGGTAAGGGACACCATGTGCTACACAGCCTTGCCGGCTTCACCACTGACATGTGTCGAGCGTCGTTCGGCAAGCTGGCAGATTGGAAGCGACCTGGTACACAGCCTGGATGCTTGTGGTAAGGCACTATGCATGGTACTTAGGCAACGACACGACCAGTGCTGGTTGCCTTCAGCATTTTCCGTTCTGGCGTTGATATTTGGCACAAGGAGGTGCCGAGCACAGTGCCAGCGGACACAAATAACACTCGGAAGCCTAGCACCATGTGTGCTCAACTGCTCAGGACATAAATGCGTGACAAATGTAGCAAATGGCATCATGACTGACCTGTTCCTTGTACACGAGTGCAGCTCTTGCTTCAAGTTCCTTGCTAGCAACGGCATTATCACGAAACCGAAGGACCGTTCATGATGTTTCCAACCGTACTACATGGATTGAGATGCCTAGCGACACAGACTGCCAGCTGCGAGGATCCCAGCGTCTTGAGCCCATGAAAACACATGGCGCCCTGGCGCTGGTTGGCATGAAAGGATGTGTCACGATCATTGCGACTCCGCATTCCAGCCCTGCCGGGATGATCAGGCCAAGAACGCAACACCGGTGAGGGCTGCAACAGCAATGGGCACCAGGCTGAAAGCGCTCGCCACCGCGGCTCCACTGGGGCTGGGCGCAGGCGTCGAAGAGACGGGGGTGCTGGACGACTGGCCCACGGCCGTCGATGCCGCCTGCGTGCCTGTGCACTTAGCGATGTCTCGTCAGCACGGCCTTCATGATGCATACGCTGGAAACCTGTCCTGTACCCCAACGTGCTGGTGTGTCTTTGTCAGTGTCAGTGCAATTGGCATCAACAAGCTCGGCCAACAGGGTGCCGGCCCCCTGTCAGCCGATGTCCCACGCTGAAACATGCATAAATTCTGCACAAGCCCCCATACACACCTGCAGCACTCTCGCCGGCAGCGGTGGAACCGGTCCCGCCCTCCGTGGAGTTGGTCTGGCTCGTGCCGCTGCCCTGGCTCGTGCTCTGCAGCAGGTGACGTACCGCCGCGACGTAGCTCGGCTCCTCGATCGCCAAGCTGTCCCCTGTATGCCATACATAGCAGGGTCAGACAACACATGTTGTATGAGGCGTCCCGTTCTCAGAGGAGAACCTTGCTTCGATCGTGTCCACTAGCAACAGAACAGGCACGGATCGTCATCATCTCACAGATGGAGAGCATGGAAAGGCAAAAAGCGTCGGTCTGTCACGTGCCTCACGGCGTGACTAAAATTACACCAGCTGTGAAGCTGACACGTTTGCGTGCAAGAGCGCCCTATCGGCAACGCGACAGCGTTCACAGACATGTGCTGGTACCTGCGTGTTGATCGGCAGCGGCATGCACTGCCGCAAGGCCGGCTAAGAGAACGATGATGGCAAAGGTCCGCATGCTCTTCATAGTGTCGCGTCAATGATCTGGTAAGACCGGAAGGCGATTTTGGCTATCTGGAGCTGAAGCAGAGTTTTGGACCACGTCTGTCAGAACCTGAGGGTTCGGCAGTTCTGATAGGCAGTCAGCTCGTGCTGATCACAGGCTATAGGCCGACCCGGATGCCTACTGATGATCAACACGCCAGTGTACAGCCCTCCGCAGCAGCATCGCGTCATGCATGGTATGTTGCAGTGTTCTGTATCACTATATTTCCGTGCAGACAAGCACCTGTCAACCCCCCGCCCTGATCGCATACGCTGATAGATTCATGCATGGTCCCTACCGGTGGTCCCTACCTTGCTCAAACCCAACTCCTTGTTCATTCGCACCGGTACTACGCAGCCCTAGCACGGATGGGATGTCTACAGCGGGTGCAGAGCACATGTTGCAACACAAAAACTTTCGGAACTGCGGGTGAGCGGCCTCCGCCGAGGTCGACGGAGGTGTGGCGTCGTGCGGGCCATGTGAAACGGACAGCATTCAGCGCCGGCCACCGTACACCCCTGTGGCAGGCACGGGTCGCATCGTCATACTGGGCTATGTGAGCGGCAGTCCATTCCAGCGCCAACATGGCCAGTGCGAGTCCACGCCGCCATGCATGTGCCAGATCAGACTGTCGCAGTGGAGCTGCGCTTGACCGTCGACAGGGTCGGCGGATAGAGTGTTCCGCTGTGCTCGAGCTCGCAGACATGCTGAGCTTGGCAGCATGGAGAGCATAGGCTGGCAAGCGCACTCGCACTGAAATGAGAGGCTGTCTGCAGGTTGGCAACACTGAGGGGTAGGGCAGGGCAATGCGAACCTGGCGGGATGGGACGGCCCGCCACACCGGCAGCAGCCGCAGCTGCCGCAGAGGCCGCAGCCGTGGCTCCGGCGGCGGCCGCAGCGCTGGCGGCGCTCGTGGCCTGTCACGGTCAGCGTGAAGTTGCGTGGGTGCATCGTGTGTTATGGTCAGTGCAAAGGCAATGGGTGCAAAACTTGCGTTGAAAGCTTCTTTGACTGCATGTCAAGCGAAGAGGGTCACTGTATAGTTGTCCAAATCAGACCCGGAGTAATTAGACCGTGACGCAGTCTGTGGCGCATGCCAAAATTGGCTTGCAAGTACGCTCCGCAATGCCACTGACCCAGGGTCTCAGCCGGCAACACATCGGACGACATGCCAGGCCTAACGAATGGCGAGACTCGCATCTCGCCTCTCGCGTGTCTCGCGTCCATACGAGCACTGAGCAACATCGAGCACTGTTCCTATGTGCTCAACGCCCCCGGACGTCACCCGAACCCCAATGTCAATCCCGACAACCGAGATTTGAAACATGGGATGCACAGGAAGGTGGTGCTCACCCCGGTGGCGGCCGCGGCGGCCGCAGCAGAGGCAGCAGCAGCTCCAGACACGCCTGCGCAGCGCAGCCCGGTCCCCCTTTCACGACACAGCAAGCGCAGACTGCGCCGAGGCTGGCTGAGCGGTGCGTGCTCATTGCCACTGTCAAGGTGATGCTATGGACGGTGTGTCACGGCGAAGATCCACAAGCGCAGCTATCAGGCACACTGGGAGCGGGGTTGGACAGCGCCATGCGCGCCATGCGGAGCAAAGTTGGCGTCCTTGGCGTGTCGTAACAAAGCGCCGGATGTGCAGATGCGATGATGTTCGTAGCGATGATGATGTTGAAGATGCGTGGTCCTTTGCTGGGTCAGGGTCATCGAAAAATCTGAACGGCGTGTTGTGACAAGTCCAGTGAACCAGGCGCGCGACTGTGGTCTGCATTAGGGTCAGGTCCAGTGGGCTTTGCGCACACCACTAGACGCGGCGCTGGCCGCCGATGCGGCGGCTCCGGCGGCCGCGCTCGCAGCGCTGGCGGCACTCGCGGCGCCCGCGGAGGCCGCGGCGGTTGCAGTGGCTGCACGGTGCGGCAACATGAGCCTCAGGAGTGTTTGCGAATATGCTGAGCAACAGTCAATGAACAGATGGAGTCGCTCGGAGCAAATTGCATTTGACGTGGCGTACGCACTCTACAAGCAGTGTTATATCACAGAACGGGGTTCTCAGGCTCAAGTGCAGACGGTGTGCCGCAGCTCCGCGGCGGGTGAATCCCACACCAGCCAGCCATTTCTCGTGTGGCTTGGTTCCTAGCACTTTCCTTGCTCACCGCACTTGCGCTGCTCTGACAAAGGCCTAGTGCCAAAAACAGGTCGGATCGGAGGTCTCGCACCTGTTGCGACGGAGGCGACGGCGGTGGCGGCCGCGGAGGCAGCCGCTGTCGCGACGGCCGAGCCTGCAGGCAAGCAGGCGCCTCAGCGTGTCACCGAGACATGGACGGACAAGTGGAATGTGCGACCTGCTCGTCCTTGGCAAGTGAACCCGACAGGATGGATTGAAGCTCAATGTGGGATTATTCAAAGCTATTGTGATGCCAGTGATCATGGAGCCATGCCCACTGCCCGTCGGTCCGGGGGTTAATGCATCCTGCGTGGTCCCCTGACTGGCCATGCCCAGTACGACGACACATGGCCTTGGAGCAGGCTCAGTAACTCTCCAAGGTGACGCACGGTGAACCCACGCAATGCATGACCGGTGCAGGATCCCACAAGCGCCGAGGACGGCTACCGCTGTGCTACCTCACCAGACTTTGGTGCGGGACCGTACTCAATCGCATCATGCGCATCACGGAGCTGAACACGTGCGATATGGGATCCCGTCGTCCAAACTCAGTTGCAGCGGAGAAAGCGGCGCAGCGCACGTTGGCAGCATGGAGGACCCCACAGCCGCATGTATTCATTGGACCCGGGAGCTGGGAACAGAGTCATGCTTCGATCTTGATGATGAGCTCAGCAGCCATGCTGCCCACATACAGGCCCGGCAAGAAGGGACAGTGCCAGTGGATATGCTGGCGCACTCTGCATGGGGCCTCACCCGATGAGGCGGCGGAGGCAGCAGCCGAGGCGCTCGCGGCCGCACTGCAAGGTGTGCAAGGATTGGAGGCACTGACAATCAGAGACGGTCACAATATCATCACAAGGCTGCAAGTGCTCCAGACAAAGTGCGGTGGGTGTTGACAACCATCAGGGCCACAACAGCGAAACCTGTAACGTGCAGGAGGGGCCGGTCGTATGGCGAGCACCTGGCGGAAGCCGAAGCAGCTGCTGCGGCGGCGGCGGCCTGCAGAAACGGTGCGGACACGGCTACCTCAGTGTCGTTTCATCATGCGCTCCGGCGGAAGGCATGTCCCATGCAAAGCCTTGACTCCTGTGGGCCTTCATGCGTTGTCCACAAGGACTGCAGCTCATACGGCCAGCTTTGCAGCCCCTGGAAATAGCTCAGATCATCTGTGGACAGCCCGTCCACTCACGCTGGCAAATTGCTGTTGGTGAGGACTGCGACCACCCGCCCTCCTGAAGAGCATGTGTCATCGCACAGGTGAGGCACAGGGCAGCGCGGACGGACCATGGGCGGGAGTCCGGCAGCGGTGGTAGCAGCGCTGGCGGCTGCTGCCGCTCCAGTTGCGGCCGCAGCACTCGCCGAGGCGGCCGCAGCGGAAGCACCTGAACACCGCGCGCAAGGTGAGTGCGTGTTTGCGTCCAGTCCCTGGGTTCTCAGCATGCGGATTTTCAGCGCTCCAAGCTGTGGCCACCGGACTCACAGTCCAGTAGAGATGTTCTCATGTTGGCACAGCTCCTGGCTGCATCTCCTGACGTCAGGGTTGGGCCGTCTCGGGCCGATGCCGCGTGCGGAGCAGGTGTTGCACAGTGCTGGAGAGTGGGTTCACCGTGCTCGTCGATGATGCATGGCCGAGCAGGCACTGCTCCAAAGGGAGGTCAGCGGGCTGCCCCGGTGGGACTTTATGCAACGCCTGGCCACCCGTCATCAAAGAACACGCACAAGCTACGATCCACCCCGGGTCTGCAAGGAGCTGAGTATGGCGGGGATGCGGCTTTCACCAGACAAGCAGCAGGGTCACGTGATTTCAACACTTCCGAGGCCCAGTTGAAGACCCTCGCCTGCTCCAGAGCTTTGCACGGTGTTCTGTCAATCAGGAATAAGAGTGAGCTGGACGGGAATGTGAAGGCAAGCGTGAACCCTGGCTGCAACTGGGAGAGGACGATTGCGGGTTGCTGTGTTA
>JAABUX010008562.1_pt1 | contig 11770 bp, 19 predicted proteins | sample 5561851 | NCBI WGS metagenome assembly JAABUX01 (sample SAMN10711883, study PRJNA513361) | rock metagenome | isolation source: Antarctica rocks | place: Antarctica: Victoria Land, Richard Nunatak red sandstone | collected 2016-01-03 | reverse complement strand
GCGTGCGAGGCTGGCAGCCACGCGCTGGCGCCCTTGGAGCTGACCAGGCTGAAGTGCCGCACGCCCGCCGCCTTGGCCGCCGTGGCCGCCGCCGCCACGTATGTCAGGTCCACCTGCGCGCCGGCGCGTCGTTGCGAGGCGGCGCAGCGTGCCCGGCAGCGTCAGAGATGATGTGTTCAGGGAGGGGCCTGGGCTTTGTAGCACTCATTTTTAAGCTGCGTGCCCAGTGCCTGGCTGGGCAGCATGTGCTGGGTACCAGTTGCGACCTACGCACAGGCGCCCCCCAGTATCGTGCACGAGTGCCTGCCAGGGAACTGCTGCCCTGCATACGCTGTGACCATGCAGGAGCGCACAGATGTGCGGAACGCGGCATTTTGGCAGCCGGCCATATAGTGTTTGGCGCCGCGTGCGCGCCACGCCTCGACCACAGGCGGCAGTACCGGGCATCGCTTTGCTTGCAAGCCCGGCCAAGTCTGGGCGGCGCGCTTAGAGCCAGACGCGCAGCAGAGCGCGGCTGCGCGCCTTGACATACGCCGCCGCGCTGCCGGCCACGCGGCGCTTGGTGCCGAGCGCGCAGAAGGCCACGTCCGCTCCGGCGAAGGCCGGGCCGGCCCCGGTCGCAAGCGCGTCCATATCCACCACGCTCTGCGTCAGCTTCGCGGCGTGCTCCGCCGGCGGCGCAGCGCCCGCGCGCCGGCCGACCGTCGTCACGTGCACCCACGCAGGGCTGGCCAGCAGCTGGAGCACCAGCGCGCTGCCTGCCAATCGTCAGCACCGCGTTGGCCGGCACATGCTTTGCCTCTGCTTTGTGTTGATGCTGTTCCAGCTGAACGCTGGCCAGATTGAAGTTTCTACAGGTGGTGCCGCCAGTGCAGATAGGCCGATACACGCTTGCAGGTGGATTTCTGTGTGGCAGTGCTGGCGTGCAATAAGGCACGCAGCAAGACAAGCGGCGCGTGCCCTGCACACCTACTGCGCCGGTCGCTCCAACCACCACCGCACGCAGGCCTGCTCCAGTCTGTGCCAACGAGCCTTCTGTGCGGACAGGCGCAGCGCTCGCCATTGCAACAAGTACTCCCTCCTCAGTGGACTGCAAGAAGGAAGCTCGAGAGGGTGCCTTGGCCCGTCTGCCTGCAGTAGCCAACTCGCACAGGTGCACGCTTAAGAGTGGCCTGACACCTTCGTCGCTGCAAGAAGTACACAGAAGGTGGTCCGAGCCCGAGACGACTCCGACTCCACAGGTTTATACAGCCCTAAGCGGAGGGACTTGAGAGGCTGAGTTTCTTTGCCGGCAGCCTGCACACCTGGAAAACATGGCGACCCAGACAATCATCCAGAGCGCGGCCGCACCGGCCGCCGCCCGCAGGTCTGCGCGGCCGAGCTGCGCCATGCCGGCGGTGCGCAGCATTATCTTGCGCATTGACGCCTCCTCCGCGGCGCAGCGGCGTGCTGGAGTGCCTACGTCTGATGGTGTTCGGGGCGTACGGCAGCGGAATCTTATCCCTTGGCGCAGCGTTGCTAACCTCTGCGCATGTGCGCGCGCAGGCCGCCCCCTTCCGGCCGGCGTTCTTTGGACAGGCGGCAGCGTCCTCCAGGGCCAGCGCCTTTGCTGGCGCAGTGCCCTGCAGGGCAGCCAGCCGGAGCTCGGCGAGGAGGTCGGCCGTGGTCACCCAGGCGAAGGCAAGCTCGACGAGCAGCTGCTACGCCAACGCCTGCCTCTCGTCCTCAGCACAGCCCGCTGTGTGGTGGACGACCCGGAGAGCTGGCATTGACCATCAAGCATGCTCTGCAGGTGGGGGACACCCTGGAGGAGTTCCTGGTGGAGGCCACCTCGGATGCCAAGCTCAGGCAGACGATGATGAGCCTGTCCGAGGCAGTCCGGACCATCGCCTTCAAGGTGCGCCCCGCTTCGCCGGCGAGTGCTCATGCACGCTGAAGGAAGTGTGCTTGCAGTGCTGGCGGACAGTATGACTGCCATCCTTGTTGCAATGGGTGACTTATATAAGTGCTACACTACTGGCTGCAACACTACACCTATGTTCAGGGCCGCTCTTTGCAAGGAGCACCTTAAGGAGCGTTTGATCCCGCTGTCTCGTGCGCTGCTTCACGCGGGGTCCTGGTTGCTGCAGGTGCGCACGGCGTCGTGCGGCGCGCTCAACTGCGTCAACACCTTTGGCGACGAGCAGCTGGCAGTCGACGTGCTGGCCGACAAGCTGCTCTTCGAGGCGCTCAAGTACTCGGTGCGCGCGCGGTGCTGCGCAGCGCACAGGCGCCGCTTTGGAGCAGAGCATAGTGGCGACTTCTCTGACTTCGCTGAGCGTGACAGCCGACACGTAAAGGATTTCAGGCGACAAGCAATGCCGCTGTGCCTGGCACGCGCGGCGCTAAAGCCCTGCTGCGGGTCGGACCATGGAGGCGAGCTGCAGTCTTACGCAGAGCGTGTCAGCTGGCGCTTATGGCAGCAGGCAGGTGGCAAATCTGCCAGCAGCGGTGCCACCCTAGGCGGCGCTCAGCACAGATGTTGAGGAGCAAGCACTGATGGCGGGTGCCTGGCTGTGCAGCCGCTGCCTCTCCAGCCTGAGGAGCCTCCCTTGCCTCCCCCCGCACCGTCACTCTTTCACAGCATATCCGAACATCACACGGCACCGCGCAGGGCTACCTTCCTTCGCACAGTCACCTTTACAGCGTATCTGAGCATCTTACAGCACTGCGCAGGGCGGCCTTCCCCGCACAGTCACCTGCACAGCATGATATGAGCATCATGCGGCGCCGCGCAGGGCTGCGTGAAGTACGCGTGCAGCGAGGAGGTGCCCGAGCCGGTGGACCTGCAGGGCAGCGGCTTCAGCGTGGCCTTCGACCCGCTGGACGGCTCGTCCATTGTGGACACCAACTTCACGGTCGGCACCATCTTCGGCGTCTGGCCCGGCGACAAGCTCAAGGGCATCACCGGCCGCGACCAGGCGTGGCCCCGCCCGCACGCATATTGGGCATTCAGGGTAGCAGGCGCGGGGCGCGCCTTGCCTGGCAACATGCTGAAGTGGCATCGCCGGCCGCGCGCGGCCAAGCGCGGCCCCGCGCGCATACTCTTCGTCTTTCGAGGGTGGAAGGCAGGGGCGCGCCTTGCGGCGCAACAATGTCTGCATGCATAACCCCCCTGTTGGTTGCTGTTCGCGCGCACGCTAGGCGGCCTGTCTGCTGCATGACTGCTGGTAGCCTGCTTGAGCCTGACGACATGCGGCCGTGGTGCGACGCCAGGCGGCCGCGGGCATGGGCATCTACGGCCCGCGCACGGTGTACTGCATCGCGCTCAAGGACTGCCCCGGCTGCCACGAGTTCCTGCTGCAGGACGACGGCAAGTGGCTGCACGTGAAGGAGACGACCGAGATTGGTGCGCGCAGGGCCCCAGCACTGGCAAGGGGGGCGCGCTGGCTGTGTTGGCCACTTGACGTACAGGAAGCATGTCAGTAATACGCATGCTGTAGGAAGCGGAAAAGGCTCTGAGTGCGCGCGCCCTTCTGCGCACTCAGGCGTGCTAGGTCGAGTGCCTGTCTCAGCGAGCTAGGGCTGCTTAGGCGTAGAGCGCCCTGCTGAAGGTTCCTGGAATACAATCGTAAGGCATCGCTGTGCACTGGCACGCCCTGGCGCTGTGAGCTGCGCCGTGCCGGACGGGCCTGGGAGTGCGCGCGCGCCGCCGCAGGCGAGGGTAAGATGTTCTCGCCGGGCAACCTGCGCGCGACGTTCGACAACCCTAACTACGAGCGCTTGCTGAGCCACTACATCGGCGAGAAGTACACGCTGCGCTACACCGGCGGCATGGTGCGCGCGCGCGGGCAGCCGAGGCAATGCGCTGCACACCGCGCAGTCGAGCCACGGTAAGTGAGTGCGGTGTGAGCTGGAGCGGTCAGCGCCTGGCTTTTGGTGCAGGAAACGCAGTAGTAGGAAGCAGCATGCGCGGATACTATCTCCGCAGGGCTCTGGCGAGCTCTTGTGGCCTCAAGCAAACTGCTAGTCAGGCAGGAGTGCGACCTGGCAGTAAAAGTAAAGACGCTGTAGTATCTGTGCGGTCTGTCACCAAACTCCAGCAGGTCGCCGTGGCATGCGCGCGCTTGGCCCGCACTGGCGCCCGTCGGCTGAGCCGGGGCGGCGCCGGAGCGGGCAGGTGCCGGACGTGTTCCAGATCATCGTGAAGGAGAAGGGCGTGTTCACCAATGTCACCTCGCCTTCCACCAAGGCCAAGCTGCGCATCCTGTTCGAGGTCGCGCCGCTGGCCCTGCTGGTGCGCCGCGCGGGCCCTGGGAGCCCCGCCGGGCCCCGCTGTCTGTGCTCATGCGCGCCTGAAAACGCACCGCCATCATGGCACCTGCCCGGGGCTCCTCTGAAAAGCGGACTGCTCTGGTCCTGCTGGTCATGAAAGCTGTGGTGCCTGCGTGACATAGTATCACCCAACCCGTAGACTCTTCAGTGAAGAAGTCTTCAGTAAAGAAAGATGACAATAACCCCGGCTGCCGCAGCAGCCTGCTGCCCTGACGCTTGCATGTCATGCCGCAGATTGAGAAGGCTGGCGGCTACAGCAGCTGTGACGGCAAGTGCGTGAGCGGCCTGGACGTGCCCATTGATAAGTACGACCAGCGCACGCAGATCTGCTACGGCAGCCTTGCAGAGGTGCGTCCCTGGCGCGCCTTATTAGGACCAGGTCTTAGGTTATCGCCTTATTAGGACCAGGTCAAAAAGCATCTGCCTACGATAAACACTGTTCAGTATACTATTCGCAGCCGATGAACCGTTGGCAACGTCGCTTTGCTGTGCTGGAGCAGCCTAGCAGGTCTGTATAATCTGTGCCATAAGCTAAGTCTATCTGCATCAAACTAGCATGGCAATCGCAATAGTAGTTATGATGGATCAGTGCTCCAGACGGGGGCGACGGTAGCGAGTGGCTGCGGCAGAAGCTTCCCAACTGGCATGCGTTCTTGGAGCCGGGTGGGTCACATGTTGCCAGCTTACCTGCCTGCTGGCTGAGTTTGCACGGCGTGGAGCAGGTGCGGCGGTTCGAGGAGTACATGTACGGCAACTCCGAGCGCTTTGCGGAGCAGGGCGCAGAGGTGAACGCGTGACGGAGAGTGCCAGATATTCTTTAGCCGTTGCTGGGGCACGCTGGCAGCTATGTTGTGACCAGCTTGTGTGGTGACAAAGGCCACGAGGAGCTTCTGCCTGGGCCGGCAGAAGCGCCTCGCAGCATAGCCCGTGCTGGCGCACGGGTCTGCATGTGGGTTGGGTGCTATTGCAGCTCGAGAGTGGTGTCTCGTTGTCCAGCGCGAGCGTCAATAATTGGAGTCCTCTGCTGAGGCTAAATGAGATGCGATCCCCGCAGCAGCACGCTGTTGAGTAAAGCGCATGCTCTTAGCTCCTCTTCAGCTGGCAAGTCCTTGGGCGTGACGTTCAGATCATGCAAGGCACTGGGTTGTGCTCTGCGCAAGTCCCCTTCTGGACTGAGAGAAGACAAAGATGGACGGACTGCTATGTAACCAGCATCTCTGAGGCACATGTGCTTTGTCAACTACACGACGGAATGGCTGCACAGTTGCTATATTTTGCAGTAACTTGTACTTGCAGTACTCTACAGTTGCATCTCCACCATCCCTTCTGCCCTGCCCTGCCCTATCTCCAGGCACGGGAATGCTCGAGCATAGCAAGCCGAGCTGCGGCCTAGGCCTTACGACAGAGGCGTGCCGTGAGGGCGGTCACTGACGCAGTCATGCTGCAAGCAGTGCCAATGGGGCTGCTGCAGCTCGGCCTGCCGGGGGCCCCGGGAGGGAGCCGGTGCCGTCGCCTGGCGGTTTGCCAAAGTGGTGGACTTGCACACCAGGCGCCAGCCCTTACAGGCTTGGGATGCTCAGGTGTGGGCCCCCTTCTGTGCGAACATGTTGCACCTTTGGCCAGCAGCATGCCAGCACTGCTTGCTTCTGGCTTGCTTTGCAGGGCGGCCGGGGTGCACACTGCGTTGCAAGCACAGCTGCTGTTGGCTGGTAGCCGGGGATTAGGTTGGGAGGGGCAAACTCCGCAAGGCGCTGATGCTCTGATCGAGCGCTCTGGCCAATGGCGACGTCTGGCACTATGCTGCTGCGCAGGGGAGAGGTACTTGAGTGTGCTAAATCTACAGTTGCGAGCGCTGGCTTCTGAGGCCGACATGCGTGTTGTGCCCGTGCAGGCGCCGTCCCGCGGCGCTCGGCCCAGACCTGCCGCAGGCCGCTGCAGCACACGTGCTGCGCGGCAGCGAGCGCAACAGAGGAAAGCGCTGCCGCGGTGGCCACGCCGCATGTGCGGATAGAGACGCAGCACGGCGTCGCCTTTGGGCAGGTTATCAAGGTCGTCGGGTCCACCGAGGCCCTTGGCAACTGGGAGGCTGCTGCGGCGCCGAGTGAGCGCCCGCTCTGCCGCTTGCTCTGTCCCTGGCGCCGCTTCAGACTCCCGGCCTGGACAGCATATGCGTGGTCAACATGGGAAAGCACACACAGTGGGCAAGCGTGCCCCATAGCTTACCTTGTGAGTGTTTTGTCGCTGAGCTTCTGTGTTCTGCTCTTGTCTTGTGTGACACTCCAACGCTCCAACTCTTATATCTACGTTTTCCCGCTAAACTGCGCCAGCTCAAGCAGGGCTACAGCTACTGGACCAGCTTGTACAGCGCGGTGTTCTGATGCTGCCGCACAACCACGCCGCGCTCGTTGCGCAGGGATGGAGTGGGCCGAAGGCAACCAGTGGTCTCTGTCTCTGGAGCTAGCCCCCGGCGTGTACGACTTCAAGCTGGTCACAGCGGTGGCTGAGACTGGTGAGGCGGTTGAGTGGGAAGCCGGCGATAACCGCCAGCTCAAGGTGTGCTGTTGCGAGGGCAACGTCTATTTGTTCGGCCGTCCCTGATCATATGCGGACGCATGATTGCTGCTGTCGTGCCACCGATGCTGCAGCAGCTCCTCTAGCACCCTGTGGCCTTGCACCACAGGGCGTAACGGCGGGGGGTGCTGGCTAGGTGGAAGTGATTGCCTGGGAAGTTTGTGTACAGCCTTGTGTACAGCCTTACAATGTGTACTTTACAGTTGGAAACTGGCTTATAGGTAGCAGCCGCTGCGTGCGTGCCGAGGCTGCGGCGTGTCGCTGTCACACAGCCCCGCGCCATTCCCCACCCTCCCCCAACCACATGCAGCCCACCCACTGGGCCGACGCGCGCGCAGGTACCGGACAAGAACGTATCGCCGGTGGTGGTGTGCCCATGGTCTGACACAGCCGCCACCCTGCTGTCCTACACCCAGGTGCTCGCCGCGCTGTCACCGCCTGACCCCGCCTTCGCCTTGTGCCTCTTCCCGTGCGTGCAGTAGGTACGTAGCTTTGCTCCCAGTCTGGCTGTCACCCGGGCCTGCCACACGCAGCCACATGTTGTTGGCACCCTCCTTTTGCATTTCCAGCACATGCAGCGCCGCTTGGCAACAGCCTTTCAGCCATGCGGCGTGCGGCTGTCCCGCGCAGTTCATCAGCGGCGACGAGGAGGCGGAGCCGATGGTGGCTGCGCAAGCGGACGCCGCCGCAGAGGAGGCCGAGTCCGTCGGCGAGGGCGCAGTATCACCAGTCGAGGTGCGTTCCTCTCGCGCCACTGCCGCCTCCCTTGTGACGCTTGACCAACTCACGGCGGCTTCCTTACTCACTGCTGGCACCGTGGCTCAGACTTGTGATGCTTTGGCGTGTGACGGCAAGGTACATCATCACCGGAACGCAATAGTGCTTGGGAGCCGCGTGACGTCCTGCTATGAATGGCAGTGGGCTGCATGGGGAATTATCCAGGTAGTGCAGTGTAGGCTAGGACAGCCGTACGTGGCAGGCTATGGAGTATTGGGGAGTGGCTCGGCCACAGTTTTTTTGCGGGAGGGGTTGCGGACAGTGTGGACAAGTCAGGAGACAGGACATGGTAGGGTAACGTGAGGGACAGGCACTAGTTTGGTCTGCAGCTCTGCGTTTAAGAAGTGCTTGATGGCAAAGCAGAGCTTGTTGTTGCTGTCAAATATTCACACGGCTGATTGCCATCATGAGCTGAAAGACCGAGGAAAGTGCACAGGCTTGCTTGGCAGCTTGTCATCTGAGGCTGGGGGGCTTGTAGCGGTCATCGAGCGGGTTTGCTAGCCAGACATTCTGTACTCGCTGTCGCGTATGGGCATGGGATATGTGTGTAGCTAGCACTGCCTCGGCTGCACGTGCTGGGCATGTATACTTCGTACGCATGTGCTGATGGGAGTGGGTAGGTCATTCGACAGGCCATGCATGGGCTGGGAGGTTCAGCCCGGTGGCTGCCAGAGCCCGCATGCGCCGGTGGCACTTGGGTGTAGCGGCGGTAGTGGGAGTAGGCCAGGCCGCAGGGGCGGGCAGGGCCGTCCCAGAGACCAGACTGGGAACTCACGCACGCGTCGCGCGGCGCGCAAGGTGCCGCCAGCCGCCGACGCGGCCGCAGACGGCAGCGCCGCCGACCGGCCGCCGCTCGGCGAGCCCAAGCCCGTGCCGGGCATGGGCCCCGAGGTCGACCCGGCCGCGGAGGCGCACATCTCGCTCGCGCCCGACGCGCCCAGCGCTGAGAACGGCGCGAGCGTGGTCAACAATGAGGCCGCGGCCGACCAGGGGATGCTGCACGGCGGGGAGGGCGAGGGCGCAGAGGGAGCTGCGGAGCCGCCGGCGCAGCCCGCGAGCGTGACGCCCGGGCCGTCCGGCGAGCCGGCGGCGCCCGGGCCGGCGCGCGACAACTTCATTCCGCAGGACTCGCTGCCCAAGGCAGAGGGGCAGGGGTCGCCGGCGACGAGCGTCGGCGCGCTGGACCCGCTGGAGCAGGAGCGCGAGGCGGAGGCCGAGCAGAAGATCAGCTCGGCCGCCGGCGCGGACATCGGCGAGGCGCCCGGCGCAGACGCGGGGGCGGCGCCGCCGCCGCCGGTTGGCATGCCCGCTGCGGAGGGCGGCGCCGGCGCGGAGGGCGGCAGCGCTGCGGGGGCCGCCGCGGGCGGGGGGCTGCCGCCGGTGATGCGCGAGCATCTGGCGGAGGAGCAGCAGCCGCCGGCGCGGGGCCCGGAGGAGCCGCCGGCAGGCGGCAAGGCGGGAGATGTTGCGGGGGCGCCCGTGGAGACCGCGGCCCCGGACGCGCAGGCGCCGCCGGGGCCCGGCGTGCAGCAGGTGCCGCAGGGCCGGGGCGCTGGGGCAGAGAAGGGAAGCATATCGCCGTTTCGCGCTTTCCTCGCGCGCATGGGCTGGAGGAAGGAGGGCTAGGGCCGGTGCCAGGGCGTGGGCATGGGTAGGGGCGCTGCCTGCGAGCTGAGCAGGGTCCAGGTGTGTCTCATGTGTCCAGGAGGGGGGTCACCCACATGGGGGGAAGAAGGTCAAGGCAAGAGAGTGCTCGTCGCATGGCTGCTTTGGGCAGCTAGTGAGGTCAAGTAACAAGTTAGCCTTGTACGCAGCTTCAATTCCCCGGATCCACGACCATCAGCTGTGCCTTAGCTGCCGTGCTGGCACATGCATGCGCACGGCGCGTCACATGCCATGCACGTGCAGCGGAGTGTGACACTCAGCTTCCTGCCGCGCGGCAGGTGCCCATGCATGCAGACCGCGGCGCTGAGGCCGGGCCAGCTGCGGCGCCTGCTGGCGGCGCCGCGCAGCCTGTAGCAGCCGCGGTGCAGCAGGTATTGCTCATGTGCTCACCCTGTCGGCCGCACCACTGTGGTTAAGCTCTTGAGCAGGCTGAGACAGCGACGACATACACCTGCAAGTCAGCATCGACATTCACCTGTGACAACCCAGCCTGCTGATGCAAGTGAAGGAGCCCGCAGCTCGTGGAGAGCGCCCGCGCCTGACACGCGATGGTGCCGCCTGCGCGCGCGGCAGGCCCCCGCCGCGGCGCAGGCCGCGGGCGAGCGCGCCAGCGCAGCGGCCGGGGACGCGCGCGGCGCGGCCGGTGGCGCACTGCCCGCCGTCGTGTCCGCGCTGGGCCTAGCTGCGCTCCCCGTGGTGGCCTGGTCGATGTACACGCTCAATACCACAGGCACGCGCCTTTGCTGCAATGCATAAATATACGTGGTAACAACTTCGCACTGTCTGTGGCAGAAGCTCCGGACGCACAGGAATTACTGTCGCAGCATCAGCGCGTGTTTTGGGGGCTTTCCTTTTGTGCGGCAGCTCCGCTGCGCCCCCGCGGCGCATCTCGTGCGTGCCTGGCCGCCACGCTTGCCCAGCCCGGCAGGCGGGCGCATGCTGCTGGCAGCCTCGCAGGCCCCCGATGTCACGCAGAGCCTAGCTGACTCCTTACCTCAAGCGCCATTCAATTCAGCGCCATTCAATTCAATTCATTCAATTCTTTTTTTCCTTAAAAACCGCGGCGGTTGCCCGCACATATGAGACGCAAGCTCTTGCGTGGGCGCATGAGGCGCCGCATGGGGCGCACAGGCTGCGGGCTGCCGCCGGGCCCCAGCGGCGCGCTGGGCGCGGCCGAGGGCGTGAGCTACCTGGTGGTGGCGGGCGCGGCTGCCTGGGGCGTGGGCGCGCGCGCCACCGGCAAGGGGCTGCCCGCCGGTGCGTCCGCCTTGTCTCGACATGAGATCGCATCCCGAGGGGTAGAGCGAGCACTGGTTGTTGCGCTTTGTGCTCAGGCAGGCGATGCTGTGATTGCAATGCACGCTTGGAGACGCGAAAGGGCCCCGCGGGCAACGGGCCCCGCGCTGCTGTGCAGGGCCCGGCGGCCTGCTGCGCCTGGTGAGCGGCCTCAGCTGCGCCGCGCTGGCTGCCGGCGCCGTCGTCCTTGCGCTGCAGGCGCGCCCGCCCCACATGGACCGGCCGCTCGACCCTGGCGCGCTTGTCCATGGGCCCCCAGGGCAGGCCGCACTTGTGCTCGGCGAAATAAATGTACAAGGTCTTGCCGCGCTTGATAATCCCCCAGAGCAGGCCGCACTTGTGCTCGGTTCAGCCGTCAACAAGTGCGTTGGTGGAGTGAGGAGGAGTGGTGGGTGAAGCAGGGTCCGTCTGCGCGCAGGTGCAGGAGCGCGGCTACGTTCCAGGCGCGCTGCCGGACGCGCGCTGCTTCGGCCCGGGCGCGGAGGCGGGCGGCGGCGCCAGCCCGGCGCCCGATCTGGCGGCGGCGGCCGCAAGCGCGCGCGCGGCGGCGGCGGGCGCGGCGGCGCAGGTGCCTGACCAGGCTCCTCCCGCCTCGTCCAGGCTCAGCTGGCTGGCGCCTGAGCCTACCTAGGATGGCTTGATGCCACGTGCACATCGCGGCAGCTCGCGTGGCTGTGTGCGCAGCCACGCATATCGCAGACGCGGTCGTCTTGTGCGGCGGCTGACATGACGCTGTTTGCGCAGGCGGGCGCGCAGCTGCGCGCAGCGGCAGAGGCCGCCACCGCGCAGCTGTTAAAAGCGGGCGCCGCGGCCAGCCGCGCGGCGGCCGGCGCGTCGGCAGCTGCGCGCCCGCAGCTGGAGGCGGCGAGCGCCGCCGCCGCCGCCGCGCTGGCCCGCGGCCCCACGCTGGCCGCCGAGCTCCCCCGGGCGGCAGCCTCTGCGGCCGACGCCGCGCAGCCCGCCGCCGAGGCCGCCGCGGCGTCTGTCTCTGGCGCATGGAGGAGCCTGGAGGGCGTGCTGGGGGAAACCCTCCAGGGCCTGGCGCCGCGCTCGCCTGCGCCCGCCGCGCAGCTGCCCCAGCTGGGCATCGACCTGACCCCGGTGAGCGCGGCGGTGGACGACATGGGGGCCAGCGTCGGTGAGCTGA
>JAABUX010008561.1_pt1 | contig 11773 bp, 7 predicted proteins | sample 5561851 | NCBI WGS metagenome assembly JAABUX01 (sample SAMN10711883, study PRJNA513361) | rock metagenome | isolation source: Antarctica rocks | place: Antarctica: Victoria Land, Richard Nunatak red sandstone | collected 2016-01-03 | reverse complement strand
TCCGCATGGAGACATGATCTTGCAAGCCCGTTTCCCCTTGCTGGCGTTGGCGAAACGGCCATTTCGGTTCACCAAAAGGTCGGGAGAGCCAGCTAATCGTGGCGAAGCGTCAGGCCCTGGCCCAGCCACAAGAGCCGGATGCGCGCGAACGCCAGGCGGCCCAGGATTACCTTGCCCGCTACCACCCCGACGCCCTCTGATGCCCTACCCAATCGAGCCGCTCAGCCAGGATCACGACCGAGCGGCCTTTTCGTGCGGCACATCATTGCTAGATACGTTCCTCCATCAGCGCGTCGGCCAGTTTGTCGACCGCGATCTCACGCGCGCGTTTGTGATGGTTGATCCCGATGGGACGGCGGCAGCCGCGGGGAAGAAGACGATCGTGGGATACGACACGCTCTCGTCCAGTGGGCTCGATTATGAGGAGATGTCCGATGCGCTCAGACACCGGGTCCCGCGGCGGATGCGCGTTGGCGTGACCCTGCTGGGGTATCTCGCCGTGGACGGGCGCTACAAGGGCCAGGGACGTGGCAAAGACCTGCTCTACGACGCACTCTACCGCACCCTACGGGTGAGCGAGGAGGTCGCCACGCGCGCGGTCATCGTGGACGCCGTCGACGCGGACGCTGTCAGTTTCTATGCGCACCATGCATTGAGGCGATTTGCCGACGACTCCAATCGTTTCTTCTATACGATGGAGGATATGCGGCGCCTTTTCGCGCGGACGCGGAGCGGAACACCTCTTTAGCGGGCCAGGGGCAGTCTTACGCCGTCAAGAGAGTGCGGGGTTAGTGGCAGGAGGCTCACCGCGGTGGCAGGTAACACTGTCTTCCCCCTGTGACTTTGCCAGTACGCAAGGGAATGCGCCTCAGGGCGCAGGACGACTGCTACGATGCTCCGCCCCTCGCGGTAGAGATCGGCCACATCAGCCTGTTCAGCTGACAACAGACTGGCCCACGATGGCCAGAGCGGTCCCCGCGGAACGTCGGCTGCGACATGCCCTATCTCTTGATCTAGAAAGGGAAGTTGTACCCACGTTCCTGTCTGGCTCTGCCCTGCGGCCAGCAGCGGTTGATTGAAGGTCACAGCCCAGCGCCACGTCTGGGCGGTCTGGACATCACCACGATGCGGGAGGTAGGCATAGGAAAAGGTGTGCACTCCCGGATCACTGATCCCTTCCCGCGCGGGGTTATCCGCATCGGTCACGGCGCGAAGCAGGAGCAGGTTGAGCGTCCGTGTGCCACCTAAACCCTGTAGACCATGCGTGATCAGTGAGAGGCCCGCGCCGTTCGAGGAGACATCACTCCAGGTCTCGATGGGGTAGAAGACCTCTCGTTGGTAGGTCACAGTGCCCGGGGTAATAGGGCTATCGTTGACCGCATGGCTAAAAGCTCCAAATCCTGTATCATCGGTACGTTTCTCCGTCTGGAGCGTGGTGGGCACGCGGAGCAGCACGCTGGTCTGGGGCGTGATCGAGAGACTCAGCGAGACCTCAACCAGCGGACTACCCGCGCGCAGCGTCACCGTCTTGGTCACGGGCTGCCCTGCCACCACCAGACGCAGACGCACCCGCCCCAGCAACGGCCCTCGCTCCACGAGGTCGATGCGCGCGGCATGCGCACTCTCCTGATCGCGCACCGGCCCGAAGAACGCTCCATAGACGTCGCCATTATCCGTCTGGTACATCACCTCATCGCCCGGCGCGCGCAGCAGATTGGGGCCTCCACCAGAGGCAAGCCGCGTCATGACGCCTCCACGCCCCGCGTCAACGGTCACGCTCACTCTATCGTTACGCAGGGTCACGATCTGCCCCTGCCGCGTGACCGTCACCGCTGCCGGGTCGGGGCGCCGGGTCGGGGCAGGTGGCGCGTAGCCCAGCGCCGGAATGGCCGAGGCCCAAAAGGCGACCCCTCCACCCGCCAGCGGCTGAGCCGCGACGGGCAGGCTGGCGCGCGGCAGCGAGACGCCGTGCACCTCCACGACCTCGCTCCGGGCCCAGGCCGCACTGTTAAAGAGCAGCAGGGGACGCTGGGTCTGGTGCACGAGGCGGCCGAGCATCTGGCGCACGGCAGCGCCGGCCTGGCTCACGGCCTGGGCAAAACGTGGTCCCTGACTGACCCCCCAGACACCGTCGTAGCCCACGGCCGAGGCGTTATCGTAATGAGCATTGATACTGGCCAACTGCCAGGCCGCATCGGGCGGTTGGATGCCGGTGAGCAAAGCCAGCTTATCGGCGGCCGTGAGCAAAAACGCGCTCTCCTGCGCCGCGATCTTTGCTGCCGGCCGCGTTCCATAAAAGGCCTGCCAGATGGGATTGAGGTCGGTCGTTAGGTGTGGCAGCGGCGCCGAGGCCAGGGCGCGAAAGGCCGTGACCGGATCGGAGAAAACGAGCTTTGTGTCACGGTTCGTGGCGTTCCAACGCCGTACCAGGTTCAGCAGGTCGCGCGACGGATCGGTAAAGTCATCGCCGAAGGGCAAGAACAACGACGACGATGCGCTACGCGCAAACTCGCGATCAACCAGCGTCCGTAGCGCCGCGACCTGCTGATCGAGGCCATGGACATGTCTGAGAATACCGTAGGCCTGTGAGTACGACGAGTAGGCGACCAGCACGCGTTGCCGTGGATCGAGAGGACTCTGCCAGTAAAACGCGGCGGGGAGCGGGGTGCAAGCGGAGTAATCAGGATCGCAGCGTCCCTGCCAGCGTCCGATAAAAAGATACGGAATCTGTTGTTGTGAGAGCGCGATGGGCAGCGCGGCCGAGTTGCCAAAGGCATCGGACTGCCAGGCCGTCGGCGCCGCAACCCCAAAGGTGGCGGCGATCCAGCGCCGGCCAAGCTGCAGGTTGCGTACCTGTATCACGGCCGGGACCAGGCTGGTTTCAGGCTGCGTGATTCCCGGCCAGGCAAAGGTAAAACGGCCGTTGCGCACCAACGCCCGTAGCTCTGCGCGATAGGCCGGGTAATGCTCCCAGAAATGCTGCACAAACAGCACCTGTTCCAACGTATAGCGGAAGCTCTGGTCCTGCTGGGCCAGGCGAATGGCCGCTAGAATGTTCTGATCGGCCAGCGGAGCATAGAACGCGAAGGGACGGTGCCAATCGGTATCCCAGTGCGAGAAAGGAATCACATACACCGTGCGCCGGGCAGAGGATACACGGTTGCGAGAGGGCGCTGAGGTATGTGATGCTGAGGTATGTGATACAGGCGATGGGGCATGCAGAGAGCGGCCTAAGCCGACACCAATAAGCGCCACGATGGTCGTGAGGAACAAAAGACGTTGCCGTGAGACGCGCATGCGTTTATCCTACTCTCGCTGTTTCATCGGGAGGCGAAGGTTACTGACTCTAGTGTAGACCAATACTGGCTTCGCCTCGCCGAGAGCGCAGGCGCCTTCCAGAGCCAGGAAAAGCCAAGGGCGGAACGCGCCTTTACGAATTTACGAATGAGTGTGTTTCAAGTATGTTGGAGGGCCATCTCCCCCTCTCCCGCGCGCGGGAGAGGGGGTTGGGGGGTGAGGCGTCCCCAACACGGATGAAACACACCCTTTACGAATTGCGGCTACCGATTGCCACCTTACTGCTCTGCCAGCCAGGCCACGACCCGCTCTGTGAGCGCGTCCACGGGCGCAAGCGTGTCCACCAACAGATAGGGATGGTCGATGGCCTCGACCGCGTGCAGCGGGAGCGGATCGTCGCCGCGGTGAGTTCGCATCAAGGACCAGTCCGTCTGATGATGCGCCGGCAAGTTCAGGGCTTTGCGCGCGTTGATGCGTTCACGCCACACGTCTTCGTCCGGGCAGTGGCACGCGACGACCGCCAAAGCCGCGCCCGTCTCAGCGGCGACCCTGGCAGCGTGCCGCGCGCCTCCAGTCAATGGACTGTCGCAGATAACGCTCATGCCCTGTAGCAATTGACGCCGTGCGACTTTGAACATCGCATCGTAGGCAAGCGGACCGGAATCCTGGTCGGGCATGCGCCCGTATAACACGTCTTTGATGTCGTCCTTTGAACGTGGCGTAGCCGCGCCTGGCGCGGATGGCCACCTGCTGGAAGACGTCGTCGGCTTCGCCGGGCCGCTCGGCCATGCCGCGGCAGTAGGCCATTACCCCCCGACCCTCAGGACCTGCGCCGTATTCCCCTGGCCCTCGCCAGACGCGATCTCGACCGACCGCAGGCCGTCTATGCCCCGTGCCAGACGCTCGATCGTTCTTTTGGCAACGTGCGCCAGGGCTATGGCGCCTGCTCCAAATGCAACTGCCAGGGGTACGAAGGCAGTAGTTCGACCTGTGCTAACAGCGGCTGTAGCCATGCCTACGGCGATCACTGGTAGCACGGGCGTCTGTTCGTGCTAGCCCCCAGCAAAAAGCACGCTCGAACGACCAACTGTCCCCCTCGGACCGATTTATGCTCAGGCCTCATGCATCGGTGGGTTGGATCTCCGCAACGCCCAAAGGGCGAGGTAGTATCCCTTCACGGGCACTTGGCCGCAGTTCGTCTCCGATTCCCCACCTATCTCATTTGGGTGTGACCATTATCCTATTCTCCTCTCGGGCATCGTTGGTTAGCCTGGAAGCAATACTGGGTGTAACCTAACCGACATCGTTCTTGTGTGGGGTGTGGTGTGAGTCTTCGCCGATTATATAGTGCGTGTCCGGGTGGGAGACGCGCGCGCATTGTGGCATCCGGCGTGCTTATCGGGGCGTTCACTGGCTGTATCGCAGGGGTGGCGGCGCATACTGCGTCTCCTTCCCTCGTAGTGCATGTAGCGCATGCCGTTGGGGCACGTCGCCACGTGGCGTCGCGGGCTATTGGGACCGCACCCCTGTTTGCGCTTGATGGCGTGTGGCTTGGCCCTCGCGACGCGTGGCCCGTGGCGCCAGGCGCCCTACGACCCGCTACCCCAGGGGCAACCGACGCCGCGCCGGGCGGAGCGGGGCAATCGCGCCTCTTGCTCGCGCACAATCGCGGAGCGATCTACGGCGTGCTCGAGGCCGGAGGCCAGCGCTTTGAGGTCGGCGGCAGCTACGATCCCCGAGGCCGTATCCTGCGCCTTGGCTGGGGTGGAACGGCGGGGGCGCCCCTGCGCCGCTTCGTCGGCACGGTTGATCGCGGCGACATAACACTCTCAGGAGCATGGGACACGCCCGCCCAGCCCGGCCCGGCAACACCGCTTACTCTGCGACACGTGGCGCCGCGGGCCGTCATTGATCGCCCCTCGCTTACCCCCGCGCCGACGGCAGCGCCCGATGCCACGCCGACGGTGGTCGCCTTCATCCCGCCCCCGCCGACGGCGACGCCGATCCCGCTCGCTCATCCCGATGACCCCAGCGGCGTCTGGATCGTCCCCGGTGGCTTCTATATCCTCGCCCCCGGCCAGATAACCAACGCGGTCGTGATCCTGCGCGCCATAGGCCAGACGGTCACGGGTACCGCCATACAGGACGGGGCACACCTCCCTCTGATCGGGACATACCGGGCGACCACGCGCACCCTGTCCTTCACCATCCCTCTGCCGAGCGGCGGTGCTATCGCCGTGGGTGTGACCATAGATAGCAGCCTGCGCCAGGCGACGGGCTCGATCGCGGCCCCGAACCTGGAGGGCGGGTTTTCGCTCACGCGCGGCGGCGATCCGCATTCCCCAGCCGCGGCCACGGCGATCGCCGCGGTCGCCGCGGTCGCCCCGACGGTCACCCCGATCCCGGGCGCGCCGGCGCCCACACCCATCTACCTGGCCACGCCCATCCCGTCCGACGACATCGATGGCGCCTGGACGTTCCCGGGCTTCGACCCCAGCGTGATGGGTCCAGCCATCTTCTATCTGCGCCGCCGTGGCGGCGATATCGCGGGGGAGATCGACGCCTACGGGGCGCGCTTTCCCCTCCGGGGCACGTACAGCGACGGCACGCTTACCCTCGACTGGAGTCTGCCGCACTATGGCGCCTATCGTTTTCAGGGCTCGCTTGGCAACGGTAAGACGCAACTCTCCGGCCTGATATACGACCCGCGGGCCGAGGGAGGCGCCTTCTTTCAGCGCCTCTCGGAGACAAGCCCTGGGATTCACCCATCCTATCCCGACATCGCGTCACGCCCATAATCGGCAACAAGCGCGCATGCCAAGTGGAGATTAGCGAAGCGACAGGAGACGCGTGATGTCACCTATGATCAGCAGGGATAGAGTCGCCGGTCCGGGGCGAGAGTTGGGGGCAGCTGTCCCTGCCATCCGTCGTGCCCGACGCGGCCTCGGCCTACTCCTCGCCGGAGTTGCCCTGACGCTCCTGTTCTCAGGCTGCGCCACAAGCTCGACCACGTTCGGGGACGGCCCCGTTTCCAGCGCCATCCCCGCGCCTATTCGCCGGTCGGGGTCGCGTGCATTTCCCACTGTTGTCGCGCCCCTCAAGCAGGTCGCCGGGACGTGGCAGATGCGCTTGACGCAGCCCGGATCCAGTCCGAGCACGCCGACTAGCCTGGTGCTCGAGGAGAGTAGGGGGCGCGTGCGCGGTATCATGACCCTCGCTAGCGGCCGCTATGAGACGTGGGGTGTCGCCGACGGGAATGGAGTTACCTTGCGGTGGACCACTGGGGGCATCGGGGGGACGGCATATCCCGAACTGCGCGCCACAGTAGTGGCCGGGAATCGTTTGCAGGGGACGTGGGGGTATGACCTCGGACAGCCGCAGCAATACCAGCAGCAGACCGCGCCGTTCACGGCCACCCGCCTGGGACCGGCCCCCGCGCTCGCCCTTCCACCCTACGGCACGCCTATTCCCAGCCCAACGCCCACCCTGATCGCCTATGCGCCGCCCCAGCCCGTGCCCTCACCGAGCGCCACGCCGCACATCGCCGACCCCGCCGAACTCTCCGGACACTGGTATATCCCGGCGGGGCTAACGGCACTGCACCCGCAGGACGTTTACGGGGATGGACGCCTGGTCCTTGTCCAACACGGGACGCGAGTAACTGGCGAGGTAAGCCAGGATGGGGGGCGCTACGGGCTCGTCGGCATGTACGACCCGCAGCGCCGTGAGCTTGACGCGGACGTGGCGCTGCGCGACCCGACCGGGAACCGAATCCACGTGGCCGTCACGGTCGGCGACGATGGACTCTCCGCCGCCGGCCTGCAGACGACGCCGAACAGCGACGACTTCCTTATCTTGTCCCGTCTCGACGACCGGGCCCCGGCCACGCCCTCCTCGCCCGCGCAGCCGACCGTCGTGCCGCTCGCGACCCCATACCCGAGTGGCTACATCGACGGAGCATGGGAGTGGTCAGACACTGGACCGACCATCTCCGACAGGCGACCCGGCCACTCCGCCAATCCAGTCCTGCTCCTGCACAAGCAGGGTCAGCAGGTCACGGGCGTCCTGTACGATGGCCGTTACCGCTACGAAGTGCGCGGCGCGTACGATGTGACGAATCGACAACTCTCCCTCTCTTTCATGGCGCCGACGATCGGCGAGTTCTCGATCGGCGGCGCCCTCTCGGCCGACAACCGAGTCGCCGTTGGTGGCTGGAGCGGCCCACCCGGCGATGGCGGCTCTGACATCCACCGCGTAGCGGTCGAGCCCTCGGTACCCGCCGGCGCCCCACCCGTTGTAAGGTGCGTCCCACAGGGGCGTGGCGTCTCGGGCTGGTGGTATATTGGCGATGGTCCGAGCGGCCTCGCCCACGCGGCCGATGCGCAACAGGCGGACCTCGATGAGAGGAGCGGGGCGGTCACGGGGATGGTTGTCGCGGGCGGATCGCGCGTCCCCGTCCGCGGTTCCTACAATCACAAGACTGGGGCGCTTACCTTAAGCTGGCTGGGCAGCGATAACGGCCCTGTCCACCTCACGGCGACCATCCCCGAGGGGGCTCAGCGTGGGGACGGCCAGATCACCACACGCCTCTCCGACAGCGGCCTCGAGATCGAGCGCCGCGTCTGTTGAGCAATACCTGGCGTGCCGTACGCGAATCCGGCGCGCACTGGGCGTCGTCACAGGCCAACGCTCCTCCTATCCGCTACACTACACGCTCATCCGATTGTCACAAGCCAGGCCAGCGAGCAATAGCTATGCCACGAAGCGCGTCCTCTCGGGGCGTGGAATTCAACTATTCCATGGGGTCGACGACATAGAGTTGGGTCGGGACGGTGCGGATGCTGAACGTGGGCGCGGGCAGGAACGGCACGTGGTCGCGCAACCACCTGGGTAGCCAGTTCCAGTGGCCAGGCACGCGGACGGGGCCGCCGTCGACGACGGCGAAGACGTGGTCACTGCGCTCGTCCACGCCCAACACCCTGCTGGTCGTCTGGCCCACGGCGCCGGTGTTGGGAGCGAGCAACGTCGTATCGCCGAGCTGGATGGTGCGCAGCACGGTCGCGCGCCGGGCATCGAACACGCTCAGCGCGGTGACGCGCCGCTGGTCGGCGGGGCCATCAAAGGTGATGGTGTCCGAGAGGACGTAGATGCGCCCGGCCCGGCGATCCCCTGCCATGGCTGGGGGGAAGCCCATGTTCGCCGGGGGAGCGGCAAGGCGGACGGTCCGCACGGTGGCGCCCTGCCGCGTGTCGAGCACGCTTACCGTGCCCCACGGGTCATCTCCGGCGATGAAAGCGTTCCCCACCCGCTCGTCCACCACCAGTGCCGCGGGGCTGCCGTGCAGTGTGCGCGCGGCGAGGACCCGGCCAGTGCGACCATCCAACATCTCCACGGCGCCCGAGGGCCAGTATCCCTGCGTGGCGACGAAGACATGGCCGTTGCGCGTGTCGATGGCGATATCCTCCGGGAAGGCGTCGACCACGAGGGTGCGGAGCAGGCGCCCGTCGTGGGCGTCCAGGACGCCGACCAGGCTGCTGGGTGGCGGCGAGACGGCGCCCACATTGTCGTCGCCGACGTAGACGCGCCCGGCCCGCTCGTCGGACGCGAGGCGGATACGGTCCGTCGAGTGTGATGGCGACATCATGGTGACGGTGCGCAGCACCCGGCCGCTCGCGCTGTCGAGCATAGTGACACTGCCGTCGAGGTTGCCAATGAACAGGTGATGGGCTGCTGGGACCATCGCCATGGGGTTCGCGCTGCTGGGCAAAGTCAGCGTGCGTCTGACGGCGCCGGTGCGCGCGTCGAGGACGCTGATGGTCGTATCGCCCGCGTTGGCCACGAAGACAAGCCCGGCGCGCTCGTCCACGGCCGCGGCGCGCGGCTCGTAACCCACGGTGGTCGTGCGCAACAATGCGCCCGACTCCGCGTCGAGGACCAGCACGACGCCGTTGGGACGGTCCGCTTTCGGTTCGACCAGGAAGGCGCGGCGCGTGGACGCGTCGACGACCAACGGCCCGGACGGTGTGTCGAGAGGAATGATGGCCAGCACCGGTCCTGCATGCCGATTGGGCGCGGCGAACACGCCGCCGCCCACGACGAGCAGCGCCAGCAGCAGGAGACCTGCCAGCACACCTTGAATCGCTCGCCTCGGGCGTATCCGGTTCACACTGTTAACACTCCCTCATCGCCAAGGCTCCTCTCAGGCGTCGGCATCGCCCGGCGTCGCGCGTAACCGACGGCGCAGTTCGTCGGAAGCATAATGGAACTCGTTGGCATTGTACACCCCGAACACGTACCGGTCGGGGCGGAGCACCACGATAGCCCTGCTCCGGCTGTGGCGCGTGAACCACGCGGCTAGCACTCCCTCGATATCGATGACCACGGCACTGCCTACGACGGTGTCCGCGCCCTCCTCCCGCGCGGCTTGCGACTTATGATCGGGATGTACAGGCCCTGGGGGCGCGGGCGTCCCGCCCGGCCCGGAGCCAACGCGGGGACGGGTGTCCCGCCCGCGCCCCCAGATGGCCTTGGGACGGGCGAGCAGCGCAAGCGAGCGCCCGCGCCCCCAGATGGCCCCAAGCCTTCGACGCGCTGACAGATCGAGGCTTTTGCCTTTGCGCCCCTCTCCCACGCTGGGCGTGCGCCCCTCTCCCGCGCACGGGAGAGGGGTCGGGGGTGAGGGCTGCTCGACCATTATGAAGCGCGTCGGCAGGCTGTCCCAGAAAGGCAGGGCGGCCGCGTCGATCAATGCGCGCGGGTCCACGCCATAGCCGACCACGGCGAAGTCGGGACCGAGCGCCTCGTCGAGAGGGACCGTGGCTCCGTCGGGGCCGCGCACGCGCGGCTGCACGAAGACGGCGCCCACCGGCGTGCGCCGGCCGCGGCGCTGACCCTTCGACAGCACACCGCCGCGCAGGGGAGGCAGCGCGGGGTTGACGTGGCGCAGGGCGCGCCGCATGGGCGGGACGCGGTTCAGTAGCGCGAGCAGTGCGTCCCGCGGCGTGGCCAGCGGCTCGGCCGCTCCCACCACGCGGCCAGCCCACACGGCCAGGCGGATGATCGACCGGACGTGCGGCTCGCGTTCCTGCTGATAGCTGTCCAACAGGGCTGGAGCGGCCGCGCCGCGCAACACCAGGTCCAGCTTCCAGGCCAGGTTGTGCGCGTCGCGGATGCCCGCGCAGAGGCCCTGACCCAGGAACGGCGGCATCTGATGGGCGGCGTCTCCCAGCAGGAAGACGCGGTGGTCGCGCCAGCGCGCGGCCAGCAGGGCATGGAAGGTGTAGACGGTGGCGCGGATGACGTCCACGCGCTCCGGGTCGATCCCTGCCCGCGTCGCCAGGAGCGCCCGCACGCGCTCCGGCCGCTCCAGCTCCTCGCGCCGCTCCCCCGCGCGCAGCCTGAACTCCCAGCGCCGATGGGCGCCCGCCGAGGGCACGAAGGTGACTGGCCGCGCCGGGTCGCAGATCTGCTGCGAGACCGTCGGCAAGGCCAGGTCCCCCTTGAGCAGCGTATCCACGACCAGCCAGGGCTGGTGGAACCCCAGGTCGCGCAGGGGGATACCGGCCTGCTTGCGCGCGAGGCTGCGGGCGCCATCGCAGCTCAGCGCATAGCGCGCCCACACCTCGTAGGTATGGCCCCCGGCACGCGCATGGTCATGGTCATGGTCATGCACGCGCAGCGTGACGCCGTCGCCGTCCTGCGTCACGGCCGTGACCTCGTGGCCCAGGCGGACGTCCACGCACGGGTAGCGCGCGGCTCCCGCGCGCAGCGCGTCTTCCAGCCGCGGCTGGTACACCATGGTGGAGGCCGGGAAACCATAGGGCTGATGACGCGTATAGCCCTGGAAGAGCGTGCGACCCCGGCGGTCGAGGAACCGCATGCCGTCGATGGGCGCGGTGTCGGGGATAATCTGATCGTGCAGGCCGATGGACTGGAAGACGCGCATCACCTCGCCGTCGACGTGGACGGCGCGGGGCAGCGGGTACACCGCCGTCTCGCGCTCGAACACCGCCGTGCGCACTCCGCGCGCGCCCAGCAGGTTGGCCATGGTGGCGCCGACCGGTCCGTAGCCGACGATGGCTATATCGACCCTATCCATCCCTCTACCCTTGTCACAAGGCCTGCAACCGCGACCGCAAACCTGCGGCGCCCCTTTTATGCTACTATGCTGACAAAACGCGATAGCGGGCTCCCAAAGGCAGGGCGTGTCGACGATAGCCAGCGCGACGGCGCGCGATGACGACAGCTTTGCGCGCCTCCTGACGATGTATCGCTTGCGGGCAGGACTGTCGCAGGGTCAGCTGGCCCAGGCCGCGCGCCTCGCGCGCACCTATGTTTATCACCTGGAGCGCGGACAGCGCGCGCACCCGTCTCCCCACGCGGCGCGGGCTTTGGCGCGCGCCCTTGAGCTGAAGGGCGCGGAGCGCGAAGCGTCCTACGAGGCCGTGGCCACGCTCACGGGCGAGGCGCCGGCGCG
>JAABUX010008558.1_pt1 | contig 11774 bp, 9 predicted proteins | sample 5561851 | NCBI WGS metagenome assembly JAABUX01 (sample SAMN10711883, study PRJNA513361) | rock metagenome | isolation source: Antarctica rocks | place: Antarctica: Victoria Land, Richard Nunatak red sandstone | collected 2016-01-03 | reverse complement strand
ATAACCCCTTCTGGGCATATCTGCTAACGGATTTGAGCCAGCCTACCATATCTGAAAGGTCAGACAACGGCATTTCTATGTCCTAAAATTACACGTACCCTGGCTGTACCCCTATATCGCGCCCCTGCGCCCGGCCTATCTATCGCATGACGGGACGGGCAGGTCTTAAACCAGCGTCGGCAGGCTAGCAGCTCAACGTCCGCCGAGGCCGCTGGTGGCGGCGCCTTGGATGAAGTAGCGCTGGAAGACGAAGAAGATGATCACCATGGGTATGGTGTTGAACATCGCGCCGGCCAGGATCAGGTTGTAGTGCGAGCTATACTGGCCGTTGAAGAAGTTCAACCCGACCGTGAGCGGGAACTTGCTCGTCGAGTTCAGATAGAGCAAGGGCGCGGTGAAAGAGTTCCAGGCCCCTTGGAAGCTCAAGATACCGGCGGCGACGAGGGCCGGTCGCGCCATTGGTAGGATAATCTGCCAGTAGGTGCGGAACTTACTGGCGCCGTCGATGGTCGCCGCCTCCTCGATCTCCGCCGGCAGCCCTTTGAGGAACTGGGAGATCAGGAAGACCGAGAACGGCTGGGCGGCGGCCGGCAGGATGACGGCCCAGTACGTATCGATCAGGTTGAACGGCCCGAAGTGGTTGAGGATGATGTAGACACTGATCCAGTTGATCTCGCCGGGGATCATCATGACCGCCAGGGTAACGATCATCCAAAAGTTCTTACCCACGAAATCCAGCCGCGACAGCGCGTAGGCGGCCAGTGAGCTGAAGAATAGGTTGAGACCCGCGATGGAGACACCAAACAGGAAGCTATTGCCCAACCAGCGGGCGAATTGGACATCCGCGCCGCCCTTCGTGAACAGGTCGGTGAAGTTGGAAAAGGTCCAGGGATGCGGGATGAAGCTGGGGGGATACTCCAGGACCTTGTCCGGCGTCTTGAACGAGGAGAGCACGGAGTAGATAAACGGCGCCAGCGCGAAGAAGGTGAAGACGAGCAGCAGCAGGTAGATCACCCCGATCGTGAGCAGCCAGCGCGGCGGACGCCGCGCGCCGGTCACGTTGGTTTCGTGGACCTGTGGTACAGCGGTTGCCATCGCATGCCTCCTCAGAACTCAATGGTGGTGTCGATGAAGCGGCGCTGGATCAGCGTCACGATGAGGATGATCACGAAGAGGACGGCGGCCATGGCCGCCGCGAGCCCGAAGTGCGACTGCTTGAACCCGATGTCATAGATCGTATAGACGGGCGTGAGCGTGGCGTTCAACGGCCCACCCTGTGTCATCACCGCGATCTGATCGAACGTTTGCAACGCCCCGATCGTGCCTACCGCGACGATCAGGAACACGGTGGGGCGGAGCAGCGGCAGCGTGATGTGGCGGAAGATGTGCCACGCCGTCGCCCCGTCGACCCTCGCCGCCTCGTAGACAGGCTCGGGTAGCCCTTGTAGCGCGGCCAGGAACAGGATCATAAACGTCGGTGCCGTGGTATAGATGTTCAGGATCATGATCGCCGGCAGCGCTGTATTGGTGTCGCCCAACCAGTCCGGCCCGTTGACGTGAAAAATGGCAAGGAACGCGTTGATCGCGCCGCCCTTGTTGTAGAGGTAGATGAAAATGAGCGAGATGGCCACCGACGACGTCACCGACGGCAGATAGATGGCCGTGCGCAGGAACGATCGCCCTTTGATTTTTTGATTCAGTAAGAGGGCATAGATGAGCGCCAGCGTCGTCTGCGCGGTGATCACGACCACGGCATAGATAGCAATGTTGCGCAGACCGATCGCGAACTCGAAGTTGCCGGCGTTTGTTCTAAATTGGTCCCAGATGTATTTGAAATTGTCGAGCCCGATAAAGCGTGGTGTGTCGATGCCATAGTTGACGTGATAGAGGCTCAAACCCAGTCCGAAACAGGCCGCGCCAAGCGTGAAGATGAGCAGGATACAGAGATACGGGGCGAGGAAGAGATAGGCCGTCAGGTTCCGGCGGACCGCAGCGCCTCTACCTCTGCGGCGTTGGGCAGTCCGCGCCAGTGTCTCCGCGCGCGTGGGCATCGTCGTGCTCATAATAGCCCTCCACTAGCAGGGCCAGCGGCGGCGAGGCTAACTCGCCGCCGCTGGCCCCTCTATCCTGCAGTGTGCTACGTAGTCCCATCAAGCCGAGGCTCTACGACCCCTATAGCGTTGTGACGCCAATCGGCCGTAGAACGCGGACCCAGGCGTCCTTATGGAATAGAGGAGGTCTGACCCTGTATCGCCGAGGCGGCGGCGGCAATGGCCTGTGCCGGCGTCGACTTCTTGAGGATCACAGCCGTGATAGCGTCGCCAAGCGCTTTATTCACCACGGTATCGTACTGCAAGAAGTTGCCGCGCTTGCCGACATTATAAGCCGCGTACAGGTTGGCGACTTCCGGATGCGACTTCAGGTACGGGTCGCTCTGCAGGGTGCTCACGGTGGGCAGAGCAAAACCGGCGTGCAGCTGCTGCCGCTGGTAGGTGGTACCCGTCATATACTCGACGAACTTCACCGCCGCGTCCTTCCGCATAGTGCGAGCGGAAACCCCCCACGCGTTGGTGAACACCGGGTCGGCACGGCCGGCCGGCCCAATCGGGAACTCGGCGACGCCGAAGCGGATCTTGGGATAGGTGCTGGTGAGATACGGGGTCAGCCAGCCCCCTTCGATGACCATGGCGGCGCGGCCCTTGCCGAAGCTATCGCCCTGCCAGCCATCACCTACGGTGGATGGGACGGTGGCCGAGTGGTCGGTGATGGTGAGGCCGGTATAGTAGGTCAGGGCCTCGATCGCCTTGGAGTTGTTGAAGAGGACTTTGCCCGTGGCCGGGTTGAACTCGTCAGTGCCGTAGCCGTAGACGAAGGCCATGAAGCGGCCGTTATCCTCGGGCGTCATCGTGCCGTAGATGGCCTTGGAGGGGTTGGAACTGGGGGTATAGACCTTCTTGGCCAGATCGCGGAACTGGGCAAAAGTCAGGTTGTTCGATGGATACGCGATATGCTTGGCATCGAAGACGTCTTTGTTGTAGAACACGCCGAGCGTGCCCCAGTCCTTAGGCAACCCATAGGTAGCGCCGTTGATCTGGAAGGTATGCAGCAGGGCCGGGATGTACTGGCTCAAGCTGACATGATCCTTGGACAGGTAGGGATCTAGCTTGAGCAAGAGACCCGCGCGGCCCTCGGCCGCGATCATATCAGGGCTGATGTACATGACGTCGGGTTCGCTCTTGCTGGCGAACTCGGTCTGCAGTTTCTGCTGGTAGGTCGAGGGGACAGGCGTATATTGAACCCGGATGCAAGGATTGGCGGCCTCGAACTGCTTGATGCCCTGGCGGACCAACGTCGCTTCCTGGTCGGCGCCGCTCCAGCCCGACGCCTGCAGGGTGCTAATGGTCAAACAGCTTGCGCCGTGGGCCGTGCCCGCGCGCATGCCGGCAACCGGCAATAGTGTCGCGGCGACAGCGCTCACGGCGAGCGCCCGATTGATGAACTTCATGTGAAAGTCCTCCACTTGATGTCATGCATACATAAATGCCGTAATAAAAGCGTCACATATGAACTTGTTCGGACCGCGCATCTCGTGCGGGCGCCATACCTCCTTACTTCACGTACGCGACTCGTTCCACGTAGAAATCTCGGGGCGCGCGTTGCCAAAGCGTTTCGGCCACCGTACCGTCACTGTAGACCAAAGCGTTTCGGATGTCAAGCAGACCCTATCGAGCGCCTCGCCGTGAGCGTTGTCGCCTACCCGCGCCGAGGTGCGGTTGATCCGCGCAGGATGAGAGTTGGCGCGACGAGGCGCTGCACCGGGGGGAGGGATGGATCGTCCACGTGGTCGAGCAGCAAAGCCGCGGCCTCCTCGCCGAGGCAGCGGTTGGGCTGGCCGATCGCCGTCAACGGCGGCTCGGCGTGCTGAACCAACAGGCTGTCGTCGAAAGCGACGAGCGAGAGATCGTCAGGTATCGCCAGCCCAGCGTCCCGCGCGGCTTTGAGCGCGGCCAGGGCCAGGAAGTCGGCGGCGGCGATGATGGCGGTAGGCCGCGCGGCTAGGGCCAACAACGCGGCGACGGCGGCGGAGGCGCTCTTTTCGCCGAGGCCCTGGTACACGAGCGATTCGTCGTAACGTAGGCTGGCGGAGTCCAAGGCCGCGCGGTAACCGTGGAAGCGGAAGTGCGAGAAACCGAAATGCGGGTCGAGACCGAGATACGCGATGCGGCGGTGCCCTAACCCAATGAGGTGCTCCACCGCGCCTACCACGCCGGCCGCGCCGTCGACGTCGATGTATGAGTAGTTTGGCGCTCCTATGGTGCGGCCAAAGGCAACGAACGGCAGGCGCCGCTTCCGCAGATCGGCGATGCGCTCGTCCGCGTCGCGGACGTCGCAGATGAGGAGCCCATCCACGCGGCGTCCGCGCACCAGCCGCTGGAAACCCTCACCGGGCGTGTTCTCTCCGTCTGTCGCCGCGACGAGTAGGTCGACGCCGCGCTTTGAGCACGTCCCCGCTACGCCGCCAATGAACTCCGACCAGAAGGCGTCGTAGGAGCGATGCAGGACGAACGGGATCACCAGCCCGATCGTGTTGGCGCGGCTACCCTGCAGGCTGCGCGCGGCCGCGTTAGGATGGTAATCGAGACGAGAAGCCGCCTCCCGTATCCGCGAACGTGTCATGTCCGCGACGTCGTCGTAGTTGTTAAGCGCCCGCGACACCGTGGTCACGGAGAGCCCAACGTGCCGGGCCACATCCTTGATAGTCGTCATTGCCGCTCGACTTCTTGTTATATTGTTGTGGGGATACAAATCTAACCGTGTCGTCGCGAACCATAACGTTTCGGCTCGGCTGCACCAACTATAGAATGAGAGGCGCGGCGCTGTCAAGTGTTATTGCTTGCGACAATGACCGCCCGCATGACCTACGGCCGAATACCACACGAGTTCTATGTTCATGAAATATCCAGAACTTGCGCCGCTGGTCAAGCGCGCGCGGCTCGACGATCCCTATATCGCCGCAGGCGACCGCGCCTATGTGATCGGGACGCAGGACGGCGGCTTCCCTGTCATCTTGCTCGGTTTCTGGATCTCCGGCACTCTCGATGAGGCGTAACGAGAGTCGATCATGTGGCAACAGCCGAAGAATCACACGGGATGAGGCGCTTGGCTCTCGACGGCTTTTTGTAGCGCTGCGATTGTCGCCTTGCCCATCTCTGGTTGGCACGGAGAAAATGGCATCATCGAGAGTGGCCCACTACAACGATTCGTGCAAAAATGGGCCATGTGGTCAGGATGCTTCTTTACAGGACGGCGAGGGCCACCCGCATCGGGTCTTCCGGGCCATGCGTCATGTGAATGAGAATGGCGGCCATACCCCTCGCTCCTGTCCACGCACGGGTGGCGCCACGCGGGTCGATGGCCGCCGCGCGGCTCAACTCCCTAACCGTGTCCACGCACCACCGTTGATCCAGGGGTGATCCGTTCCCCCGCCCTGGACCTAGCCCAGGCCCGCCTCCCGTGCGCGCATGATCGCCTGCGCGCGGTCGGCCACCTGCAACTTACTGAAGATGTTCGACACATGATTGCGCACGGTCTTCGGGCTCAACTCAAGGCGTTGCGCGATCTCCCCGTTCGTGTGCTGCTGCGCGATGAGGGCGAGCACTTCGTGGTCGCGCTCCGTTAACTCGGGCAAGGCCGACGTCGCGCCCGGTTTCAGGCCCGCGAAGAACTGCATCAACCGCTTGGCGATCGCCGGCCCAAAGATGGCTTCGCCCCCGCTGACGCCCCGAATGGACCGCAACAGCTCCGCCTTGGGCGCCCCCTTCAGGAGGTAGCCCCGCGCCCCGGCTTGCAAGGCGGCAAAGACCGAGTCGTCGCCCTCGAACATCGTCACGACCAGGACGGCGATATGCGGGCTGGTGTGCAAGATCTGGCGCGTCGCCCCGATGCCGGTGATGCCCGGCATGTGCAGATCCATCAAGATGACGTCGGGCTGCAACGCGGCGGCTAAGGAGACCGCTTCCTGGCCCGTCGCCGCCTCGCCCACCACCTCCGTATCCGCCGTCGCTTGCAGCAGCGCACGCAGGCCCATCCGAAAGGGCTCGTGATCGTCGGCGATCAGTACGCGAATCTGTTCCATCATGGCTCCTCCCCCCGTGTGGGGGACGCGTCGACCCGTGCGATCGGGAGCACAGCGCATACGCGGACGCCGCCGTCCGCACAGGTGGCCACGGTACACGCGCCACCCAACTCGGCCGCCCGTTCGTGCATGGAATGCAGGCCCACCCCGGACCGTCGCTCGGTCGGCAGCCCCTGCCCATCGTCGAGCACCTCCAGGGTCAGCGTGTCGCTCAGGCTGAGGCGGACGGCGCACGCGCGCGCCTGCGCATGCCGCGCGACGTTGGCCAGCGCCTCCTGGATGATGCGGTACGCCGCCACCTCCACGGCGGCCGGCAACGAGGGGAGGTCCTCGGGCGCCGTGATGACCAGGCGCACCCCGTGTTGCGTGAGGTGGGCGCCCTGGGCCCGCACGGCGCCCACCAGGCCCAGGTCGTCGAGCGCGGGCGGGCGCAGGTCGTACACCAGGCGGCGTATATCGGCGATGGCGTCCTGCGCCTGCTGCGTCAGGCGCACCAGCAGCGCATCCGCTTGATCCGGATCGCTCCGCAGCAGATCGCGCGCGATTTCGGCCTGGAGCGTCACGGCGGCCAGCGCCGGGCCCAGGCCATCGTGCAGATCGCGCCGCAGGCGGCGGCGCTCCTCTGCGCGCAGCGTCACCAGGCGCACGCGCGCGCGCTGCACGTCGGCGCTCAGGCGGACGGCGTGGGCGGCGACGCCGGCCTGCCGCGCCAGGTCGTCGAGCAAGCGGCGGTCGCGGGCGCTGAACGCCTCGTGGGGCGTGCGTTGGCCGACCAGGAGTTGGCCCATCGGCTCGCCCTGATAGGCGAGCGGCAGGCGCAGCGGCGCAGCGGTGGGCGTGCCGTACACGGCCGCCAGCGGCTGCGCCTCCGGCCCTGGGAGGGCGATAGCGGTATAGGGCAGCTTGAGCGCCGTGGCCACGGTTTCCACGACGGCCGGCAGGACGGCCTCGGGCGTCAACACGGCATCCAGGCGCCGGGCGAGGCGCGAGATGACGGCATACGGATCGTCGCGCTCCCCATAGAGCAGGCGATTGACCCCGCGCTGGAGGCGCTCGCGCAATGGCTGGAAGAGCGCGGCGACCAGGCCGGCGGCCAGCAGCGAGATCAGGAGGCTGCCGCGCGTCTGCGCCAGGGCGCCGAGCGCCCCCACGACCAGCACGTACACCGTGACGATGCTGAGGGTGAGCGCCCCGTAGACCAGGGTGCGCTGGAGGATCACGTCGATGGCGAACAGGTGGTAGCGCAGGATGGCCACGGCCAGCGACACGGGCAGGGCCAGGAAGAACATGGTGACGAGCCCGTTGAGCCAGGGATCGCGCAGGGCCAGGCCACCGAAGGCGACCGCGACCCAGAGGCCAGGGCCGCCGGCCACCGCGACGAGTCCCCCCCAGGCGACCCAGCGGATCTGGGCGCGCTGCGTCGGATCGTGGGTGGTGACGAGGGCATGGCCAACGCTGACGAGGGCGACCAGGAGCGGCGTCAGGATGAGCAGCGGGAACGCGACCGTGCTCAGGAGTCCGGCGACGGGGAGCGACCAGGCGCTACTCACCGTCCAGAGCAGCACCACCAGCGGCGTCAGGCCGTAGATGGCGGCGAGGGTGAGGCGCGGGCAGCGGCGCATCGGCCAGTGCCGGACGGGGAAGATCAGGAAGAGATGCGCCAGCAGCGGCAGGATCACCAGGGTCCAGGGGATATGGGTGAACACCACCATCTGCGGCCAATAGGCGCCGCGATAAAACAGGACGTCGACGCCGTTGGGCACGAGCGCGCTGAGATCCGCCGCGACGGAGACGGCGGCGAACACGACTAAGAGCTGCGCCGGCCGGCTGCCGGGACGCGCCCGAAACAGCGCGCCGAAGGCGATCAGGCCAAGCAGATCGAGCGGCAAGCCCGTCGGATCGAGCGGCGCGGCGCGTATCCACCCGAGCACCAGCGCGGGCGGCCAGCGCCGCAGGAGCACGCCGACGGTCACGTCGTGCCCCTGGCGCCGCACGGTGTAGCGCACGATCTGTCCCTCTCTCCAGGTCGCGAGTGGCCGCGGGCGGAGGAGCACCACGGCGCCGATACCCGGCAGCGGCTGATTGGCGACGGCCTCGAGCACATCGCCGTGCCGGAGAGGTGACGCGTCGCCGAGGAGATTGACGTCGAACACGGGCCATTTCCTGAGTCCATGCAGGGTGTCGAGGCGCCACCCATCGGTCGGACGGGTGACGCGGTACATGGTTTGGGCGAGGCTAAACGTCACGATGAGCAGGGCCACGCCCACGGTCACCCAGGTGGCCCTGGTGACGCGCATCTCGGCGTCGAGCACGGGGGGGTGGCGCGCCATGAGCGGATATCGTCCTCTCGCCGTCGTCTCCCCGCGCCTGCGCCGGGGTGGCCGACCTGCGGGGTGTACTGTCATTGTAGACTGCCGACCATCGTCGCGTGAAGCCCTGCCGTCCTGCCTCAGACAGGGGCGGCTGCACGCGTCCGTCAGCCGCGGCCCCTCCAGGCGGGCCGACCAGTGGGGGCCGGCGTACCAGGCCCGCAGCAAGAAAGACTGATGCCGCGCCACGCTAGACCTGTGTCCCCGCCGCGGCGCGCTCGGCCAGCGCGCCGCTGACGGGCCACGTCCACTGCTGGCCCTGGTAGGCCGTGATCATGAGCACGATCCAGCGCACCACGCGACGCCGCTCATGCCACCGGGACGGCCATCGTCCCGGTCAGCAGAGCCAACGCGCTGGCGCCAGGAACGAGCGTGCGCGCCGTGAGGCGCTTCTTGGTGGTGTCTTGTTCTCCAGGTCTCCCTCGACTGCGGCGCCGACGGGATGACCAAGACGCCACCCCGCAGGCGCTCCTGATGGTGCTACTGGATGACGAAGCTCCCTTGAGCGACGCCACTGCTGACCGCTACGATGCGCGCCGTCCCCCGCATGCCGGTCGGGATCGTCCAGGTGTAGGCAACGTGGCCGTCAGCTCCGGCCAGCTTCGGCCCGACATTCTGTTGCAGGCCCGTGGGGTAGGTGATGACCAGGCTGACGTAGGCGCCTGCGCTCGTGGTTACCAACGCCGTCTCCTGGCCGCCCGCGGCAACGGAGGCAGAGAAGACCTGCAGGCTGGTCTTGCCGCTACCAGGTGCGGCCACGGGACCCGGTGACGACGCGCTGGGCAGCGCCATGGGGTCGCCGATAGTGAGATAGCACGACGGAGCTGTTTTCTCACCGATGGTCAGCTTGATGAGGCTGGCGTGGCCGAAGGGCACCACGATTTTGGTCCCAACTTGACCGTAGGACTTGGTGAGGTCCTTCACCTGTTTACCGTCGACGGTCAGGAGCAACTCGCAGGCATCGCCGGCCGTGCCGCTGTCGGGCACGCCGACCACGAACGAGAGGGCGACATAGCTGGGGAACTTGTGCGTGAAGTATGACATGGTCGCGCCATGGGTGTGCAGGAGGATGGCGCGGGCGAAGCGCACGCCCGAGACGGCGCCATCGGGCGTCCCAGTTGCATTGTCAGCCTCAAGCGTGTCGCTGAAGTCTTGCAGCGTCAGGGCGCGCGGGCCGGTCGCATGCGCGGGGTGTGCCGCGCCGAGCAGGGTCGCGCCGGCCAGCGCGAGCGCGGCGATCAGGCGCACTGGGGTCGTCAACGTGATGGTCGTGATCATGGTCGGGTCCTTTCTGTTCTCTACTGTACTGTCTACTGACCCCGTGGGGGTGAGCGGACGGCTACTCATAGGGTGTGCGCGTCTTGTCGTCTGTCTGCACGGTCCGACCGCTCACCCTGCGCGGTCGATCCCGCGGCGCAGGCCCTGCACCGTAGCGTGGCCCGCATGCAGGAGCGTCCCTGGGGCTGTGCCCACGTCGGCGCGGCGTGACCGCTCAAGGCATCCGCCGCCGCCGTGAGCGGGTTTGTTTCCCGGATGCGTAGGGTGCTCATGGCATACCCCTAGGCATCGAACTGGTGCGTGATGAACGTCGCGGCGAAGGTGCGGCCGCCGGTGCGGGCCCACGCCCCATGGCCGGGGCCGGCGAAGCGGGGGCGACCTCACCGCCGACCGTGCCGCCGCTCTCCCCCGCCACACGCTGTCCCATCCGCACGACGGTTCAGCGCACGGTGAACGATCCGAGGATGGGCTGGCCCGCCCCGAGGACGCCGAGCGCGACGTAGTGGCCGGCGGTGAGGTGCAGCAGCATCCACCCCATGGTGTGCGGTCCCAGCGGACCAAGGCCACCGACGCCCGTGACCCAGGACGGTCGTTGGTTACTCGGCGAGGTAAACGCCGTGAGCAGATCTTTCGCCGTCTTGCCCGCTGTCACCCTGAACAGCATCACGTTATGCGGCGAGACCCCGCTATTGACGACCTTGAGGGTCCGCTGGCCGGCCGCGAGGGGCGGCGAGAGCGCAACCCCGCGCTCGGAGAGCCGCAGCGTGGCGTCGGACACCGGGTCCGCGGGCATCGCCTGGGCGGTGGCGACGACGGTAAAGAAGGCGAGGTGCGTCCGGTCCGCCGGACTGAAGGTGCTCACGTGCAGGATGTACGAGCCGGGGACGAGGCGCAGCACGACCGTCTCGCGATCACCGACCGGCAGGCCGTCGACCCCGCCGACGAACGAGACCAGGCGGGCTGCCCGCGCGAAACCCCGCGGGTCCTGAGAGCCTGCGCTAACCTGTTTCCGCGTGACGCCCGCGTTCAGACGCCCCACATCCGCATTGCCAAAATCCGTGCCGGTGTTGCGCAGCGTGAGCGCGACGAGACCGGCGCTGATGCGCGTGGGAACGGCCACGGACGTTGTCGTAATCGCGATCGACGGCATGCGCTGCTGGTGAGCGGTCGCGTGTCGGGTGGACGCGGCCAGACTCCCGTGCGACGGGAGCAGCAGGCCGGTGACGATGAGCAGGAGCGGCACGGTCCGTGACCACGCCGCGCGGCGGGTGAGTGTCGTCCACATGAGGGTGTTCCTTCCTGTTTCCTGGCGCTGGTCACGTTCATGCGTGTATCGTCGGCGCCTGTTCCCAGCGTATGCTGGATGATGTCCCGGCGTCATGAGACTATGTCCCGGTTGAGTCGGGACGAATGTCCTGGGTAGCCGGGCCGTCGTAGCCATGTACGACGCCCTACGAGGCCCGCGCAGCCCGGCCGAGCGACGTCACCGTCAACGCGTCTGATGCGCGGAGCAGGCGCCATAGCGATGGGCTAGCAACGGCGTGTGGGCGGAGCACGAGCACACCGCGCCAGGTGATCAGGTGAGGAGTGTGGAGCACGAGCACTATCCGTGCGTGCGGACGGAGTGCCGTCTCTACTGCCATCGTCCCGGCCCCGGCAGCGCGACACGACTAGGGCGAGACATGGTATTACCGGCACAGTTTCCTATTGATAGGTTGCTGTTACCGGCTCAGTCGAGGCTGCTACCCCGTCAAAAACCGAGCCGGTAACAAGCCAAATGGCCCATTTTCGCACGAATCGTTGTAGTGGGCCAGAGTGCCGGAGACCCGGTTTCTGGCCCTATTTCTTGCTCGATCACTGGCCCCATACAGCTGCCGTTTCACTAGACAGAACAGCCCTTCTGGGAAGTGAATGGGGCCAGGGTGCAGCCAGATGCGGTCGATCACGGCCCCGGATCGCCACCGAGACACTTCACGGAAGGGTGCCGCAAC
>JAABUX010008557.1_pt1 | contig 11774 bp, 8 predicted proteins | sample 5561851 | NCBI WGS metagenome assembly JAABUX01 (sample SAMN10711883, study PRJNA513361) | rock metagenome | isolation source: Antarctica rocks | place: Antarctica: Victoria Land, Richard Nunatak red sandstone | collected 2016-01-03 | reverse complement strand
TGCAGTGTGCGCGCGCGCACTTCGGCCGCGACCGCGTCGCCCGAAACGAGCGAGACGCCGAGGCCCGCTCGCACGCAGGCTTGGATCGCGCCGTTGGAATTGATCGTGCGACGCGGCGGATCGATGCCGAGTTGCGCGAGCACGTCGTCGGTCGCCGCGCGCGTTCCGGAACCGGGTTCGCGCACGAGCCACGTCGTCGTCGCGAGGTCGGCCGCGCCGACGTGCCGGTCGACGGGCGCGATGATCAGGAGCTCGTGCGCGCGCGTGGCGACGCTGCGAAACCTCGAGCCCGCGGGCGGCCGCCCCGCGAGCACGAGATCGACTTCCCAATGTCCGAGGCGATCCCAGACGCGCTGATGGTTGCCGACCTCGAGTTCGACGTCGAGTTCGGGTTCGCGCTCGCGAAACCGGCGCAAGAGTTCGGGTGCGAGATATTCCGCGGCCGTCGTCACCGCAGCGATGCGCAAACGTTTGGGTTCGGCCTGGGCGGCTTGACGCGCCCGTTCCGTGCCCTCGGCCATGAGTGCGAACATGCGCCGCCCGTAGTCGGCAAGCTCGAAGCCGGCTGCGGTGAGCACGAGCCCGCGACCGTTGCGGGCGACGAGCGGAACCCCGACCTCGCGCTGCAGTCCCGCGAGCGCCGCGGAGACCGCCGGCTGCGAGACGACCAGCACGTCGGCGGCTTCGCGCACGGACCCAAGCCGAGCGATCTCGAGAAACATCCGAAGCTGATTGAGCGAAAGCATAACGCTCGCGTTATCTATGGTGAACGACTCGCCGATTCCCCGGGCAACGTCGTTCCGACAGCGGGAGCGGGGCCGACTGATCGGAAATAGTTCCCGACCGAAACGACGATCGTCCGGCGGTTCCTCGGCCGTATGACGCGTCGTCTGCGTGTTTGGGAGTTCGTATGAACCGTCGTCCGTGGCCGGATGTCCGCGCGTATCTCGACGCTTTCGCGAGCGAATCGCTCGTGGGTTACGTCGCCGCGCTCGGCACGCTCGTGCGCGATGCGGCGGGCGAACCGGTCTGCGTCGAAGCCGACGGCAGCGCGACGTTCCGCTTTCGGAGCGATCGGCGCGACGTCGCGGTACGATGCTTCACGCACGAGCAACACGAACGGGTCGCGCGCTACGCGACGGTCGCCGAATACGGGCGCTATGTGATGAACGGAGCGCTCGCGCGCGTGCGTTTCGTCGCGCGCGGCGTGCGCATCGACGGTGCGTGGTATCCCGTCGTTGCGAGCGATTGGCACGATGCGCCGGATCTGCGCGCGGAAATCGTCGCGCGACTCGGCGATCGCGATGCGATGTTGCGGCTGGCGCGAGATTTTCGCGAGTCGGCGCGTTCGCTCGACGTGCTCGGCATCGCTCACGGTGATCTGCAAACGGCGACGATCGTGCGTGCGAAGGGCCGTCTGCGTTTCGTGCCCGGTGACGCGGCGTTCGTTCCGGGGCTCGCCGGGGCGACGCAGCTCGTGACCGGGCATACCGATTACCAACATCGCGATCGTCCGTTCGCGCCGCTCGACGCGCGCATCGATCGATTTTCGACGCTCGTCATCTTCACGGCGCTCGTCGCGCTCGCGCACGATGCGTCGCTCTGGGATCGATACGATAACGGTGCAAATGTACTGTTCTGTGCCGAGGACTTCCGCTCGGAGGGAACGTCGCCACTCTTCGGCGAGCTGCTCCGCGACGACGCGACGCGCGATCTCGCGCGCGCGTTGCGGCAGGCGTGTCGCGTGCCGGTCGAGCAGGTTGCGGCGCTCGAGACGATCGTCGATGCTTCGCTGCAGCCCGCGTCGGTGGTCGCGACGCTCGTCAGCGCGGAACCCGCGGTGAGCGCGCGTCCGAGCGACGAAGCAGCGATCGCGACGGTCGCCCGGGCATCGAACGACGATAACGCATACGTGCGCCCGAAGCGCCGCGATCTCTTCCGCCGCTTCGGACGCCTCGCAACGATCGACTAGGCCCGCCTCGCTTCCGAGACGGGCCTTCCGTCGCTTCGTCGGGCCGCTATGCGGCCGTGGCGGCGATGTCGAAGCGATCGAGGTTCATCACCTTGGTCCATACCGCGACGAAGTCGCGCACGAATTTCGCTTGCGCGTCGCTCTGTGCGTAGACTTCGGCGATGGCTCGCAACTGCGAGTTGGAACCGAACACGAGATCGGCGCGCGTGCCGGTCCACTTCGCCGCGCCCGAGACACGATCGCGGCCTTCGAACTCTTCCTCGGAGTCCGAGGTCTTCTTCCAAACGGTGCCCATGTCGAGCATGTTCACGAAGAAGTCATTGGTGAGCGTGCCGGGCCGATCCGTAAAGACGCCGTGCTTCGAGCCGCCGGCGTTCGCAGAGAGCACGCGCATCCCGCCAACGAGCACCGTCATCTCAGGCGCCGTGAGCGTGAGCAGTTGCGAACGATCGACGAGCATCGCTTCGGCCGTCGCAGCCGCATCGACGCGGAGGTAGTTGCGGAAGCCGTCGGCCTTGGGTTCGAGAACCGCGAACGCGTGGACGTCGGTCTGGTCCTGCGACGCATCGGTGCGACCGGGCATGAACGGAACATGCACCTCGTGACCCGCATCGCGCGCGGCCTTTTCGACGGCCGCGCTGCCCGCGAGCACGATGAGGTCGGCGAGTGAGATCATCTTGCCATCGCCCTGTGCGCCGTTGAACTCCGTGCGGATCTTTTCGAGCGTCGCGAGGACCGAGGCGAGTTGTTCGGGTCCGTTGACTTCCCAGTTCTTCTGCGGCTCGAGCGCGATGCGCGCGCCGTTCGCGCCGCCGCGTTTATCGGAACCGCGGAACGTGGACGCCGATGCCCACGCGGTCGCAACGAGTTGTGAGACGGTGAGCCCCGATTCGAAGAATTTGCCCTTGAGTGCGGCGATGTCGGCATCGCCGACGAGCGTGTGCGTTACCGCCGGCACCGGGTCTTGCCAGACCAATTCTTCCCTTGCAACTTCGGGCCCGAGATAGCGCGCGATCGGCCCCATGTCGCGATGTGTGAGCTTGTACCATGCGCGCGCGAAGGCGTCGGCAAACTCAGCGGGATTCTCGTGGAAGCGCTTGGAGATCGGGCCGTAGGCCGGGTCTACGCGCAACGCGAGATCGGTCGTGAGCATCATCGGCGCGTGACGCTTGGATGCGTCGTGCGCGTCGGGCACGGTGTCCTTTGCCGAGGCATCCTTGGGCGTCCACTGATTTGCGCCGGCCGGGCTCTTCGTGAGTTCCCACTCGTAGTTGAAGAGGTTATCGAAGTAATTGTTGTCCCACGCGGTCGGCGCCATCGTCCACGCGCCTTCGAGGCCGCTCGTGATCGTCGCATCGCCGTTGCCCGCGCCGAGCGAATTCTGCCAACCCAGGCCTTGCATTTCCATGCTCGCGCCCTCGGGTTCGGGGCCGACGTAATTCTTCGGATCCGCGGCGCCGTGCACTTTCCCGAAGGTGTGCCCGCCCGCGACGAGCGCGACCGTTTCTTCGTCGTTCATCGCCATGCGCGCGAACGTCTCGCGGATGTCGCGCGCCGATGCGAGCGGATCCGGGTTGCCGTCGGGACCTTCGGGATTGACGTAGATGAGGCCCATCTGCACGGCCGCGAGCGGATTCGCGAGTTCGCGATCGCCGGAGTAGCGATCGTTGCCGAGCCACGTGCTCTCCCCACCCCACGAGACATCTTCCTCGGGCTCCCAAATGTCGACGCGACCGCCGCCGAAGCCGAAGGTTTTCAACCCCATCGATTCGAGCGCGCAGTTGCCCGCGAGCACGAAGAGGTCGGCCCACGAAATGGTGTTGCCGTATTTTTGTTTGATCGGCCACAGGAGGCGACGCGCCTTGTCGAGGTTCGCATTGTCGGGCCAACTATTGAGCGGCGCGAAGCGCTGCACGCCCTTGCCCGCGCCGCCACGACCATCGCCGATGCGATAGGTGCCGGCGCTGTGCCACGCCATGCGGATGAAGAACGGACCGTAGTGTCCGTAGTCGGCGGGCCACCACGCTTGCGACGTGGTCATGAGCGTGAAGATGTCGCCCTTGAGCGCGGCGAGGTCGAGTTTTGCGAATTCCGAAGCGTAGTCGAACGATTCGCCCATCGGATTCGAAAGCGGCGAATTTTGGTGAAGCATCTTGAGATTGAGCTGGTTGGGCCACCAGTCTCGATTGGTGCGCAGCCCCTCGGGCATGTGTGTACCCTTCGGCGTTCCATGGACGACCGGGCACTCACCGGATTGCGCGATTTCGGCTTCGGGCATGACTCTCTCCATTCGTAATCGGCGCGGCTTCTGCTACGACGCTTCGCACTGCGAACGACGCGCGTCCTCCGGCGCCTATCGCTTACGCTACCACGTTCGAGCCGACATGTGAAATCGATTTATCGAAAGGCTGTGGTAGGTAAAACCGATTATTAATGGCGGTCGAGGATTCGGCTAGACGTACGTCCGTAAGTCCGCGCGCGACGCGACACCGAGTTTTTGGTATGCGGATCCGAGATGCTTCTCGACGGTCTTGTGCGTGATCGAGAGTTCTCGCGCGATCTGTACGTTGGACCGTCCGGCCGCAGCGAGTCGCGCGATTTCGAGTTCGCGGGCGGAGAGCATCGCGGCTGCCGCCACGCCGTCCGCGGTATTCGGCGCGCCGCTCTCCGCGCGTCCGCCGTTCAGCCGCGTCACCGCATATCGCGCACCGTACCGGCGGTAGATCGCGAGCGCATCCTCGCGGTCGCCCGCGGCTTCCAACGCTTCGGCTTCCAGTAACGGAAAACGTAACACGCGGAAACCATCCGCGGCGCGGCGAGCGCTCGCGATCGCGACGTCGGTGTTGCCCGACTCGTGCGCGATGCGCGCGTCGAAGAGATCGAGCGCATACGTTTCGGGCGATGGATTCGGCCCGATCGCCGCGCGCGCGAGAAACGCTCGTGCGCGGATACGTGTCGCGGGCGAGCCGTACTTGCCCATTGCGAGAAAGGTGTAGAACGAACCGCGAATGACGTCGCCATCCGTCGTCGCGCGATCGAGGAGCGTCATCGCATCGCGCGGGCGGCCCCGGCGTACAAAGAGTTCGGCGATGGCAGCGGCGCTGTCGAAATCGGGCGACGCGAGTTGCTCCGCTTCCCGCCCGTCGAAGAAGGTTGCGATCTCGCGATCGTCGAGTGCGACGGCGACGAGTAAGCCCCAGGCGAAGGCGAGTTTGACGACGCTGAGATTCTCCGACGTGATCGGAACGGCCGTCGCCGCGGCGCGCGCCTCAGCGAGGTCGCCGCGGAAGAGATGGACCATCGCCGCGATCTCGTATGTGCTCGATTCGGCTTGCTGCAAGCGCGCGGCGCGCGTGATCGCGAACGATCGATCCAGGAGCGCGAGCGCCTCGTCGTGCGCGCCGAAAAAGCCGAAGCAGAGCGCGCCGTTGTAGTGAGCGCCGGCGATCGCGCGCGGCGTTCCGACCTCGCGTGCGGCCGCGAGCCAGAGCGCGTGTTCGCGACGGAACGCGTCGAATTCGCCGATCGTCATCGCGACCCACGCAGCGACGTTGTGATAGCGCGCGCGCAGATCGACGTTGTCGGCGAGCGCCCGCGCGTCGACGCGTTCGAGATAGGCCGTCGCTCGCGCGGGAAACCAGAACGATGCGAGAATCCACGCGACGCCCACGGCGGCTCGACTGATCGCGAGATGGTGCGACGGGTCGAGCCGTGCGAGCATCGCTTCGAGGCCGGCGGTCGGATCGGGAAACTCACACAGGTACGCAGCCTGTGCCGCGACCAAACGCGCCGACGCTTCTCGGTCGTAGGCGCCCGCAGCAGCGAACGCATCGGCCGCGCGTTCGAGCGCGCCGTTGGCTGCGGCCGTTTCGGCGAGCGCGATCCGACACTCCGAAACCTTCTCCCAGAGCGTGCCGATTGCGAGCGATTCGAGGCCGGCAGCTTCGAGTGCACGCTCGAAAAAAACGAGCGCATCGTCGTGCGCGGCGACGGCTGCGGCGGCGTCGCCGGCGGCTTCGTTGTAGCGTGCGGAGCGCGTGCCGTCGCCCGCCGCCCACCAGTGATACGCGAGCGCCTCGAGCGCGCGATCGCCGCTCGATGCGGCTTCGAGCGCGACGGCAATCGCGCGGTGACGCGGTCGCACTTCGGCACCGAGAAAGTCGCTGTAGATCGCATCGCGCGTGAGACCGTGTCGGAAGCGGAAGACGTTCGATGAGACTTCTTCGATGAGTTGGTAATCGCGCGCGCGGCGGAGCGCGGGCAACAGGCGTTCGGTCTCGGTCGCGAGCGTTTGCGCGAGCAACGGAAGTTCGAACGTGCGCCCGATGACCGCCGCTTGTGACACGACGCGACGTTCGTCCGCATCGAAGGGCGCCAAGCGCTCGAGAAGCGTCGCGCGGACGGTCGGTGGCAGGTCGCCACCGGCGCGCGCGGGTGCCTGCGAGGCACCGATTTCGACCGCGCTCTTGAGGAGTTCTTCGGTGAAAAACGGATTGCCGTCGCCCGCGAGCGCGATCGCGCGACGCGTTTCCTCCGGCAGGGCGACGCCCGACAGTGCTTCGTCGATGAACGTGCGAAGTTCGGCGCCGCGCAGGGGGCTCAGATCGACGCGACCCGCCCGTGCGTCGCGCGAGATTTTCTCGATGGCCGCCGCCGCGGGATGATCGACCGGCAGATCGTGCGTGCGATACGTCGCGACGACGAGCACGCGCATGCGCCCGAGCTTCGGCCCGAGGTACGCGAGCAGATCGAGGGTCGCGGCGTCGGCCCAATGGACGTCTTCGATCGCGATGACGAGGGCCGATTTTTCCGCAATTCCGGCGATCCGTGCGACGATCGCATCGAACTGCTCGGCTTTCGAGGCGACGGCGCCGAGTTCGAACGGGCGCGTATCGACGCGCGCGAGGACGTCGAGCAACGGCCCGTACGGACGCGACGCAAATTCGAGGCACGCGCCCTGGCCGATGCGCCATTTCGCGTACGCGAGCGAGCCGCAAAACTCGGCGATGAGGCGCGATTTACCGACGCCCGCCTCGCCAGCGACGAGCACGAGCCCGCCGTGAGATGCGCCGGCCTCGAGGCGGCGTTCGCGTAAATAGGCCAGTTCCTCGTGCCGCCCGACGAACGGCTTGCAGAGAATCGGTCGAACGATCACGGCTCGCTTAGCGTACGCGACCGTGGACGGCGTGACCCGGGTATTCCGACTAGGACGTGACGGAAAGCGCGTTAAGTTTTCGTGCGATTCGCGCGAAGGCGTTGGAATCGACTTGCAGCAGACGCTGTGCGCGCTGATAGTACGTGCGCGCATCGACGTTCGCGTGCACGCTCGCCGCGTGATCGCCGGCAAGCTCGTTGAAACGGCGCGCGCGATCGGCGTCTCCGGCGAGGCCGTAGTGATGCGCGAGTTCGGGTAATGCGTCGCTGTGCAGCAGGCTCGTACGTTCGAGCGCGCCGCCGATGCGCCGATGCAGCTTACGCACGCGATCGGCGACGAGTTCGCCGTAGACGATCTCGCGCGTCATGGCGTGGCGGAACGCGTACCGTTCGGATCCCGATTCGTCGAGCACGATGAGTTGCAGATCGCACGCGCGCGCGAGCGCCATGCGAACGCGCGCGTCGCCGCAGGTCGCGGTTGCGAGCAACAGCGCGACGTCGAAGCGCGGGCCGATTGCCGCAGCGCGCATGATCGTGCCGCGTTCCACGCGATCGAGTTGACGCAAGCGCAACACGACGGAGGAGCGGACGGCGTCGGGTATTTCCACGTACCGACGATACGTCGCGTCGGCAGTGGCGGCCATGGGGGGCACCCTACTGCGAAGGTAGGGTCGCTCCCCATGGTCGCGTCGCGTTGCTGCGGTTAGCATCGCTTCATCGAGGGTCGGCGTCCCGGCGCCCTTCGAGCCGCAAGATGAGGCCCGCTATGAAATTCTCTCGTTCGCCGATCGCGCTGGTTAGCGCGTTCACCCTTGCCGCGTCGTTCGCCGGATGTTCCAGCGGCGCCGTCGATCTCTCGCGACCGCCGTCGTTCGCGACCACCGCTCCGATGGTGCCGTCCGGGCCCGCCGCCACATCGACGCCGGTGCCGACGTCTACGCCAACCCCAGGATCGTCCGTGACGTCGACGCCGGTTGCGACGTCGACGCCGACGACGATCCCCGCGACGACCGCACCGATCTCCACTCCGACGCCGCCCGGATCCACGTCGACGCCAACGCCAGCGCCAACGGCGACGCCCACGACGGCGGCCGGCATCATGTTCAATCCGACATCGGTTCTCGTCTCGGCGCAGAAGTCGGGCTGCTCGGGGACATCGGCGCCGTTCTCCGTGAGCGAATCTGGTTACACGGGAAGCTTCACGGCGACCAGCCAGGATACGACGATCGCCACCGTCGCGCCGACCACGGGCACGCCAAACTCGTTCACGGTGACGAGCGTGACGACGGTCAACGGCAGTCCGGGCACCAAAATCAAGGTCGTCGATTCGAACGGAAACTCAGCGTTGGAACCGGTCAGCATCGCGTTCTGCTTGCCCTGATCGCGTTCTCGAAGTCGTCGTGTCGCTCACGGCTTGGCAGAGGTCGCCCGTGGATGCATTAATTCCGGGAAGCCGATGCGTTGGAGAAACTGCTGCCGGACGCGGTCCATCACGGCAAACGTCACGGCGGCACCGTCATCTGCGGGATCCACGAAGACACGATACGGCCGCTTTCCGGGCGGCGCCGCGACGACGTCGACGACCGCGCGCCCGACGACCGCCGGATCGGCATCTCCCGGAACCGTCTTCGCGAGCGCGTCGCGCACGTTACCGAGGAAGTCGTGCGAATAGGCGGCGTCATACGCGTGCGCCCGAGCATCGTCAGCGGGGTGACCCGCATTTTCGAAGTGATTCGTTCCGGTCGTGAATGCGCCCGGCACGACGATCGAGGTGTCGATCCCCAGCGGTGCGACCTCTTTCCCGTAGCAAACGGCGAGCGCGTCCATCGCGGCTTTCGCCGCGAAGTAGGGCCCGAGAAACGGCGGGACGCCGCCCGCAACGCTCGTGCTCGAGATCCACACGAGCAGTCCCGACTTCGCCGCGCGCATGAGCGGTAACACGGCGCGATTGACGCGTTGGGTGCCGAGCACGTTGATGTCGTACAGCTCCGCGAGTTGCTCCGGCGTGAACGCTTCGCTCGGGCCGTACACCATGTGCCCGGCGTTATGCACGAGCACGTCGAGTCGCCCGTAATCGGCGACGACGCGCTCGACCGCGCGCGCGATCGACTCCTCGGATTGAACGTCGAGTTCGAGTGAGTGAAGCGCGACGCTACGATCGCGCGCGTGGGCCGCGATGTCGTCGACCGCTTTCGCATTTTTGCCGGTCGTGCCACGCATCGATGCGTACGCGGCGTGTCCTGCGTCTGCAAGATCGTTTGCGATCATCCGACCGAAACCGCTCGAGGCACCCGTGACGAGTGCGACGAGCCGCGTCTCGCCGCCCATCAGAGCATGCCGCCATTCGCACGAATAACTTGACCGTTCACCCATGCGCCATCGGGGCCGGCGAGAAACGACACGACACGAGCGATATCGTCGGGTTTACCGAGCCTGCCGAGCGGCGTGCGGCCGACGGTCTGATCGATCTCCGCTTTGTCCTTGCCGTTGAGGAAGAGTTCCGTCTCGACCGGACCTGGCGCGACGACGTTTGCGGTGATGTGACGCTTGCCGAGTTCCTTCGCGAGGATGTGCGTCATCGCTTCGGTCGCGCCTTTGGTCGCTGCATACACGCCGTAAGTCGGCGGCGCCAGACCGACGACCGTCGATGAGAAACTGATGATGCGTCCGCCATCGCGCAGATGCTTTGCTGCGAGACGCAGGCCGTTGAACGTGCCTTTCAAGTTGATCGAGATCTGCTGATCGAAGTCTTCGTCGGTCGTCTCTGCGAGCGGCGAGAGCTTCATGATCCCCGCATTATTGACCAGGACATCGACTCCGCCGAATTGCGAAACCGCGTGCTCGAACATCGATGACATCTCCGCGGACTTGCTGACATCCGCTTTGATCGCCGTGGCGCTCCCGCCACCTTTTACGATCTTCTCGACAACCTGCTGTGCGGCGTCGACGCTTCCCACGTAATTTACGACGACGGAGAAGCCATCGCTCGCGAGACGCTCGGCAATCGCCGCGCCGATACCGCGCGACGCTCCCGTGACGATCGCCACCTTGGGTTCGGTTGGCATACTCAGGCTCCATCCTCTACAGTTTTTGCGGGCACGTCAGATGTAGCTATGCCCGAGCGGTGGTACGTCGCAGCGCAGAAACGTGCGCTTATTGCTTCAAGATCGTGCTTTCGTTCTTCGATAATTGCCCGGTGATTGACCGAAATGCGTTCGAAATATCGTCGCGAGGTGCGTGCCGCTCGAAAAGCCGCAGACGCGTGCGACCTCGACGATGCTCGCATCGCTCGCTACAAGAAGCTGCGTTGCTTTCTCCATACGGCGTTCGAGGAGATAGCGATGAGGTGACACGCCCGTCGCGCGTTTGAACGCTCGCGCGAAATGAGATCGACTGTAGCCGACTTCTGCCGCGAGCCGGTCGAGCGTTAGGTGACGACCGAGATTTTCGCGTACGAACGTGCAGATCGCGCTCAGGCGCGCGCCGGCGAGTGCTCCAGAGGAGCGCCGATCGTCGGTGAAATCGACACCGTTTTCCAATGAAAGAAGCCGTACCGCAAGCGCGCGCGACACGATTCCGGCGAAGAGATCGCTTTCTCCGTCGCGCAGGCCGCCTGCGAGCGCGAGCGTGAGATGGCTGACGATCGGATCGTGCATTGCGAGCGCGTTCGGTGGTTCCGTCCGCGTTGATCGGCCGACCCGATGCAATTCCTCCGACGCGTCGAGTAACAGCGCCGTCGGAAGATAGATATGCGCGGTTTCGAACGACGGCGAGGCGCTTCGCCAACGTATTCGGCTGCGTCGCAAACCCGGCGTAAGCCCGACGGAACCGACCGTCCGGTGCGCCGCGTTCCAGCGCCCGGCGGCGTCGACGGAGAGCGTCATGGCTCCCTGCGTTACGACGACGAGTGATTGATCGGGCGTCGCTTCCGCTTCGAAGGGTTCGACGGCTTCGCGGCACTCGACGGTACCGACCAGAACCGACGTCCACCCGTGAGCGACGCTATCGATCAGATGCTTTCCCGGCTCCGATCGGTGACATCGTACACTCGCCTCGGCAAATGCGAATGCGAGACGATCGCTCGAGCCGTCATGATGAACGCCAGCCGTCGAACGATCGAGATGGAGATCCACACGGGCTTGATACCCACGCATTTGGACTGCCTGACAACGATCGACGCGCGTCTTGCAGCTGCTCGAGAATCTCGTCGGTGGCCTGATCGCGCTGCGCAATCGCGCAAGTCTCGCGCCGACGCCGAAGCATTCGAGAAGTTGCGCAACAACGCTTTCTTCCGCCGTTCGATGACGGTGATGACGCTCGTGTGGGGCTTCGGACTTCTCGGCCAAACCGCGCTCGCGTGCGTTCTCGTGTTCGTCCTGAGCATTCGCGAATATCTCTTGGTGAGCTCGATCGTCGGCTACGGTGCGTACGGCGCGCTCACGCTTTGGACCGTATGGTACTCGCGGCGTCAGCGTCGCATTGGTGCTGCACACAGAGCGGCTGCCGAAGCTACGGGCCTGCCAAGATAGTGGCAACGTCGTTTGGGCGTTCCTGATGGACGGGCTAAGCGTGCAGACGTTAGGCGGCGACGACGATCTCGGCGAACTCGTGGGTCGTGGGCTGCGGAACCGGCAGGTCCTCGTCTCGC
>JAABUX010008554.1_pt1 | contig 11775 bp, 9 predicted proteins | sample 5561851 | NCBI WGS metagenome assembly JAABUX01 (sample SAMN10711883, study PRJNA513361) | rock metagenome | isolation source: Antarctica rocks | place: Antarctica: Victoria Land, Richard Nunatak red sandstone | collected 2016-01-03 | reverse complement strand
CCCGGCGAGGACGCCTCCCAACAGAAGCGCGCCCGTATCGCCCATGAAGACGCGCGCCGGGTGCCGATTGTAGACGAGAAAGCCGAGGATCGCTGCGATCGTCGCGACGTCGACGAACGCGACGCCGTACGCGCCGCTCTGCCAACCGAAGAACGCGACGACCGCGAGCGGCGGCAACATCGTGCCGCCCGCGAGCCCGTCGAGCCCGTCGGTAAGGTTCACCGCGTGCGTCGTCGCGAGGATGGCGAGCAGACCGAGCCCCCACCAGAGCGCGTAGGGCGCGATGAGTCGCGCGCTGCCGAGCGCGAAGCCGCTCGTGAAGACGACACCCGGCCGGATCGCGACGTCGCGGCTTGCGGCAACGTGCGCGATTGCGAGAAAAATGACGCCAACGACGATCGTTGCGAGAAATTTCGTCCGCGCGCTCAAGCCTTTGTTGCGTCCGCGACGGATCGACGTGTAATCGTCGACGAACCCGACGAGGCCGCAGCCGATGCCGAGCGCGGCGAGCGACACGGTGACGGCATCGAAATGAAACAGCAATGCGAAAACGAGCGCGACGAGAAAGAGCACGCCGCCCATCGTCGGCGTACCGGTCTTCTTCGCGTGCGTCTGCGGTGCGTCTTCGTAGGCGTTTTGCCGAAACGAGATACGTTTGAGATACGCGATGAGCGGCGTGCCGAGCGCGAACGTGATGCCCAGCGTCAACACGAACGTGATCGCGAGCGCCACGATCACCGTGCGTCCTCGAGCAGCGGACTCGTGCCGGCACCCCGCCACGCGAGCACGACGATCGGCGTTTGCTCGTCGCCGTTGCCGTGCGGGTTCGCCCGCAACGCCGACTCCACGGGCGCGCACCGAACGCCGCTCGATGCGCCGAGCACTTTCGCAATACCGAGATCGTTCGCATCGACGACCACCGCGTGTGCGCCGGCACGCGACGCGATCTCGCGCGCCGCGCGATCGGGATCCTCGGGGCCGAGCACGATCGTGCGCTCGAAGGGCGGCAGCGTTCCAGTGTAGCCGTCGATGGCTGCGATCGCCTCGCCGAGCACGCGGTAGAAGACGCCGCGACGCCCGACCAAACGGCCGATGACGTGCGCGATCGTGGCGTAGACGACGTGCCATGCCCCGACGTCGTCGATGACGAGTTGCATCGATTCCGGCTGATTGATCGTGGCGAGCGCACCCGCGCGGCGCGAGAGCGCGTAGGCGAGTCGACCCGGCCGAATCGTCTCGGCGGCGATCATGCGATTCTGCGCGATGGCGACGGCGGTTTCCGAGACCGCGATCACGTCGGTCGCCCGTGCGATGCCGCGCACCGCATCGGCAACCACCGCGGCGACATCTTCGCCCGCACCGATGAGGCGCGTGCGGACCGGGATCGCCACGAACGTGTTGCCGAACGGCGGTCGCTTACGCGTGGGATCGGAGCGACCGACGGTTGCGGCGGGTGTATCGACGTCAAGCATGGGTGGCCTCGTCGTTCGCGCGCGCGTCCCGCAGACCCGCGACGATCTCTTCCATCCGATACCGTCGCGACGCTTTGAGCAAAACGAGATCGCCGTCGACCAGGTTCGCCTGCAACCATGCGATCGCGACCGCGTTGCTCGCAAACGGCACGACGCTGCCCGCTTCCAGGCCGCCGACGCGTGCGCCGCGTGCCAGATCGTCCGCAAAGTCGCCGCCGACGAGCACGAACGCGCACCTCGCGCACGCGGCCGCTTCGCCGACGCGCGCGTGCATCGCGGGCGCCTCCGGCCCGAGTTCCGCCATGCTCCCGAGCACGGCGATACGGCGCGTTGCCGTTTCGCGCGCGAACGACGCGAGCGTCGCGAGCGTGCCGTCCATCGATGCGTTGTAGCCATCGTACACAAGCGAATGCGTGCCGAGATCGATGCGCTCGTACCGGCCCGCCGGGAGATCGAGGTCGCGCAGCGCCCGTGCGATCGTCGCCGGCGCGATCCCAATCGCAAACGCCGCCGCGGCTGCAGCCGCCACGTTGCGCACGTTGTGCTCGCCATCGACGGTCACGTGCGTCGGAAGATCGTGCGCGCGCGCCGTGCCGCCTGCGCGAAACACGACGCGCTCGCGACCGACGAGCGTCACGCGCGCGGAACCGCGCGCATCGTCCACATCGTCCACCGCGTCCGCCGCGTCCGCCGCGTCCGCGCGGACATCGAAATAGGTCGCGTGCGCGTCGTCCGTGCGGGCGACGCCGTCCGGTTCGCAGCCGCGTAGCGCGATATCGAGCACCCGATGCGCGCCGGTTGCGAAGATCCCCCACTTCGTTTGCGCGAGGCGAAGCGGCGACCCGAATATCTCCAGATGCGCGTCGCCGATATTCGTGAGCACCGCAACGTCGGGCCGCGCCACGCGTGCGAGCGGCGCGATCTCACCAAAATGACGCGCGCCGAATTCCGTCACGACGTACGCGGCGTCGATCGGCGCACCGAGGAAGAGTTTCGCGACGCCGATCTCGTTGTTCTCGTTCGCGTGGGTCGCGACGACGGTGCCGGCATCGGCTCGCTCGAGGATGCGCGCGATGACGTGCTTCGTCGTCGTCTTGCCCGCGCTCCCCGTCACCGCGATAACGCGCGCCTGCAGCAGACGTCGGGCGACGCCTGCGAACGCGAGATACGCAGCCGTCGTGTCGGCGACCACGAGCGCGGGCACGCCCGGCGGCACGGCCGACGCGTCATCGACGACGATCGCACGCGCGCCCGCCGCGACGGCATCGGCGACGAACGCGTGGCCGTCGAATGCCTCCCCGCGCAGCGCCACGTACACGTCGCCCGCGGCGAGGGTGCGCGTGTCGGTCGAGACGCGCGCTTCCGCGGGCAGATGCTCGGCGTCGATGATCCGACCGCCTGAGGCAGCGGCCGCTTCGCGCAGCGAGATCGTCATGCGTCGGACTCGCGGTACGCGTCTTCGCGCTGCGCGAGTGCGGCACGCACTTCGTCGCGATCGTCGAAATGATCGACGGCGGTGCCGACGACCTGGTACGTCTCGTGTCCCTTTCCCGCGACGACGACGACGTCGCCGGGTTCCGCGTCGATGATCGCCCGGCGGATCGCCGCGCGCCGATCGACGAGCGCGATCACGTCGCGGCGATCGTCGATCCCCGCGAGTATCTCTTCGAGGATCGCTTGCGGCTCTTCGCCGCGCGGATTGTCGCTCGTCACGATGACGCGATCGGCGCGGTCGCGCGCGATGCGACCCATCAGCGGCCGTTTGCCGCGATCGCGATCGCCCCCGCAGCCGAAGACGACGGCGAGATGGCCACGCGCGGTTTCGCGCGCGGCATGCAACACGACGTCCAGGGCGTCCGGCGTGTGCGCGTAGTCGACGAGCACGTCGATGCCGCCGCCGGCGAGATGTTCCATGCGGCCGGGCACGCGGTCGAACGCGGCGAGCGCACGCGCGGTCACGTCGTCGGTTACTCCGCACGCGCGCGCGATCGCAATGGCGGCGAGGGCGTTGCTCGTGTTGAAACGGCCCGGCAAGCGTAGCGCGAACGTGCGGCCGTCGAGTGCGAACGAACTGCCATCTGCGCGCACAACGATCTCGCGCGCGACAAGCGTCGCGTCGCGCGCACCGGCACCGTCGCCTTCGAGCGCGTACGTCACCACGGTGCGCCCGCTCGCCGCGAGGTCCGCGGCCCACGCGCGACCGAGCGCGTCGCCTGTGTTGATGATCGCGATCGGCGCGTGATCGAAGAGCGAGCGTTTGGCGCTCGCATAGGCTTCGAACGTGCCGTGATAGTCGAGATGGTCGCGCGTCACGTTCGTGAGCGCCGCGATCGCAAAGGTCACATCGGCGACGCGCCCTTGCGCGAGGGCGTGGGAACTCGCCTCCATCGCGACGGCGGTCGCACCACGCGCGCGCATCTCGGCAAGCAGCGCCTGCAAGTCCGAGGCGAGCGGCGTCGTATTTTCCAAGCTCCACATCGCACCGCCGTAACGCGCGCCGAGCGTGCCGATGCGACCGGCGGAGACGCCGGCTTCCTCCAGGATCGCGGCGACGAGATGGGTGACCGTGGTCTTGCCGTTCGTTCCGGTGATGCCGATGACGCGCAGTGCACCCGACGGGTGACCGTATAACGCCGCCGCGAACGCCGAGAGCGCGCGGCGCGAATCCTCGACGACGACGATCGCGTCACCCGTCGTCACGACGTCCGGATACGCGCGCACGAACGCCGCATCGACGACCGCGCCGCACGCGCCCGCATCGAGCGCCCCGCGCACGAAGACGTGTCCGTCGACGCGTTCGCCGCGAATCGCAACGAACAGCGTGCCCGGCGCAACGGCGCGCGAATCGTGCGCGATCGCGCGGACCGCGACGTCGAGCGGACCGTACGCTCGCTGCGACCGGGTCTCGGCGACGAGCGCCGCGAGCGTCGTCGGACGCACGGGCGAATGGATCATGTTCGGTGCTTCGCCGCGCGCGCCGCGTTCCCCGAACGCGCGGCGATCGGCGGTGGCGCCGCGAGCGGCATCGCGCCCGCATGCATCATCGCGAGCTTCGCGATCTCGGCAAACGCGGGCGCCGCAACGACACCGCCGTAGATCGAGCCGCGCGGCCGAGCGATCTTCACGAGGATGACGAAGCGCGGCGTTTCGGCCGGCACGAATCCGACGAACGAACCCACGTACGCACCCGGCACGTACCCGCCGTTCTCCGCGACCTGTGCGGTGCCGGTCTTGCCGGCGGTCGTGTAGCCGGGCACCTTGGCGGTCGGATTGCCCGTGCCGCGCGTGACCACAGCGCGCAAGTAGCGTCGGAGCGTCGCCGCGGTTGCACGGGAGATCGCGCGTCGCTCGATCTCGGGGCGATACGCGTACACCGGTTTCCCATCGCCGTCGAGGACGGCTGCGAGGATGCGCGGACGCAGCAACAGCCCGCCGTTCGCGATCGCGGCGTACGCGCGCGCGAGTGCGATCGGCGTCGTCGAGATACCGTGGCCGAAGGAAATCGTCGGTAACGATGTCGCGCTCCACGCGTCGATCGGCGGAACGATCCCGGGATTTTCGCCGGGCAACCCCGCGTGCGTGTAATCGCCGAAGCCGAAGCGGCGCATCGCCGCGTACATCGTCTGCCGACCGATCGAAAGCCCAACTTCCGCCGCGCCGACATTATGGGAGTAGGCGATGATGTCTTCGAGCGTCTCGGAACTGTGCGTGCCGGCGAGGAACCCGTCCTCGGCGTTGTGGATCGTGCGTCCGCCGATCGTGATTTGATCGCGTGCGGCGAACTCCGTCTGCGGCGTCACTTTGCCGCTATCGAGCGCCGCCGCGGCCGTGATGAGCTTGAACGTCGACCCGGGTTCGTAGGCGTCCATGACGACGCGATCGCGTCGCTGATCGGGCGTCGCGCTCGCGTACGCGCGTACGTCGTAATCGGGGGCGTTGGCAAGCGCGAGGATCTCACCCGTGTGCGGGTCCATCACGAGCGCGCAGCCGCTCTGCGCGTTCCATTTGTGCACCGCGTCGCGCAAGATGCGCTCGACGTTGTATTGCAGATACGAATCGATCGTCAGCTCGATCGAGTGGCCGGGTTTGGCCGCGACGACGACGCGTGGTTTCGCGAAGGGGATCGCGCGGCCGAACTGATCCGCTTCGAGCGTCATCTTCCCGGGTGAACCGCGCAGCATGCGATCGAACTCGTACTCCACGCCGTCGAGTCCGTTCTCGTCGAATCCGGTGAATCCGATCACGCTCGACGCGAGCCGGCCCGCCGGCGCGAAGCGCATGCCCGTCGCTTCGGGCACGACGCTGATACCGGGCAGATCGAGTTTGGCGATTGCGTCGGATTCGTCGCGCGTCACCTTGTGATCGAGCTGCACGTACGAAGCCTTGCCGCTCAGGTCCGCCTGCAGACTCGCGACGCTGCGGTCGTGCAGGACGCGCGCGAGCGCGGTTGCCGTGCCCAGCGGATCCTTCACGTCGTTCGTCGTCGCGTAGATGCTCTGCGAGGGCAGCGACCGCACGAGCGCCGTGCCGCGATCGAGAATGCTGCCGCGATGGGCCGCGTAGTTCACGGTTTCCAGCCGTTGTTCGTACGCGCGCGCCGCGAGCGTCGGCCCATCGCGCACCTGCACGACGTAGAACCGCGCTGCGATGAAGAGCGAGAGCACGAAGAGCACGTAGAAGACGATTTTCGCGCGCTTGGCGCTCGCTTTGATCGCGGCTTCCGCCGGTCGACGTGCCGGGCGCACGCGCGCGGTCACTTCAACCAGGGAAGAAAGGCGAGGCCGCGCGGGGGCGCCTCGAGACGCGCGGGGGGCAACGTCACTTGTGCGAACTTCTGCGGTTCGTGCATGTGCAGCGTCGCGGCGAGGTGCGCGAGGCGCTCGCGCGACGAAAGCCGCACGATCTGATCGTCGAGCCGCGACGATTCGTCGAGTAGGTGCGACTTGGTGCGCTCGACGTGCGAAAGTTCGTAGTTCATCTTCGTGACGTTGGCCATGAGCGCGAGATACACGACGATCGCGAGCGTGAGCGCCACCGTCGTCATCGCGATGCGCGACACGCCCGCATTGCGTAGCGCACGCGTGCGTTTGCGGCGATGGAGCGCGGCGTTGCGCCCCGACCGCGTGCCGGTTCGCGGCGCCGGTGCGAGTTCTTCGTAGGGTAGCGGACGTGCGATCACGGCAAGCGCTCCGCGACGCGAAGTTTGGCCGACCGCGCGCGCGGGTTGGCCACCAGTTCGTCGTCGCCGGGTAGGAGTGGTTTGCGCGTAAGCGCGCGCACGCGTTCGTCGTCGCGAAAGCGCATCTTCACGATGCGATCTTCGAGCGAATGGAAACTGATCGCGGCGATGCGGCCGCCGGGCCGCGTCCGCGCGATCGCGGCGTCGAGGCCGCGCTCGATCGAGCCGAGCTCGTCGTTGACCGCGATACGCAGCGCCTGGAACGTACGCGTCGCGGGATGGATGCGTTCGCGCTTGCCGCGGACGTGGACGACGCCCGCGATCATCCGCGCGAACTCGAGCGTCGTCGCGGGCAACGTCCCGCGTTCGCGTGCGCCCACGATCTTGCGCGCGATGCGCCGCGCCGCACGTTCCTCGCCGAACGTGAAGATGAGGTCGGCGAGTTCGTGCTCGTCGAGCGTCTCGAGCAGCTCGCGAGCGCTACGCCCTTCGTGCGGGTTCATGCGCATATCCAGCGGCCCGTCCGAGAGCAGTGAGAAGCCGCGTTCGGGGCGATCGAACTGCATCGAGGAAACGCCGAAATCGAAGAGTGCGCCGTCGACCGTCGCGATGCCGAGGTCGTCGAGCGCCGTCGCGAGGTCGGCGAAGTTGGCGCGCACGAGCGTGACCGCATCGCCGAGGTCGACCGGCGCCTCGGCCGTGGGATCGCGATCGAAGGCGACGACCCGCGCGCCGCGCGCGACCAGCGCCCGCGTGTGCCCGCCGGCGCCGAAGGTCGCGTCGATATAGGTACGCCCGGGCGTAATCGCGAGCGCCGCGAGCGATTCGCCCAAGAGGACCGGGACGTGGGACGCGGTGCGTGCGGCATCATCGTTAATAGAGGCCGAGCTCCGTCGTGAACGCCGCCGCTTCGTCCGCACTGGGGGTCGCGGTGCTCAGACGTTCCTTGGCCCAAATCTCGACGCGCGTGAGCGAGCCGATCGAGACGGCTTCCTTCTCGATGCCCGCGTACGCGCGCAGGGTCGCTGGGATGAGGAGACGCCCCTGCGCGTCCAGCGTCGCCTCGTCGGTAAGCGCGAAGAGATGGCGCACGAAGCGCCGGTAGCGGTCGTCCTTGACGGGCGCCGCCTCGAGGCGCTCGCAGAACGCATCCCACGTGGCCTGCGGATATAGCGCGAGGCATGGTTCGGGCTCGGCAATCGTTACGATGAACTTGCCGCCCAGTCGGTCGCGGAAGCGCGCGGGCACGACGAGCCGGCTCTTGTCATCAAGAGCGTGCTCGGCACGACCCGTAAAGCGCGGAACATCGCGAGCCAGGGAAAAGCCTCCACTTGCCGCCACCAGGAACCACTTCGGCCCACTATACCTCGCGCATCCGCTGCCGCGCAAGGCGCTGCGAGTCGAACGTCGCGTCCATTCGCGTGCGAACGAGCTACAGGCCGGGCGCGTTGTGACGATAGGTATGCGATGAGGATCTCGGTTCGAAGCCGTGACGACGCGGCGCGGAGGCCGTCGTCCGGAGAAGGCGGAAGGCGCGAGAGGTCGTGAGATTTCTCGCATGTCTTGCTTTGCTCGGCGCCCTCTACGGCTGCAGCGGCGGCGGTTTCGTTCCGGGCGGTCCGCACGCGCTGAACGCCGTGTCGTTGCGCCGCCTGGTCTCGTCGGGCGCGCGCGCCAACGGCCTGCCGCCCGATCTCGTGGCCGCGATGGTGCAAGTCGAATCGCACGGCGATCCGGCCGCGATCAGCCGCTCTGGAGCGCAAGGCCTCATGCAGCTCATGCCCGATACCGCCGCGACCTACGGCGTGATGAACTCGTTCGATCCCGAATCCAACGTGTATGCCGGGTGCCGCTACATGCGCGATCTGCTCGCGCGCTATCACAACAACGTGCCCCTGGCGCTGGCCGCATACAACGCGGGGCCCGGAGCCGTCGATGCCTTCCACGGCATCCCGCCTTTCGGCGAGACCCGGGCGTACGTGGCGCGCGTCACGTCCGCGCGCTCGACGACGAACTAGGGCCTTATGGCGACGGCCTCGCGCGGCATCCGCGCCGCAGCTCCGCCATCGCCCCTGCGTGTTCCGGGGCTGCCGCTGCTGGACGCATACATCTTACGCGAACTGCGCGGGCCTTTCGCGTTCGCGTTTTTGGCCTACTTGTTGTTCTGGTTCATCAACATTTTCTTCCTCGCGGCCGACTACATCATCAACGCGCACGCGCCGATCTTTCTCGTGCTGCGCTTCCTCGTGTTCCGCATCCCGCAATCGACGCCGCTCGCGTTCCCGTTCGCCTGTTTGCTCGCGGCGTTGCTCGCATTCGGCCGGCTCGCGGGCGACAACGAACTCAACGCCTTGCGCACGTCGGGCATAACGTTCTTCCGCATTTGCCGCACGCCGCTACTCTGCGGCCTCGCGATGTTCGGCGTCTCGTATTACATCAACGAAACGATCTCGCCGATCACGACCGATCTTTCGACGCGCACGTTTTACCAGATCGTGTACAAGACCGATCAACTGCCGATCGTGCCGGGGTTCTTCCGCAAGGATGATTCGACGGGCAACGTGTTCTACGTTGGAGGCGTTGAGCTCGATCATAAGAGCATGACCGACGTAATGATCTTCGAAAATGCGACGATCAGGCCGTTTCCCACTGTCGTCAGCGCGAAGATTGCGCAGGTTCGCGGAAGCACGTTGCACCTCGTCAACGCACGCGTCACGCAATTCAAAGCGACCGGCGAGACCGACGGCGACGCGAGAAACGAGACGATCGACATCGGCTTGCCGATCGGCGAGACGATCGAACAATTCGTCAATACGACGAACAACGATCCGTTCTCGATAAATAGCAAGGAACTCAAGACGCGCATCGACGCGATGGAGGCGACGGGACAAGGTGGGAGCGCGCTCGACCAATTGAAGATCACGCTCGCGCAACGGCTCGCCTTTCCGTTTTCCGCGTTCATCTCGGTCGTGCTCGCGCTGCCGCTCGCCGCGTCGATCGGCAAACGCGGAAAGAGCCTGGGCGTGGGCCTCGGGATCGGCCTAGCCGTGCTCTTGCTCTTCGTGTACTACGTCTTGCTCGCCGCGTTTTCGGCGCTCGGCAAGAACGCGGCGATCAACCCGTATCTCGCGGCGTGGGCGCCGAACATCATCATGGGCTTCGCCGGGGCGATCATGTTTCGCCGAGTCGAGCGCTGACGTTGCGCATCGGACTCGCGCGCGTTCGCACACGCATCGCCGCCGCGGTCGCCGTGACGGCGTTCGCGCTCGTGCACGCGGTCGCCGCTCCGGTCCGCGCGGCCGACCGCACGCCGCCCGAACTCGATCCGCGCGTCGCGAACCTGCTGCGAGCGCATCCGTGCGGAGCGAGCACGGCCGCTACGACCGGCGTGCCGCGCGATGCGTCGCTGCGCGCGTTCGGATCCGTCGCCGACGCGAGCATCGTCTCGCAGGTCAAGGCGGCCGCGACGCTCGCGTATCGAGCGCCGGACGCGCGTGCGAGCCGTGACGAGTTGCCCATCGTCGCGGCCGACCCCGCAGACGCGTTCCACCTCATGCCGACGATCGTCCTCGTGCGGTCCCTCGTCGACGCACGGTACGTCGCCGTCGGCGAGACGCCACCGCCCTCCCCGACGCCCTCCGACACGGGCGGAGCGACGGCGGCGCCGTCGCCCGGCGCCTCAGCATCGCAGGTCCCGATCCCGCCCGTTCCGCCGATCGGCCCGCAGAGTCTCGTCCCGCCGACGCCGCGCCCGAGCGGCGCGGCGACCGCAACACCCGTTCCGCTGCCGACGACGTCGCCGACCACGCGCGAAAGCGGGCCCGTCTTCATTCAACGCACGAACGGCACGCCAGCACCGATCGCGGGCAAAGGCGAATCGCCCAAACCGGGCACGAGCGCGAACCCGCGCCCGACAGCTTCGCCCGGCGGCGACGCGAGCCAGTCGCCGACGCCGCTGCGCACCCTCGGGCCGAACGAGATCGTTTCGATCGCGGACAAACTTTCGGGCTCGAGCGACAAGACGCAGCCCTCCGATCTCACGGGCAACGTGCACATCTTTTACGCCGAAGGGCAGATCGTCGGCGATCGTGCGCACTTCGACGGCGATCACACGATCGTGGTGAGCGGGCACACCTACCTCATCAACCGCCTCCAAGATTCGATCCTCTACGCCGATTCGATCGCCTTCGATACGCAAACGCGTCGCGCGACGCTTCGCAATGGCGCGGGCGAGACGATCGAGGGCGTCCAGCGCGGCAAGTTGCACTATACAGCCCAGACCTTAACGGCGCGAACGAACGGCGTCTCGCACGGCGATCGCGCGTCGTTCTCGACGTGCGAAAACCCGCACGCGGGCTACCACGTGGAAGCGCGAAGCATCGACGTGACGCCCGGCAGCAAGATCGTGGCGCGCAAGGCCGTCGTCTTCTTGGGGCCGACGGCGATCTTCTATCTCCCGCTCCTGGTCATTCCGCTCGTCGAAGCCGCCGTCGACCAGCGCCGCAACGCGAGTTTCTTACCGCTGATCGGCTATAACAAATCCGAGGGTTTCTTCGTCAAGGCGCGGATCGGTTTCGCGCCGTCCGAGACGTACTTCGGCTACTACCGCGTCGAGTATTTTACGAAGCGCGGCCTCGGTCTCGGCTACAACGCCTTCGTCGGATCGACGTCAGGCCGAAGGCAGACGACGATCGACTCGTATTCGATCAACGATCGCTTGCAGAACGCGCGCCATACCAACATCTCCGTCCAAGAGACCGAGAACTTCAACCGTCGTTTACGCGGCCAGTTTGGCCTCAATTATATCAGCGACTACGGTCCCAACCTCGCGTTGCCCGCGACGGTCGATTTCACCGGATCGCTCATCCATCAGGGGAACGGCTCGACCGAAGGCTTGACCTTTTCGCGCTTTCTGCGCGGTAAACTCTCCGACAATTTTAACATCGCCTTCAACGACAGCATCACGCTCAGCCCGCAATTACAGCAACAGATCGGCTTGACGTACGCGAAATTCAACAGCCAAATTTCTTCGAGCAATACGCTCAAGATCGCGTCGGACACGCACCTCTTCACGCGGTTCGCCGACTACAATCTGCAATACGAGAAGACGGATTATTCGGCCAA
>JAABUX010008553.1_pt1 | contig 11777 bp, 9 predicted proteins | sample 5561851 | NCBI WGS metagenome assembly JAABUX01 (sample SAMN10711883, study PRJNA513361) | rock metagenome | isolation source: Antarctica rocks | place: Antarctica: Victoria Land, Richard Nunatak red sandstone | collected 2016-01-03 | reverse complement strand
CCCGACCAGCACGCGCACGGACCGTGGCGTCGCCGCCCAGTCCTCTGCTGTGATACCGTCCGGCCTGTGTGCACTCATGCCCACGCCTTCCTGCACGATCCCGGCCAGCCCCCCCTGAGCGATTACGGTTTGGGTTAGGCGGTCTCCTGACGCTGCTGCGCATAGAACGGGTCACAGGATCGACCTTTCCGCACGACCGCCCAGGTCAGATGCACCAGCGTGCGCGCGGCCGCACAGCGTGCCACCGTCGTGGGCGTCCCCGCGGCGCGCAGGCGCTCGTAGAACGCGTTGATCGGCAGGGTGTAGCGCGTCGCGCTCAACGTCGCCCTGGACAGCGCGGTGCGCAGCCGTGTGTTGCCGCCGTGCCCGCTGGCCCCGCGCCCGCGCACGCTCGTCCCCGACTCCGTGGGCACCGGGACCAGGCCGGCGTACGCCGTCACAGCCGCGGGTGTCACGCCGATCGTGACGGTGAGCGTGGTGACGAGCAGCCAGGCAGCCATCAGCACCCTGACGCCCGCTCTGCCTACCAACAAGGCGGCCACGGCCGCCCAGTCGGCGTCCTGCGGCAGGACCTGAGTCATCTCCCGCTCGCTGGCGGCGCTCTGCGCGTCGACCGTGGCGATCACTTCCTCCAGACGCGCGCGCACGGCCGGGATGACGACGGGCACCTGGACCAGGGCGTGCCGTTGGTTGCGCACCTGCGGGCGCAGCCCGATGAGCGTGTCGCGCGCGCTCAGGCGTTGCTGTAGCGCGGTGTCGATGGCCGGCGGCGGCGTCCAGGGCGCGGGCTGGAGCGTCGCCGCCAGGCGGGCGAGCGTGCGGGCATCAAGCGCGTCGGTCTTTGCCCGCTGGAGCACGGCCGTGGCGACGTGATGGGCCTGGTCCGGGGTGATCACGGCCACGGCGACGCCCGCGTGCGCGCGCGTGGTCGCCAGGGAGACCCCGTAGGACCCTGTCGCCTCCAGCACGACCAGCATGTCGGCGGCGACGTGACCAGCGGCGCGTAGGCGTGCTTGCAGCACGGCGAAGCCTTGCAGCGTCTGATCCAGCGTGACCGGGCGACCCGGCGAGGCGTCAGGGGCCATCCACACAATCGTGACTGTCTAGGCGGCGCTGTCGACCCCGACGACGAGGTGATAGCGCGCGGGCGACGGGGTGCTGGTGGGCAGGGCATGCTCCTACGTATCGAGGGGGGGGCCGCCAGGGGAGAGTGACGATGCCGGGCGGCGATCGTCTGTGCGTGTCAGGCGTGGTCAGCGCCACATCATCTGGTCCAGACGCGACGCCAGCCGGCGACGGTGGGGAACAATCTACCGTGGGGTCATCGCCGCTGCCAACACAACGTCCTCACCACCGTCGTGGAACCCACAGCCCCACTATACAAGCCACCACAGAGGAGAGCGCATCGTTGACGTTGATGTTCAATTAGAGCGACTGACAACAGCCACGCTCACTCCACCCCTTTGCGCGGCCGGTTAGGATAGGGTGGGATAGCGGTCGACGCGCGCACGACGAGCCGCGTGGACACCTCGAGCCGTGACGCATCGAGAGGGCGTCCCTCGAGCTCACGATAGAGCAGGCCAACCGCCACCCGACCCATTTCCTGTAGTGGCTGGCGGATGGTAGTCAGCGCCGGTGTGACCAGCATGGCCGCCTCGACATCGTCGAACCCTACCACCGACAGGTCCGCCGGTACGTCGAGCCCGCGCGATTGGGCCGCGCGTACCGCGCCGATCGCCATGTTGTCGTTGAGGGCGAAGACGGCCGTCGGAGTTTCAGGCAGTGTGAGGAGGCGATGGGCTGCGTCCTCGCCGCCGCGTACCGTGAAATCCGCCTCGACGGCCAGGGCGGGCACGACGGCCAGCCCCGCCGCTACAAGCGCCGCGTGGTAGCCGGCGAGGCGGTCGGCGCTAGCCGACCCTCCGCGTGGCCCTGTGATGGCGGCGATGCGCTGGTGGCCCAGCGCGATGAGGTGCTCGGTCGCCGCTCGCGCCCCCGCGACGTTCGTGGCCGTCACAACCGCGATGTCGTCGCCAAGCGGGATTGTAGGGTCGATAACGGTAAAAGGGTATCCTTGAGCGCGCAGCAGGGTGAGCTCGGCGGCCGACTCCGACGGCGTGACCAGCAAGGTGCCGTCCGTTGTGCCATGCATGAGGTGGTCGAGCAGCGATACCTCGCGGTCGTGCTCGTGCCGTGTGGGGCAGACGACCAGACGCGCGTCGCGTTCGTAGAGGGCGTCGGCCGCCCCGGCCACAATCTCCGCGAAGTAGTCGCCCTCGCCACGGATGTAGGGGACGGTCAGCCCGATCAAGCCTGTACGACGGTTGGCAAGGGCGCGCGCGCCGCGGTTAGGGCTGTAGCCGAGCGCGCGGGCGTGGCGCAGGACGTCATCACGGGTGGCCGGCGCCACGTCGGGATGGCCGTTGAGCACGCGCGACACCGTCATGGCGGATACTCCCGCGCGCGTCGCGATATCGCGGATCGCCACGCGGGGACGCGGCGTCCGTACCGCCTCGCCGGCCCTATCCATGAACGTTCCCTTTCCCTCTAAGACATGATTCAAATGGACTTGACAGTTAGACAAGGTTTCCCACGGGGCGATAGAACTTTACAGTCGTAGGACAGCTGCGGGGTATGAACAGCCCTGGTGGTATGGTGAGTGTGCTAGCACCAATCACACCACCAGGGAGGAACCGATGGTTCGCACGCATGGTAGCACGCCCGCGCAGCGGGCGCAATGGAGTAGCCAGATGCTCGCGCACGCGGGGGGGTATGGCGTCATCAGCCGGATCAGCCGGGAGAGTGGGGTGTCGCGGCCGACGGTGTATGCGTGGCGGGACCAGGCGCGCCGGGCGCTGGTGGACGCGGTCACCCCGACCGCGCCCGCCGCGCGGGTGACGCCGGTGCTGGAACGGCAGGTTTTGACGCTGTGGCTGGCCGGGCATGCCAGTGAGCGGGGCATCCAGACCTGCGTGCGTGAGGTGAGCGGGCAGGGCGTCAGCCTGGAAACCATCACGGCGATCGTGCGGGAGGCCGACCGCCGCGCGCTGGTGTGGATGGCGACACAGTTGCCGGTCAGCGTGCGGTGGCGCGCGACGAGATCGACGCCACCGCCCGGCGCGGCGCCGACCTCAACGTGGTCGATATCCATAGCGGGGCCGTTGGGGCCAGCGACGGGCCGGTGCCGGTGGACACGGAGAGTGGGACGCTGGTGCTTGGGAGTTGCAGGAGCGCGGCCTGCGCTGGGAGCGGGTGGTCAAGGACGACGGCGCGGCGCTGGCGGCCTGTCGCGCCGTGACGCCGCACCTCCGCCCGCAACAGGACCACTGGCACCTCCTGCACACCTGCGCCCAGGTGCAGGCGCGGCTGGAGCGTCAGGTCCGCGCGCTCGCCGACCGCGCGCCGGTGGTCGCCCGCCACGCCGCGCGGGTGGCGGCGGGGCAGCGGCCGCGGGGGCGCCACCCGCAGACTGATGTCGCCGCGCACGCGGTGGAGGTGGCGCGGGCGCAACGCGTCGCCGACACCGTCCGCTTCCTGACGGGGGACCTGCGTCGGTTGCTCGACGTCGTGGTCCTGGACCGGCGTGGCGTGCTGGACCCCGCCGCGCGCCAGGCCGATCTGGACGCGCTGCTGGCCGTGCTCGCCGAGGTCGTGGCAGTCGCGCCCGCGCCCCAGCAGGCGGAGCTGCAGCGCCTGCACACCACCCTGGGCACCGCGCTCCCGGTGGTGCTGACCGTCGTCGCAGCGGTGGCGCGGGTGCAGCAGGATCTGCGCGCCGTGCTGCCGCCAGCGCAGCAGGCGGTGGTGGCCTGGGCCTGGCTGCGCCGCCGGGCCGTGGACTGGACACGCGCGGACGACATCCTCGCCGCCCTCCCGCCCGCCTGGCGACCGGTGGCCGCCGTGCTGCTGCACACCTGGGAGGACGCCGTCCGCGTCAGTAGCGCCGTCGAGCGCTGGCACAGCATCCTGCGCCCGCACCTCGCGGTCCACCGCACCCTCTCGACGGGGCGCTTGGCCCTCCTGGCCGTGTGGCACAATCATCGCGCCTTCACGCGGGGGGTGCATCAAGGCAAGAGTCCGCTTCATCTCAATGGGGTGATCGACGCGCCGACTGATTGGCTCGTGGCGTTAGGCTACCCGTCACCTGCGGCACCGGAGCAGGTCCAAACCGCGCCATCACCCTCCCCTTTGGCTGCATGAACGGCACAAACTGTAAAGTACAGGCGATCCTTGTCTTAGAATATTAGGCCGCCCGGAAGACGCACCGGGCGGCCGGGGGCGGGACGCTGTCCACAGCGGGCGGATAGCCCAGGGCCACGAGCCAATCGGTCGGGGCGTCGGGCAGGCCACTGCGCTGCACGGGACTCTGACCCTGGTGGAGGCCACGCGGGCTGACTTGGTGGTTATGTTAGACGGCGAGCAGGGCGAGCAGGCCCGGTGGGAGGGTGCGATGGACGGCCAGGTGCGGGCGCAACGCGCTGTGCCAGTTCTCGACGGCGCTGCTCGCGCGCACGGCGGCGTCCCAGGCGGCGACGAGACGGCCAGCGATGGGGGACCAGGCGGGGGGCAGCAAGGCGAGCACATCCTCCGTCTGCAGGCCGAGGCCGTCGACGCGCTGCCCGTCCCCGTCGCGGGCGTCATCTCGGACGGGCAGCACTCCATCCGCGTCGCGGTCGCCGCCGTGTTGCCCGGCGTGCCGCACCACCTCTGCCCGTTCCACGATCTGCGCGAAGCCGCGCGCCCCCTCTTCGAGGCGGACCGCTACGCCAAGAAGGAGCTCAAGAAGCAGGTGCGCGGCGTGCGGTTGATCGAGCGGGAGGTGGACGGGCGGACCGACGCGGAGGCGCACGCGGTGCGCGGCTATGGCCTGGCCGTGCGCAGCGCCCTGACCGATGATGGGCACCCACCGTTGAGCGCGCCGGGGCTGCGGCTGCGCGACCGCGGCGTGACCAGCCATCGACGCCGCCTACGCCTACGTCCACCAGGCCGCCCACCTCGTCGCCAACAACGACGCGTACCCGGAGGAGGCGGTCCGGCAGGCGTACCAGGAAGTGCTCGACGCGATGACGCAGCCCGTCGCCCTCCTCCTCCCGCTGGCCGGCGCTCGCGCACGTCGAGAAGGTGACGCGCAGCTATTGGCCCGGTCTCTTCCACTGCTACGCCGTGGCGGACCTGCCCCGCACGAACAACGATCTGGAGCAGTATGTCGGCTCGGCGCGCTACCACGAACGGCGCGCCATGAGCCGCCAGGGCGCCTCGCCTGGACTGGTGGTGCGCGGGGCTCCGTTGGGGCCTGCTGAGATAGATAAAAAGCTTTCGGTCGGCACTCCGCTGCCCACTCAGAATACGACCGCGCAACGGTTTCCATGCCGAACCGAGGGCCTGATCGGGCCGGGGCGACCGGCGTATCCGATGATCTTTCGGCCCCGATGCGCCATCTTAGCAGGCCCCAACGGAACCTCTCGATCAAATGCGCTGGCGTCTGCTGCCTAGTGTCATCGTTTTTCTGAAGAGCTATCGCGCTGCGGGCTGCTGGCGTCGTCGGCGCGATGGCAACACCGTCGTATCAATGCGAACAGCGTGGGGGCGGGGGGATGACTGGGGGATGACTGGGGGATGACTAACTTCCCCTTTGCCCAGCGGTGCCGTCGCGCTGATAGTGTCATCGAAACCAGCGCGTTGGCGCGACAAAACAAGAAAGGTTGCTAGCCCACCATGTTGCGATCGAGACACCTTATGGCCGCCCTGCTTCTCATCCTCGCCACCGTCCCCGCCTTGGGACCGGCCGGCCTCCGCGCTACCCTGGCCCATGCCAGCCACTCATCCAGGGACGCATCGCCATACGGGGTGGCAGTCCCGACGGGCTTGCACGTGGCGGGCAACATCCTGGTCAACGGGTCCAACCAGCCGATACGCTTGCTTGGCGTCAACCATCCCGGCTCCGAGTACGCCTGCGTGCAAGGGTGGGGCATCTTCGACGGCCCCACCAACAGCGCGGCCGTCGCCGCCGTTGCCGCCTGGCATGCCACGGCCGTGCGCATACCGCTCAACGAAGACTGCTGGCTCGGCATCAACGGCGTCCCGGCATCCGTTTCGGGCGCCGCCTACCAGCAGGCCATCGCCGCCTACGTCAACACCCTGACATCGGCGGGGCTCGTCGCCATCCTCGACCTGCACTGGAACGCGGCCGGCTCCGCACAAGCGACCAGCCAGCAGCCCATGGCCGACCGCGACCATGCCCCCGCGTTCTGGGCGAGCGTCGCGGCGACGTTCAAGGGCAATAACTCGGTCGTCTTCGACTTGTACAACGAGCCCCACGACATCAGTTGGGCGTGCTGGCGCGACGGGGGGACCTGCGCCGGCGTCCTGTATCAGGTGGCCGGCATGCAGGAGCTTGTCGACGCCGTCCGCGGCGCCGGGGCCGCGAACGTCGTCCTCGCCGGCGGTCTCGCCTGGTCTAACGACCTGTCGAACTGGCTCGCGTACGCGCCCCATGACCCGACGGGCAACCTCGCCGCCGCCTGGCATGCGTACAACTTCAACGCGTGCAACACGCCCTCGTGCTACGACGCCCAGGTGGCGCCCGTCGCCGCGCGCGTCCCCGTGGTCGTCGGCGAGTTTGCCGAGAATGACGAGGGGACGAGCTTCATCACCCCCCTGCTCTCGTGGCTCGACATGCACGGGGCAAGCTACTGCGCTTGGGCCTGGACATCGTGGGGCGATTGGCAATCCTTGGTGAGCAGCTTCGACGGCACGCCGACGAGCTGGTTCGGCGCGCCGTACCGCGCGCACCTCCTGGCCGTAGCGCCTACCAGCGCGCCCGCGCCGCCGTCGGCGACGCCCACCAGCCCGCCGGCCTTGCCGTCGGCGACGCCCACCAGCACACCCAGCCCGCCGGCCTTGCCGTCGGCGACGCCCACCAGCACACCCAGCCCGCCGTCGGCGACGCCCACCAGCACACCCGCGCCGCCGTCGGCGACGCCCACCAGCACACCCGCGCCGCCGTCGGCGACGCCCACCAGCACACCCAGCCCGCCGGCCTTGCCGTCGGCGACGCCGACCTTGCAGTTCTCGACGAGTTTCGAGGGCGGCCAGCAGCAGCCTACCTGGGCCAACACCGTCGATTACAACGGTTGGGGTGGCGGCCTCTCGAACGTCGGCGGCATCTGCTGCGGGTTGACGGGCCCGGAGACCGGCATGCGCCAGGAGCGAGCGCGCACGGGGACGATAGCCCTGATGTATTCGGGCAACGACACCGGCCAGTCAGCCTCGTTCGCCTACGCCAAGGTCTTCGATGTCAGCACGAGGAATATCGTGATCGGCCCGGCCACGACGCTGTCCTACTGGATCTACCCCCAGAGCGGTGTCACTTCACCGGTGCCCGTCTACGGGAGCAATAGCACCTGCGTGGCCATCGACATGATCTTTGGCGACGGCAGCGACCTGCGTGACTCCGGTGTGACCGACCAGAATGGCGTCCGGCTGCACCCCGCCGCCCAGTGCGGCCATTTAACCCTCAACGCCTGGAACCACGTCGTGGCCGCACTGGGTCCCAGGCTCGCCGGCAAGACCATCGGCCGCATCGACGTCGGCTATGACCAGCCGGCCAACACGGGTGGCTACCGCGGCTACATCGACGACGTCACCATTTCCAATTGAGGGCTCGGCGTGGCTGTCAGCGGCCGCATCCCCAGGTTGCCCCCGGCGATGGCCGAACGCCGGGCGGGGAAGGGCTGGGATGTGCGTCCCAGCCCTTCCTCGCCCGGCGTTCGATCGCACCTATGCGGGGCTCATGACACAGTCATGGCGAAGATATGCAACACCCCTCCGCTGGTCGAGGCCGGCAAGGTGATGCTACTCAGCATCTTGCCGGCCTGCAGCGGGGCCGAGGTGTAGAACAGGTACGTCCCGATAGGCTCGGGGTGCCCCGCGTTGTCGCGGTAACCCATCCGCGCCGCGACGGCGTCCGCGGCAAGCGGCTGCGCGCCGCCGCCCAGCGTCCAGTCCGAGAGGCCGAGCGGGACGCTGGCCCTCGTCCCGTCACTGTACGTCACCGTGGCCGTCCCCGTCGCGGGGCCGTGGTCGGCCGCGCCCAGGATGGCGAGCGTGCCACCAGCGGTCCCCGTCGCGACCGGAATCGTCTGCCCGCGCGCGATCACGTTATCGGCGCTCCCCGCGAGGGCGTTCGCCCAGCGGAACGTGACACCGTTGATGACGACCGCATGGCCGGAAGTGATGCCAGCCCCTTGCAAGGCCTGGGCTGAGTAGCTGTACCCGCCACCGTCGAAATTGGCGGCAACCGTGTTGTCGCTACTTGTGCCCGCGTTGTTAAGCAGCGCGCCCAAGTTGATCGCCGAGCCGCTCCCTGCGGGGGACGGGGTGGCGGTAGCCGTTGCTGACGGGGCCGGAGTTGGCCCGCCCGCGCCCGGGCTCGCGACGGTGAGGGCGAATAGGTGCAAGCTGCCGCCGTTGACTGCGGCCGGCAAGGTGACGCCCGATACCGCCTTGCCCGCCTGCAAAGGGATGGTGGTGACGAAGAGGTACATGGTGAGCGTCTGCCGCGCGCCGGTACTGTCATTGCGATACGGCAGCGTCGCCGCGGAGGTATTGTTGGCCAGCGGCGCCGTCCCGCCACCGCCGAGGGCCCAGTCGCTCATGCCGAGCGTGAACGATTGCGTGGACCCGTCGGCATACCGCACTGTCGCGCCCCCCGTCGCGGCTCCATGGGCCGCCGCGCCCAGGATAGCCAATGTGGTGCCACCGGTACCGGTGGGGAAGGCGATAGTTTGGCCGCGGGCAATCACATTGTCGGGGCCGCCCGCAGCGACTTGTGGCCATAGGAAGGGGACTCCGCCGATCGTCGTCGTGCCACCCGGGGTGAAGCCGGCGGCGGCGAGGGTCTGCGCCGAGTAGCTGTAGCCATTCCCGTCGAAGCTCGCCGTGTTGGTGGCCCCGTCCGCGCTGATGCCGACGTTATTGGCGTACGGGGCCAGACTGACGGTCGCGCCACCCGTCGGGGGGGCGGGTGTCGCGGTCGCGCTCGCCGGGATGGGTGTCGCGCTCGCCAGGATGGGTGTCGCGCTCGCCGGGATGGGTGTCGCGCTCGCCGGGATGGGTGTCGCGCTCGCCGGGATGGGTGTCGCGCTCGCGGTCGGGGGTAACGCGCCGCCGGAGGTCCCGCCGCCGAACCAGCTCGTCACCACGGCCTGCGCCGGCTTGTTCTGCACCGAATATCCAGTGTTCGTGCCGCTGACGTTGGGGTCGGTCTCCCAGTTCCAGAACTGCTCGCCCGCGAACCAGGGCACAGTGGCCCAGGCCTGGAACGTGGCCTGGTAGCAGTCCGACTGCTCCTGCGTGTCGAGCGGCCAGTTATCCCAGTTGTCGAAGGGTTGCTGCGCCGTCCCGTCGGCGCTCCGATAGCCGCCCTCGATGAACAGCACCGGCTTGCCCCACTGCTGCTGCACCGCGGCGATTTGCGGCTGCCACGTGTTGACCCACGTGGAAACCATGCCGCTCACCGTGGGCGTGGTCGTGTTCGCCAGCGGAAAATAGGCCGAAATCCCGATGTAGTCGAGCGCGTCCCAGAAGGGGAGGCGCGTGTATTCACAGTTTGGGTCGCCCGCCCCGTTCCCCCAGTTGGCGCTGTAGATGAGTTTGCCCGCGAAGCGGGCGCGCACGCCGGCGATCATAGCGCGCCACTGGCTCGTGTTGGCCGGGTTCGTGCTCAGGTCGATCAACTCGGCGCCGACGCTCAGGACGGCGGCCCCATCCTGCTGCGCGATGTCGGCGTAGTGGTCCATCAGCGCGTCGTAGCTGGCGAACCACGTGCCCGTCAGGTCGCTGCCTGCCGGGCAGGGTTGTACGCCCTGCACGGCGCAGGGCCGAATGCGCGCCCGCCATTGACCATCAAGGGTGTCCACGTGCGGCTTGAGGATCACCTTGAGGTTCAGCGCCCGCGCCTCGTTCATCGCGGTGATAAGCGCGGCGTCCGACGCGGTGTTGTTGGTACGGTAGATGTTGGCGGCATAGATGTTGTCCTGGTACCACGTGACGACGAACGTCACGCTGTTGGCCCCAGTGCCGGCAAGTTGTTGCAACGATGCCGCTGTGTTGCTACTGGCCAAGTCGTCCTGGGCATAGGACGCGATGGTCGTGCCCTTAAACTCCCACGCGACGGTGCTCGCGGCGTGCGCTAGTGGGGCGACACCCGTCCCGCGCCAGGCCACCGGCGCGGCGCTGACCACCAGGATAGTGATCGCGACGGCGATCGTGTGGATCGCGCGGCGAAGCGCAATGTTTCGTCTTGCCATGATGCTACCTTATCCCTTCTAGCGCACGTCGGCAGCGCGCGACGACGGCCGGCGCGAGGCCGCGATCGAACCAGAGGATGGCGTTGCGGTACATGATGATGCGCGCGCCGACACGGCGGTACCACGCGCCCTTGAGGTCGCGTCGCCGCGCGGTCGAGAATAGCAGCAGCCGCGCGTCTTCGCGGGCGGCGTGCCCTAAGGTGAAGCCCCACGACTCGCGCTCCGTGGGTGGCGGACCGCTAGGGTCCCCGCCAACAGGCTGACGATAGACGTGCGCAACGGGGAGGCCAGCGCGGCGTAAAGCGGACACGACGGTCGGTGCGGTCAGCGGCGGCGTTGCAGCCTGTCCTGGCGTCGGTTGGCCGACGACAAACGAGGCGAGCAGGGTTGTAATCAGCCCGAGCGACAGCAGCGGGCGCGGGCGCGCGTGCTTGACCCGCGCGGCGCGGTGGCAGACCGGGGCGTACGTGTGCATATCCATGTGCATGGGTCCAGTCTTTCTTTCTGCGTCAGCGCCCCCGACCGCGACCGTGTGGGGCGATGCGGCGGGCTAAGGTCGGAGGCGGTGGTGCCTGAATGGAACAACAGGTATGGGGCGGGTTGAACATAGCGTTGTGTCGCGACGCGATCCCGACCTAACACGCGGCTGTGACCGCACGTCAGGTACCCTTGGCCTCGGCACAGCCGCCCGGCGGCATGGGCGCGAGGCCCACGGGGAGAGCGACGGGCAGCATCCACCTACGGGATGCGCCCGCCGCAGCCGGTGGCCCATAGTGTCGCTGGCCACGATCACACGGAGCCCAAGTCGGCGCGTCGACCGATGCGGCGTACTTCCTCCCAATCATGATTTGTGTGGGCGAATACGACAAATAGCGGGGCCGCGGATAGTTAGGGACGCTTGCCCCAAAGGCCGACCGGTGTGGCCGGTTTCACCATTCGCTCCCCCCACCCAGGTGACCAGTCTCGAGGGCGACGCCTGCGGCAGACCGGGGGACGGGCTATGAGCCCCCGTGTCGCGCGGAGCCGTGCCTCGACGGGTTGAGGTTCCTCGCAGTCCACACAACGGGCACACGTCGTGCCCGGACACAATCAAGATAACACATCGGCCTGGTAGCCGTCGAGGGGCGCGAAGTAGCGACGTAGGGCCGACCGCCGCACCCCTCGCGCGACCGACCGTCAGTGCCGATCCTAATCGAGGGACAGCGGAACGCCCGCGCCTTTTGTCGAGCCCGACCGATACAAAGCCGCCGCGCGCACGCCGGTTTGCGGCGCGGGACCTGTGCATCGCGCCCGTCGTTCGTACTATAGTTCGTCAGATAATGTTTGAGAGAATTGGGCAACCGGTTGAGCGTCGAAACGGTGTCGTTGGGGTGTGCTGAGGTGAGGAAGGTGGTACCGGTCGAGGGACGCGCTTGTGTACCGCCTTGAAGGGACAGCTATGCTGCAGCAAGAGCGAGTGTCAGTTCG
>JAABUX010008552.1_pt1 | contig 11777 bp, 14 predicted proteins | sample 5561851 | NCBI WGS metagenome assembly JAABUX01 (sample SAMN10711883, study PRJNA513361) | rock metagenome | isolation source: Antarctica rocks | place: Antarctica: Victoria Land, Richard Nunatak red sandstone | collected 2016-01-03 | reverse complement strand
CGTCTCCACAACGAAGCGGCGAATCCGCGTCGTGCCGTGGTTGACCAGGCGCTTACTGATGGCGAGCCGCTCCTCCGCGAGCTGCAGATTCTCGTCGCCGCCCTTCACCCCCGTGTCGCGCAGACCTGTCGCGACGCTGCCCGCGGCAGCCGTCGCTGCGCCGGCAAGGCCTGCACCAGCCGTCGTGGCCTTCGCCGTCGTCGCGCCGGTCGCACCCAGGCCGTAGCTCTGGGCCCGCTCGTCGAGATCGACCGGATGATGGCGCTCGAGGATGTCCGTTACCGCCTGCACGTGATCGCCTGGAACGCGGACCGTGACCACGTGCGAGCCGCTCGCAACGCTACGCTCGTACACGGCCGTGTCGTGGTCCGGCTCGCCGCCGAACAGGCTCTCCCAAAAGCCGGGCTCGCGCGACTGCCGGGCCATGCCCGTGCTCGTGCCCGTCATGGACCCCGACATCGATCCCGCCGACGACTCGCGCGAGATCGCGCTCGACGGGACATGAGCGGCTTCAAGGTCGCTCACCGCCGCATCGGCGTGCTCGGCGGTGTCGAATACGGCTACGATCGCTTCTTCATTCATGACTTGCTCTCCTCGTTGGGTTGAGTAACCGGACGGCCTTGGCCGGCCGGGGTGCGGGTGACCGTGGCCTCCTGCTCGCGAAGCGCCACCGTCTCCATATGTTGCTCGGTGGTCCGAACACGGCGGAGATGGACTTCTTCACGCAACAGCAACCGACGCTCGACGACGACGACCTCGTCCACGACCGGTACGATGGTGACATCGCCCTCTTCCCGAACGGGCGGAATGGTCTCGACATACCGCCCGACCGGGACATGTTCGATGTCCACGCGCTCGCGCGAGACATCCTCCTGGATCACGTGTTCCCGTATATGTGTCGTCCGTTCCACACGGACGACACCCGTTTTGACCGTGCGGCGTGACACGATCGCTTCTTCGACGGCGAGAGGAATGACCCACTCGCCCTCCTTCTGGCCTAGCGGATCGGTCACGTCCATGCCGTCTATGGGAGCGTTTATAGGCATGGGCGGCGTCCGCGGTGCCATGTCAGCGATGAGGCGTGGAGATTAGTCGTGGCGCACACCGGGCATGTGCCCGGCAGCGTGCACGTTCGATCGGAAACAACCCTCGTAGGCGGGTTTCGCCCATGACCTACCCCTTCGCGAACACAGGTGACACGGCGGTGGCCGCCGGATGCGGGGTTAAGAGCCGGCCGGCTAAAAGGTTCGCATTCATGCTATGACAATTGTATGAGCGACAATCTACTGCAAAATAAACCTATGCTATACTTGCGGTCGCTCTCTGGACGAATGACCCCGCCAGTGTGCAGAGATCGCCGTATCGCCGCGAGAAGGACATGTTGGAAATGGAACCGATGAAGCCCATGGAACCGATGAAGCCGATGGAACCCATGAAGCCGATGGCACCCATGAAGCCGATGGAGCCCATGGACGCCTGGTGGCCGTCCGAACTAGGCCAACCGTCCTCGTCTGGCGCGCAGAACGACATGCGTTACGCCTTCTTCCCCGACCGCCACCGCCTACTCATCGAGCGCGACGGCACCCTCACCACCTACGACAGCGGCGACCACATGATCAGCGGCGTCGCCCAGCAACAAAGCCACAGCCAGTCGCTGACCTTCACCAGCCAGAGCGGCCCCGTCGACCTCGACCAGCTCAAACCCGTTCGCTGATCCGGCCAGGCGGGGCCGACCACTGCCACACCGCCAAAGCCCCGCCCCCCACCAGCAGCTCGCGCAGCCGCTTCAACACCGACAGCGCGAGCGCCGGTTCCGGCCCGACCCCGAACAGCCCGCACACCAGCACGAACCCGCCCTCCTGAACGCCCACCGCGCCCGGCACCACGAACCCCGCACTCCGCGCTGCCATCGCCAGGCTCTCGATCACGAACGCCGGCCCAAGCCCCACGCCATGGCCCAGCGCATGCAAGATCACCCACACCTCGAACGCCCCCAACGCCCAACTCACGCTGTGCAGCGCCAGCGCCCGCCCCATCGCCCAGCTGTCCGCCTGGCGCGCCATCAGCGTCGCGTGCAGCCCCTCCATCGACCAGCCCGCCCCCGACGGCCAGCGTGCGACCGCCCGCCGCAGCCCCGTCTCGACCAGCCGCAACACCCCCAGCCGTAGCGCCACGATCATGCCCACCACGCCGACCGCCGTCGCCCCCAGCCCGGCCGTCACCCACGCCACCCACGCCCGGTCGCCGTCGCGCAGCAACAGCACCCCCATCGCCAGCATGACGACGAACAACTGCGACACCGCCTCCAGCGCCAGGTCGAGGATCGTCGACGCCACCGCGAGCGCCGGCGCCACCCCCGCCTGCGCCAACTGACGCACCCCCACCACCTGGCCGCCGATCTGGGCTGCCGGCAGCAGCGTGTTCACCCCCTCCCGGATCCAGCGGATGCGGACGAACGTCAGCGTCCCGATCCGCCCCGCCCCCGACGACATCCGCCAGGACAGCCCCGAGAACCACAGCTGCACGGCATGCACCCCGATCGCGGCCGGGATCGCACCGCCGGCCAGCGCCACGTCCTGCACGATCGCCTCCAAACCCACCGACGCCACGATCCAGCATAGCGCCGCGACGCCGGCGGCCAGCGCCGCCAGTCGAGCCCAGTTCACTCCGTGTCCAGCGCAGGCGCGGCCCGGCGCAGCAGCGACGTCAAGTAGAACGGCCGCCGCTGCAGCAACATCAGGTCCAACCCCGGCGACCAGGCGAACGCGTCATGGATCCGCCGCGTCAGCCGCGAATCCTTGTCGCCGGAATAGAAGTAATGGTTCGCCAGCAGGCACAACCCGCCCGGCGCGAGCAGCCGCGCGATCCGCGACGCGACCGCCTTGAGGTTCTGGTCGTCCACTGCATCCAAATAATAGATCGTGTCGGCCACCACGACGAGATCGAAAATCCCGTCCAGCGCCGGGTCGAGCGCGCCGACATCGCCTCGCGCGAACGCCAGCCCGCGCTGCCCCACCGCCCGCCGCTGCGCCTGATCGACCGCCGATTGCGCGATGTCGAGCCCGAGCACGTGGTCCGACACTCCTGTCAGCGACAGGCTCAGCGCCCCCATCCCCGAACCGAGGTCGAGCACCCGCCCGAAGCGCCGCCCCATCGGCAACGCGGCCATCAGCGATTGATATTTCCATCGCTGATACCGGTAGCGCGGACTGGCCGACGCCCACGGGTCATCCGTCTCGTAGGCGGCCTCGAACGCCGCCCGCGTGCCGTCGCGCGCCCGGATCTCGGCAATCCGCTGATCCGTTCGCGCGCTTTGCAGGAACAGCCCGATGTCGCCGGGCGTCATGAACAGCCACCAGGGCCGCCGGGTTGGCGGAGGTACGCTCGCAGACACCACGACGCTCCCGATCAAAGGGCCGGCTCGACCCTAACTAAAGTGAATCCCTGACGCCAGCGTGGCCCTGTCGGCGCTAGAGCACTTTCCGCGCCGCTTGGCGCCGAAATGTGCTTTAACTTCTTGTTTCGACCAACATTACTTCCGACCAGGTGATGCCACCTGGTCGGGAAATGCTCTAGGAAACTCGGTTATCGACCAGATCCGTCACCACGCCCGGATCGGCCAGCGTGCTCGTATCGCCCAACTGATCCGTCTCGTTGGCCGCGATCTTGCGCAGGATCCGCCGCATGATCTTGCCCGACCGCGTCTTCGGCAGACCCGGCGCCCACTGGATCGCATCCGGCGACGCGATCGGCCCGATCTCGCGCCGCACCCACGCCACCAGCTCGCGCCGCAGCTCCTCGCTCGGCTCCTCGCCCGCGATCAGCGTCACATACGCATAGATCCCCTGGCCCTTCAGATCATGCGGATAGCCGACCACCGCCGCCTCGGCGACCTTCGGATGCGCCACCAGCGCGCTCTCCACCTCCGCCGTGCCCATCCGATGCCCGCTCACGTTGATCACGTCGTCGACCCGGCCGGTGATCCAGTAATACCCGTCCTCGTCTCGTCGCGCCCCGTCGCCCGTGAAGTAATAGCCCTTGAACGTCGAGAAATACGTCTGCACGAACCGCTCGTGGTCTCGATACAGCGTCCGCATCATCCCCGGCCACGGCTTGGCGATGCACAGAATGCCCTCCGCCGCGCCTTCGACCAACTTGCCCTCCGCATCGACCAGCACCGGCACGATCCCCGGCAGCGGCAGCGTCGCCGACCCCGGCTTCAGCGCCACCACCCCCGGCAACGGCGAGATCAGAATCCCCCCCGTCTCCGTCTGCCACCACGTATCGACGATCGGGCACCGCTCCTCGCCCACCACCCGCCAATACCAGAACCACGCCTCCGGATTGATCGGCTCGCCGACGCTGCCCAGGATGCGCAGGCTCTTGCGGCTCGTCTTCTTCACCGGGCCCTCGCCGTCGCGCATCAGCGACCGCACCGCCGTCGGCGCCGTGTAGAAGATGTTGACCTGGTGCTTGTCCACCACCTGCCAGAACCGCGACGCGTCCGGATAGCTCGGCACGCCCTCGAACATCAGCGTCGTCGCCCCGTTCGCCAACGGCCCATAGACGATGTACGTATGCCCGGTCACCCAGCCGACATCGGCGGTGCACCAGTAGATCTCGCCCGGCCGGTAGTCGAACACCAGTTGATGCGTCATCGCCGCCCAGACCATATAGCCGCCGGTCGTGTGCAGCACGCCCTTCGGCTTGCCCGTGCTCCCCGACGTATACAGGATGAACAACGGATCCTCCGCGTTCATCTCTTCCGGCACACACTCGGGACTGGCCTGCGCCATCAGCGCGTCGTAGCGCTGGTCCCGCCCGTCCTGCATCGGCACGTTGCCGCCCGTCACCGTCACCACGACGACGTGCTGGATCGTCGGGCAGTGCTTCAGCGCCTCGTCCGCATTCGTCTTCAGCGCAACGCGGCGGCCACCCCGCCGGCCTTCGTCGGCCGTGATCAGCAGCGTGCTGTCGCAATCCTGGATCCGGTTCGCCAGGCTGTCCGGCGAGAACCCGCCGAACACGATCGCATGCACCGCGCCCAGCCGCGCGCACGCCAGCATCGCCACCGCCGCCTCGATCACCATCGGCAGGTAGATCGTCACCCGGTCGCCGCGCGTGACCCCGAACCCCTTCAACACGTTGGCAAATCGGCACACCAACCCATGCAACTCGCGATAGGTGACCGACTTGCTGACGGTGGGGTCGTCGCTCTCCCAGATGATCGCGACCTGCTCCGGCCGCTCCTGCAGATGCCGATCGAGGCACGACGCCGACGCGTTCAGCGTCCCGTCCTCGAACCACTTGATCCGCACATCCCCGGTAAAATCCCCGCTCAGCACCTGGCTCGGCGGCTTGATCCAGGCGATCCGGCGCGATTGTTCGGCCCAGAACCCGTCGTGATCGCGCTGTGCCCGCTCCGTCCACTCGGCAAACCCGCGCGCATCGAGGTGGCTGCCCTGGGCGATCGCTGGAAGCACCGGATAGAGCTGATCTGACACGTCATCCCCCAAACAATCTTATTTTGTAGCAGCTTACCGCCGGAGGAGGAGGCGCGCTAGCTCGCTTTAAGTCGTACCACGCCCGCGAGCTTCGTCACGTGGTCCCATTCGGCCTTGGTGACCGGGCCGACCGAAAGCCGCGAATAGCGCACCAGCGCCATCTCGGCCAACGCCGTATCCGCCTTGGCTTCCTTGAGCGTCACCGCCCGCTTCAGCCCCGCTACTGCCTTCATGTCCACGCACACCCAATCGCCGTCCTCGGCGGTTGGGTCCGGATACGCCTCGCGCACCACCTCGACGATGCCGACGATCTCCTTGCCGATATTGGAATGATAGAAGAACGCCCGGTCGCGCAACTTCATCGCCTGCAGGTTCCGCTTGGCCTGATGGCTGCGCACCCCCGTCCACGACTCGACGCCATGGGCGATCTGCATCTCCCAGCTGAACGAGTCCGGCTCGGATTTCACCAACCAATACGCCATCGTCCGCCGACACTTGCCCGCACGCGAAAGAGCGTCAAGCGCGATCGACGGCGGGAACCGTTTCTCCTGTGAAGCCAGACTTACAACCGCCGGCGACCGTGCTATCTTTTGCCGGTGGACGCCAACGCCATCCCCGCACGGCCCTCGCGGTCGCTGCACCGCTTCGCCAATCCCGGGCGCTTCCTGCGCCTGGCCAGCGCCGTGCAGCCCGTCCTCTCCTGGCCCGGCCTCGTTATCCTCGTCGTGGGCCTCGCCTGGGGCCTGTTCGTCGCCCCGGCCGACTGGCAGCAGGGCGATAGCGTGCGGATCATGTATATCCACGTCCCGTCCGCCTGGCTCGCCAGCGCCGGCTATCTCGGCCTGGCGGTGTGCTCGCTGCTGTCCCTGGTCTGGCGCCATCCGCTCGCGGACCTCGCCGCCGCCGAGATCGGGCCGGTGGGTGCGGCGTTCACCGCGCTGTGCCTGGCCACCGGGTCGCTGTGGGGCAAGCCGATGTGGGGAGCCTGGTGGGTGTGGGACGCGCGGCTCACCTCCGTCCTCGTCCTCTTCTTCCTTTATCTCGGCCACATCGCGCTGATCCGCGCCTTCGACGACCCGGTCCGCGGCGCCCGCGCGGCCGCCATCCTCGCCCTCGTCGGCGTCGTCAACCTGCCGATCATCAAGTTCAGCGTCGATTGGTGGAACACGCTGCACCAAGGCAGCACCATCACCCTCACCTCCGCACCCGGACTGCATGTCGACATGCTCTGGCCGCTGCTGACCTGCACGATCGGCTACACGCTCTGCTTCGCCGCCATCATCCTGGCCCGCACCCGCGCCGCCGTCATGGAACGACGCCTGCGCGCCCTGTTGATGGCCCGCGCCGACGAACGGCCCGCTCACGAGAGCCCAGTGCAGGAACGGCCGGCGCACGCATGACGCATCTGCCCTACATCGCCGCCGCCTACACGCTCGGTATCGGCATCCCCGTCGTGTTCGCCATCCTGTCGCGCCAGCGCCTGGCCGCCACCCGTCGGCGCCTGGCCGCCATCGACCCGAGAGCCTCCCGGCCGTGACCCGCAAGCGCCGCCGCCTCTGGATCGTGCTCGCCTGCGGCATCGGCGTCGGCTCGGCCGCAGCACTCAGCCTGGCCGCGTTCGGCGACAACATGGTGTTCTTCGTCAGCCCCTCGACCATCGAGACCCACGCCGAGGATCGCGGCCGCACGCTTCGCCTTGGCGGCCTCGTGGAAGCCGGCAGCGTCCACCGCACCGAGGTCGCCGGCACGCCCGAGGCCCGCTTCCGCGTCACCGACGGCAAGGCCGCCATCGACGTCGCCTACGCCGGCATTCTCCCCGACCTGTTCCGCGAGGGCCAAGGCGCGGTCATGCTCGGCGTGCTGCAGCCCGACGGCACCTTCCGAGCCAGCGAAGTCCTTGCCAAGCACGACGAGAACTACATGCCCAAGGACGTCGCCGACGCGCTGAAGGCCGCCGGCCAATGGCACCCGGAGCAGGGCGCCCCACCGCCCGCCGCGACGTGGAATACCATGACCCCGGCGGTGTCGGGTGCGACCAGCACGACGGCGGACCGGAAATCCTGACATGATCCCCGAACTCGGCCACTTCGCCCTCGCCTTGGCCTGCGCCCTCTCGCTCGCCCAGGCCGTGCTCCCGATCTGGGGCGCCCATCGCGGCGACGCTCGGCTCATCGCCGCCGCCCCGGCGCTCGCCATCGCCCAGCTCCTCGCCCTCGCCACCGCCGCCGCCGCCCTCGTGGCCGCCAGTATCGGCGACGATTTTACCGTGCTCAACATCGCCGAGAACAGCCACACGCTGAAGCCGCTGCTCTACAAGATCACCGGCAGTTGGGGGAACCACGAGGGCTCCATCCTGCTCTGGGCCCTGATCCTGGCCCTCTGCGGCGGCGCCGTCGCCGGCTTCGGCCGCGGCCTGCCGTCGGCGTTGCGCGCCCGCGTCATCGGTGTCCTCGGCGCGACCTCCGCCGGGTTCCTCCTGTTCTGCCTGCTGGCCAGCAACCCCTTCGCCCGCATCTGGCCGCCGCCGCTCGACGGCCGCGACATGAACCCGCTTCTGCAAGACCCGGGCCTCGCCTTCCACCCGCCCATCCTCTACGCCGGCTACGTCGGCTTCGCCGTCCCGTTCGCCTTCGCCGTCGCCGCCCTCCTCGAAGGCCGCATCGACGCCGCCTGGGGACGCTGGGTCCGCCCCTGGACGCTCGGCTCCTGGTGCCTGCTCACGTCAGGCATCGCGCTCGGCTCCTGGTGGGCCTACTACGAGCTCGGCTGGGGCGGCTTCTGGTTCTGGGACCCGGTCGAGAACGCGAGCCTGCTCCCCTGGCTCACCGGCACCGCCCTGCTACACTCCGCCATCGTCGTGGAAAAGCGCGAAGCCCTCAAGATCTGGACCGTCCTGCTCGCCATCGGCACCTTCTCGCTCTCGCTCTCCGGCACCTTCCTGGTCCGCTCCGGCATCCTCAACTCCGTCCACTCCTTCGCCAACGACCCGGCGCGCGGCGTCTTTATCCTCGGCCTCCTCGCCATCGTCATCGGCGGCAGCCTTCTCCTCTTCGCCTTCCGCGCGCCCGCCCTCGCACCCGGCGGCCTGTTCGCGCCACTCTCCCGCGAAGGCGCGCTGGTCTTCAACAACGTCATGCTTTGCAGCGCCGCCGCCGTGATCATCACCGGCACGCTCTACCCGCTCGTCGCCGACCTCGTCTTCAACCACAAGATCTCCGTCGGCGCCCCGTTCTTCAACGCCACCGTGATCCCGATGGCGATCCCCGTCTTCGTCGTCATGACCATCGCGCCCACCCTGGCCTGGAAGCGCGCCCAACTCGGCCCGGCCGTCGCCCGCCTCTGGTGGGCCGCCATCATCGCCGCCCTGATCGGCGTCTGGACCGCCATCGGCGGCGCGAAACTCCTGCCCGCGCTCGCCTTCGCCGGCGCCGCCTGGCTGATCTTCGGATCGCTCGCCGAAATCGCGGACCGCATCCGCCTCGGCCGCACCAGCTTCGCCCAAACCTGGTCGCGCCTGACCGGCCTGCGCCTTTCGGTATTCGGCACCGCCCTTGGCCACCTCGGCATGGGCGTGACCGTCGCCGGCATCGCCGGCATGTCGCTTGCCTCCGAACGCATCGTCGCCCTGCACCCCGGCGAGAGCGTCGACGCCGCCGGCTATCACTGGATCCTCGAGGGCCTGCGCGACGCCCCCGGCCCCAACTACACCTCCCGCATCGCCACCATCCGCGTCGAGCGCGATGGAAAGCCTTTCCTGATGATGGAGCCCTCCCGCCGCACCTTCCCGGTCCAGCGCATGACCACCACCGAGGCCGCCATCAGCACCAACGGCCTGCGCGACCTCTACACCGTCCTCGGCGAAGAACGCGACGGCGCCGCCATCCTGCGCCTGCACGACAACATCCTCGCGCCCTGGATCTGGTTCGGCGCCCTCATCATGGCCTCTGGCGGCGCCCTGTCGCTGCTCGACCGCCGCATCCGCGTCGGCGCCCCCCGCCGGGTCGCGAAGCCGGAGACAAAGGGCCAAGTCCCGGCATGAACGGTCGCCGCGCGCTTCTCCTGGCGCCCCTCGCCATCACCGGCCTGGCCGGGGCAGGGGCTTGGTCCATCCTCGCCCGCATGAAGCAAGGCCGCTTCGACCCCCACGACGTCCCCAGCCAACTCATCGGCCGCCCCGTCCCCGACTTCGCCGCCCTCCCGCCGCTCGAGCCCGGCGCACAAGGCTTCGCCAGCGCCGACCTCCACGCCACCGGCGCCCCCATGCTCGTCAACTTCTTCGCCAGCTGGTGCGTCCCCTGCGTCATCGAGGCGCCCGCCCTGATGACCCTCGCCCAGCAGAAGATCCCGATCTGGGGCATCGCCTACAAGGACAAGCCCGACGCCGCCCGCCGCTTCCTCACCCGCAACGGCGATCCCTACGCCCGCATCGCCATGGACGGGCCCGGCCGCGTCGCCATCGACTGGGGCGTCTACGGCGTCCCCGAAACCTACCTCCTCGACCGCACCGGCACCGTCCGCTGGCGCCAAGCCGGCCCGATCACCGATGACGTGCTGGAAACCCAACTCCGCCCCATGCTCAAACAAATCGCATGAAGCTCCGGCCTTTTCTCCTCTTCGCGACCCTCTTCCTCGCCGCTCCCCCAGCCCACGCCATCAGCGACCCGGCCGAGATGCTCGCCAACCCCGCCCTCGAAACCCGCGCCGAGCAGGTCGGCCGCCAACTCCGCTGCCTCGTCTGCCAAAACGAGAGCATCGAAGACAGCAACGCCGACCTCGCCAAAGACCTCCGCCGCCTCGTCCGCCAACGCCTTGAAGCCGGCGACAGCGACAAGCAAGCTACCAGCTGGATCGTCGCCCGCTACGGCGACTTCGTCCGCCTCCGCCCCCCCGTCAACGCCGTCACCGCGCTGCTCTGGCTGTCTCCCCTCATCGCCATCGGCGCCGCGCTGGCCGCGATCCTCCTGCTCCGCCGCCGTCCGCCGGCAGCCCCCACCCCGCTGAGCGACGCCGAGCGCGCCCGCCTCGCCGAGCTGACGGACCCCTCCGCCGCCTCATGATCTTCGCCCTGCTCGCCCTCCTCGCGCTCGCGGTGCTGGCGCCGCTGCTGCTCGTCCTGCGCGGACAAACCCATCTCCGCGGCGCTCGCGACCTCGCCCTGGACCTCCACGCCACCCAACTGCGCGAACTCGACCGCGACCTCGCCGAAGCCCGCATCCTCCCCGCCGAACACCAGACCGCCCGCCTCGAGATCCAGCGCCGCCTCCTCTCCGCCGCCAACGCCGCCGAACCCACCGCCCGACCCGGGGCCCGTTGGCCCGTCCTTCTCGCCGCACTCCTGGTCCCGGCCATCGCCGCCGGGCTCTATGTCGAGAGCGGCGCCCAGCCGTTCCTACCCTCGTCCGACCACGGCCCCGGAGCCCGCCGCGCCGAAGAGACCGCCCTCCTGGAAACCCTCCGCGACCGCCTCGACCAGATGGACCCGGCCACCGACCGCGCCCGCGAGGGCCACGCCCTGCTCGGCAAGATCGAGGCCGCCAGAGGCAACTTCGCCGCCGCCGCCGCCGCTTACCGAACCGCGCTCACCGGCAAGTTCGACCCCGTCATCGCGCTCAACGCCGCCGAAGCCACCGTTCGTGCCGAAGGTGGCGTCAGCGACACCACCGCCAGCCTCTACCAACGCGCCCTCGCCGCCGTCCCCAACGCTCCCTGGCGCAATGCCGTCGAACAACGCCTCGCCGAACCCCGCCTCGCTCAAACCCCGCCGAGGTAGGTCGCGGCCACCCGCTCGTCGCCCGCCAACGCCGAACTCGGCCCCTCGAGCACCACGCGCCCCGTCTCAAGCACATACCCGTAGTCGGACACCTGCAGTGCCGCCCGCGCATTCTGCTCGACCAGCAGGATCGCGCACCCCCGGTTCCGCAGCCCCGCGATGATCCGAAACACCTCCCGCACCACCAGCGGCGCCAGCCCCAAGCTCGGCTCGTCCAGCATCGGCACGTCCGGCCGGCCCATCAGCGCCCGCCCCATCGCCAGCATCTGCCGCTCGCCCCCCGAAAGCGTTCCCGCCAACTGCCCCCGCCGCTCCGCCAGCCGCGGGAACAGCCCATAAACCTCCGCCAGCCCCGCCCGCATCGCCGCCCCGTCCTCGCGACGATGCCGGTACGCCCCGAGTCGTAGATTATCCGCAACCGACAACGCCCCGAACAACTCGCGCTTCTCCGGCACCAGCCCCATCCCCCCCCCCCCCCCCCCCCCCCCCCCCCGCCCCCGCCA
>JAABUX010008551.1_pt1 | contig 11777 bp, 18 predicted proteins | sample 5561851 | NCBI WGS metagenome assembly JAABUX01 (sample SAMN10711883, study PRJNA513361) | rock metagenome | isolation source: Antarctica rocks | place: Antarctica: Victoria Land, Richard Nunatak red sandstone | collected 2016-01-03 | reverse complement strand
CAGCCACCCTCACCGCCCGAAACCGGACCGGAACCTGACGCTCAGCACGCGCAGCCGGCCGGCCCGCCCGCGCTCCCGCGAGCCCGACCAGCGCCCACACCACCCATTCGACACCAGTCTCCTAGGCCAGTGCGGGCGGCCTGGGACGAGGCGGAGCGGTATCCGATGCCTGGGGCCGGAGTCCTCGAGGAGGCTGCTGGAAGGGCTAGTTTTCGAGTACCGTCCGAGTGCGAAGGCGCTCGTGAAGGCGGGTTGGAGGAACCGACGTGCACGCGCGCCAGTCCGGACAAGGGCTGGGAACGGAACTTCGGCATAACGATCACCGCAATCGAAGGAGACACACATGGCAGACGAGGATTCATCGGTGGACAAGGAGACTCAGTCCTTGTTGGACGCCTCCGAGGAAGCGCACGAAGAGGACGCCAAGGGGCAGCGCGGAACGCCTGCCGACGAGGATCAAAAGCAGGACCAGGTCCCAGGCGCCGGCGAGTCCCACGGGTTGGCGCCCAAGAAGCATTAGCGGCCACCAGGCCGCAAGGCGGCGCTCAGGGCGCGGCCGATCTGGGCACCAAGCTCGGAACGGTCACGCCCCCGCCAGCACGTCGCCCAGGGGAGGCTCGAGCTCCGGTGGCAGAAGACGTAGCCGACGCTGGTCTTGAGAGGCTTCTCTCGATCGCGAGTCGACCCGGTGAGCATCAAGGACGCGATGGGACACTCCCAACTGACGACTACGAGCCGGTACCTCCACGCCCGGCCGGCGACCGAACGCGCGGCCGCGTTCACCGCCGCGTTCGGAGGGAGCGCCAACACGGCTTCGTATCCCCGAGGCCGAGACAGCATCGAGCAGCCCGACGAGCCGTAGCGAGACCTGACACCCGCACACGACGCCGGCCGCATTGCCCGGTGCGTCAACGCACTCACGTCACCGCCTGGCTGGTCCCTCCATTACGCTTGCTGAGCATCATGATGCGCTATCGTGATGCACATGACCCGCACCACCGTCGACGTGGACGACGCCGCACTCGCCGCAGCGCGAGCGGCGCTCGGAACACAAGGCCTCAGCGCCACGATCAACTCCGCTCTGCGCGAGGTCGCCCGTCGCCACGCACTGGCCGACTTCGACGTGCTTCGCGACATCGACGGCACACCCGACGAGGTGCAGTCCGGACGCACGGCCCGTGGCGGCACCACGACGGCATAACCGGCTGAAGCCGGCACCACTCACCCAGCCGTCGCTCGTCGACACCGCCGTCTGGACCTGGGCGCGCGACAGGCGATTCCCCGAACTCGCGAATTGGTTCAACACCGAGGTCCGCTCCGGACGCGTCCTGGTCTGCGACCAGATCATTCTGGAACTCATACGCCTCGCCCCCAACGAGACCCGCGCGCATGAGTTGGCGGGACGCCTCAGCGCCTTCGACGCCGTGACGATGCCGCGAGACGTGTGGAGCAGAGCACGAGAGGTGCAACTCGCGATGGCTGGCAGCGGAGACCACCGCTGTGTTCCACCTGCGGATCTCCTGATCGCCGCGACCGCGGAACGAGCCGGCGTGCCTCTCATCCACTACGACCAGGACTACGAGCGGATCGCGGCGGTGACCCGCCAACCCCACCTCTGGTTCGTCGCGCACGGCGCGCTGGCAGAGAAGAGATAGCGCAGCAACGGTCGGGTCGCTGCTGTTGGCCTCCCGGTTAGCGGTACCGTTCGCGCGTGAGCCAGGACGACCGCCAGGCTGACCTGCTGCGCCAGTTCGACGCGATTATCGGCGGAGCTGAGCTCGATGACCTTCGACAGCTCACTGGCGCGCTGGCGCGCCTCGGTGTCCGACCGGGAGAACAGGCACGGCCTCGACGCCCCGAGCTGCGCCGGCCCCGGCTCACAAAGCTGCAGCGCTTCGTGGTGAGGGTCGATCTCCGGCACGCGAAACCGCCGATCTGGCGTCGGCTGGAGGTTCGCTCGGATTTGCGCCTCGATGTTGTCCACCGGGTGCTGCAGGCCGCGTTCGGTTGGACGGACTCGCATCTGTGGCGTTTCTCGCTCGGTGGTGATGCGTTCAGTTCTTCAAGTCAGGTGTTTCTGTGTCCCTGGGATGTCGAGGAGGGCGAGTTCGAGGACGAAGGCGGTATCCCTGCCGCCGCCATACGGCTGGACGAGGCGGTCCAGATTCCGGGCGAGATCCTGTCCTACGCTTACGACTACGGCGACAACTGGGAGCTCACGCTACGGCTCGAGAATGTCCTGCCGGCGGCTGCTGGCACGCTTTCAGCCGTCGCCGTGGACGGTCGCCGCGCTGCACCCCCGGAGGACTGCGGGGGGCGCCGGACTGCGGATGAGCTGGCGGAAGTCCTTGAGGAGCCATCGCTCTTTGACCTGGGCGAGGTGAACGAGGCGCTCCAAAACCCGTTCATCGTGCTGCGCGAGCATGGGCTCGATCCACGACTGGTGGCCCTGATCGACCGTCTGACCTACAGCCCGGTCGGCGAGGATCTCGCGTCCCGAGCACTATCACTGCTCGAGGAGCAGCCCGTCCCGCATGAAAAGGCGCTTCACGCGTCATTGACGCCCTTCATCTGGTTCCTTGGTCGGGCCGCAGAAGGCGGGATCCAGCTCACGGCAAGCGGCTACCTCAAGCCCGCGGATGTGACGGCCGCCGCCGAGGTGCTACCGACGATGCGCGGGTGGATCGGGCAGGCGAACCGCGAGATCGACACGACGCCGGTCCTGCACTTCCGTAAGGCACTCCAGGGGTTGGGGCTGCTCCGCAAGCACAAGGGCTCGTTACTGCTGACCCGCGCCGGACACGATTCGCACGCTGCCTGGCAGACCCTATGGAACCAACTGGCGGACCGCCTCGTCCCGAACACCGACGGGTTCGACACCGACGCGACGCTGCTCTTCCTCCTCTACGCGGCAACATCCCCCGACAGCGAGCTTCCGCTCGACACGATCGCGGCAGCGCTCACCCACTTGGGCTGGCAGAGCCACGATGGCACACCGATCGTCGACTACGACCTGTACCGGCTGCGCGCGCTTGATGTGCTCCGCAATGTGTCGACCGCGCACTTCAGCCGAAGCGACCGTTGGCGGATCGACCGCGAAGTCGCAGAACTCGCGCGCGCAGCGCTGCAAAAGCCGTGACGGCGTCACGGCGAGCGCGAGCTTGGCCTTGCGCCGTGCCATGTTCCCGATCGGGAGCGTCGCCGACTCTAACGACCGCGTTGCTGCCCAAGTTCCCGAACGGGAACATTGAGAGCGCGGCGTTCACGAAACGCTGTAATGTTCCCGGTCGGGATCATGGCCTTGTCCGTATCGGTGACCACACCCGGGGAGCTCGGAGCCGCACTCAGGGCCGCGAGGATCGCGCGCGGCCTGCGGCTCGAGGATCTCGCGCTCGCGGCCGGGGTCGGTCGCCGCTTCCTGGGGGAGCTCGAGCGAGGCAAGCCGACGGTGCGCCTCGCCGAGACGCTGCGAGTCGCCGACGCCCTCGGCGTCTCGATCACGATGAACGATCCGAATGCCTGAGGGCCTCGCTCCGCTGGTGGTGTGGTGCTTTGACCGGCAGGCAGGCGTGCTTACTCAAAGCGCGAACGGGATCGAGTTTGCCTACACGGCGGAATGGGTGGCGGTCGAGATGCCCCCGCTGTCGCAGTCGCTGCCGCTCGATGGCCGCTTTGACCCTGCGGGGGCGGGCGCATTCTTCGGCGGCCTGCTTCCCGAGGGCGAGCCGCGGCGCCACCTGGCCCGCCTCCTCGGCGTCAGCGAGAGCAATGACTACAGCATGCTCGCGATGATCGCGGGCGACACTGCCGGGGCTCGACGATGCCGGCCTTGCCGAGCTCCTGACTGAGCCGCCGTCGCGTCCGATGCACGTCGACGCGGACGGCGAGTACCGGCTCTCACTTGCGGGCGCTCAGGACAAGCTGCCCGTCGTCGTGGACGACAGCGGGCGGATCGGTCTCACGCGCGGCCAGACGCCGTCGACGCACATCATCAAGACGCCGATCGAGCGCCTCAATCACACCGTTGTCAACGAGGCGTTTCGCCCAATGGTCGGCCGGCAGCTGGGCGCCGACGTCGTCGACGCGTCAGCGGAGCGAGTGGCCGGGCAAGAGTTCCTGCTGGTCAAGCGCTACGACCGGCGCGAATCCGATGACGGGATCGTGCGTCTTCACCAGGAAGAATTCTGCCAGGCCCTTGGCGTCCCGACTGCGCGCAAGTACCAAGCCGAGGGCGGGCCGTCGCTGGCCGACTGCTTCGCACTGGTCCGGCGCGCCACCGCCGTTCCTGCCCGGGAGGTGATCAAGCTTCTCGACGACGTCGTGTTGAACTTCCTGCTCGGCAACCACGACGCCCACGGCAAGAACTTCTCCCTGCTCTATCCCCCGGAGTCCGGCCAGGCCGTGCTCGCGCCCGCCTATGACGTGCTGAGCACGTTTGCGTATCGCAGGACCCACAACTTGACCCGGAAGATGGCAATTAGCATCGGCGGCGAGTACCACCCAGAGTACGTGCGCGCGCCACCCCGACCGCCTGTTCGACGAGGCCGGGCTCGGTGTCGCCGCTGCCCGCCGGCGCCTGCGCGGGATGGCGCGGGACGCGCCCGGCGCGGCGCGAAACGCGCCACCAGCAGCTGATGGATTTGGGCTGGGATGCGCCGATCCTCGGGAGGATCGGCGAGCTGAGACGAGCGAGCGCGGTGGCTGCTGGACCTCACCGCCGGGAGGGCGTAAGCCCCCACGGAGCGGCCGCCTTCTCAGAGGCCGCGGCGTGACCGACAGGGCTGCCATCGGCGTCCGGCCGTCATAGGTCGCTGGTCGAAAAGGCCCGGCCTCGAGTGCGGCCCAGCAGGCCGACGCGTCCGCCACCGGCCCTACGCTGGCACCCGTGATGACCCGAACCGAGCTTGATGCGTTGATCGAGGAAGCGACCGTCGACGCCTACAACGACCACGAGCAGATCACCGGTCTGTTAACGATGCTCGACGAGCACCTCGCGGTTCCCTTGCGACACTGAGCTGCTCGGGATCACCGTCACGGTGAAGAAGATTGACCTGACCGTCGAGCATGAGATCGTCGCGATCTGCCGCCGTGGCGGTCACAGGCAGGCGATCCCGATTCTTGACCTGCCGCTTCCGGTGCCGCGACCGGACGGTGCGGAATGGATCGACGCCTTCCGGCACTGGCGCCGCTGAGCCCCGCGGGCGGGCCGATAGCCTTTGATCTCATGGCCGCCCGGCAACAGCTGAGTATCGACCTCGACGCAGAAGTCGCCGCGATCCTTCGCGCTCACGCCGCCGAGACGCACCTCAGCGAAGGCGAGATCATCGATCGCGCGATCCGCGCCTACGACCTCCGCTCGCTCCTCGCACAGATCCGTGAGCGCTCTGACCTCGACGAAGACCAAGCCCTCGCGCTCGCGCGGGAGGAGCTCGAAGCGGCTCGCGCTGAGCGCGACACAGCCGCCTGATGCTGCGCGTCGTCGCCGACGCGAACGTCCTCATCTCCGCAGCCCTGGCTCGCTCCCCGAACGCACCGTCGGTGCAGACCCTCGACGCCGCGCTCGACGGCCGGCTCGAGCTGGTCACTTCACCATTGCTGCTGCGTGAGCTCGCGAGCGTGCTCGCTCGGCCTCGCCTGCGCAAGTACCTCACCAGTGACCAAGCGCACCGGTTCCTCGCCGACCTCGCCGGCCAGAGCACCCTCCTCACCGACCCGCCACCTCCCTACCCCAACGCTTTCCCACATTCGGCTGCGTTTACCGACGGTCACCTGTTCGAGTACGCCGGTGTCGGTGAGGTTGTTGAGCGCTTGCCGGGCGGCGACCCCGCTGCGGCCCGTGAAAGCGGCCACCGAGCCCGCGTCGACTATCGGATACACGGGGAGCATGTCGATGATGGCGACGGCGGCCGAGTCGCGCCGGGGGTGCCCTGACGCTTCGCGCCAGCGATCTTGGAGACCAGACACCTGGCCGGCAAGCCGGGTTGACGCCAGCGCCGCCGCTTCGCACGCTGTGGCGAGCTCGACGATCCACTGGCGGTAGCCGTCGATCTCGAAGCGCCAGGTCGTCAGCGCGGCGATGTACGCGTCGCGGTCGCGCGAGAGCACGAGGCTGACCGGTGGGACAACGTCCCGGCAGATCTGACGGCGCGCGAGGATCGCGCCGATCAGAAAGCGGCCGACGCGCCCGTTGCCCTCAGCGAACGGGTGGATCGTCTCGAACTGGGCGTCACCGCGGCCGCCTGGATCATCGGTGCGATTTCATCGCGGTTGGCGTAGGCGCATAGGTCCTGCAGCTCTGGAACCTCGCGCGCGGGTGGAGGAATGAAGTCAACTCCGACGGGCGTGTAGGAATCGCGGCCGATCCCGTTCTGGCCCGTCCTGATCTGCCCGGCGTGGGCGGAGAGATGGCGATCGGCGGTCTCGAGCCTCTGCGGTGGATCTCACAGATCACCTCAAGCGAGAAGGGGATCGCTGCTCGACGCGGCCCAGTCGTACACCCAACTGTTCGCGCTCATCGGCGACATGAAACGCGAGCTCAGCGCGGGACTACGCGGCCGGGCCGGAACCCAGTAGAGGACACGCCGCGCGGCGAGCCCCGCAGGTCCGCTCGCCACGCCGCAAATCGCGATTACGTCTCGGGGTCGACGAGCTGAAGTTGGCTGTCGGATCGCCGGGCGCGTTTGATGGTTACGGTGCCGTCGTAGATCTCGGGTTCGTGGAACGCCTGCATGAGCTTGTGGTGCGCGCGATGGCGCAGCGCCTGGTGCTCGTGCTGGACGGCGGCGGGTACTCGACCGGGTCGGTAGGGCGCTCTTCGGGGAGCCTGCGCGCGAGGATCTGGTGCGCGGCCCAGGCGTAGACGGCGTTCGCGGCCGCTTCAACCTCGAGCATTCGGTACGGCACATATTCCGCGACCCGCTTCTTTGAGAACCCACCGCGGCGGGCAGCACGCTCGAGTTCCCGGAACTCCCGGCGGCCCTCATAGACGGTGACGATTCCGGTCTCGGGGTCGAACTCGGCCTCGATCAGCTGGTTCTCATCCTTGCGGGCGATCTCCCGCACCCACCCTGATGCGCGGTGCCGGACGATCACCACCTCCAGCTGTGCCTGGTGCTCCCCAGCGGTCGTCGTGACGATGAGACGGGAGCCCGGTTCGACTGTCACCTTCGCGCGAATGCTCCCGGCGATCGCGGAGAGCCCGCGCGCTCCGGGCTCGGAGAACTCGGTGCTGCGCAGGGAGAGCGAGAGGCCGGGGTCGGCGTCGACCTGGAGCTGGGTGCCGGCGGGCACCTGGTCAGGGTTGGCGTGGATCGTGATTGTGCGCTGCTCACCGGGGTGCATCCGGATCGGGGACTGCTTGAAGAACAATGCCGCGACCACCGGGGACGCAGGCGGCTCGGCCGCTTCGCGCTCGTTGGTCTCTTCTGAAATCATCGGGCTCGACGGTCTCGCTGCTGTGTTCGTCTGGCGCGGCGCTCGCGGGCGCGCTGCCGGGCTCACGGCCGCTGCTGCCGGGATGGTCGAACGCGGCTTTGAGCGCGTCGTTCAGCGCGCGCAGGCCGACCTGGTCGCGAGCGGTGATCGCGCGAGCCGTCCCGATCAGGTGGGCACTGGCGCGACGTTCCTCGTCGGCCACGATCGGCTTCAGGACCCGGTCGATCGCTACGTAGAGCTTCTGCACGAGCGGGTGGTGCTCGTTCAGGCCCGAGCGATCAACCTTGACCACCAGCTCGGGTCGCGGCGCATTCAATGCGCGGCGCTGCAAGGCCTCGATCTGCTCACACACCACCTCCCCATAGAGATGCCGAGCGCCCGCTCGGCCCTCGCACCGCGCCAGCGTGGTCTCGTGCGCGGCGCGGCCGGAGCGGATCGTCAGCCCGCCGCGACGGGTTGCGCGCGAGAACCCGGCGGTCAATGCCTCACCAGCACGCCTGACGGTGATTCGGGCGGTGACGCCGGGCGTGACGTCGATCTCATCATCGAACAGCACCGGCCGCTCCGGATCTGGCTCGGGGGCCGGGTAGGACACGAGCTCCAGTGGCGCGCCAGGCAGGTCGAGATACAGCTCCCGGCAGGGGTCCTCGATGACCGGACGCAGCTGCACCAGCTGCGAGACCAGCGCCCGCAACCGCCCCGCCGCCGGCAGCCGCGGATCGGCGAGCGGGACCGTCACCCGGGTCCCGGACTCCGTCACCCCAAGTGCCCGGAGATCCTTGTGCCCAGCGGCGCGGTCCTGGACGTGCACGAACGCATACGGGTCATCGCCCGGCGCCGGGAAGAACCACGACTCGACCAGCCGCCCTTCGCGGATCCCCTCGATCCGGCCCGCGCCCTGCGCCAGCCACACATCCCGCAACCCACGGCCGAACAGGCCGCGCTGACCATTGCGCGGCGGCGCGACTCCAAGCGCGCCAAGGCGCTCATCGACCAGATCAGCGTGGACCCCCTCCCCGTCATCGCTACAGCGCAGCTCGTGCCTCCAGCTGACCAGCGCCGGGGAACGCAACGGCCGCAGACGTTCCCGCCAACTCTCAAGGAACGCGGGGATTGGGGTCGCCGAACGCCAGCACAATCCGACCACGCTCCCGGCCCGACGCCGTGATCGCCGCATCGGAGTTCGTCACCAGCTCCGGGATGATCTGCACCAGATCGACGCCACCCTGCGCAAAGTTCTCCCGGAAGTACGCACCCCGGGCAGCTTCACCCCCGTCGAACGGCTCTGTTACGTGGGCAAGCGCGGGATGGGCGCGCTCGAGTACGAGCCCGTCGAGGGTCCGGATGCCGAAGAGGACCACCAGCTCGACGTCGCCGCCCTCGTTGAGCTCGCCTCAGAAGCGCTCGCCGACCGCGAGAAGTTCGTCGCGAACCTCAAGGAGGGCAGCCGCCGCCAGGCGATGCGCGACATCCTGCGGGTCGGCACCAGTGCCGGGGGCGCTCGCGCGAAGGCGCTCATCGCCTACAACCCCGACACGGGCGAGGTCCGCTCCGGACAGCTCAACCTCGGCCCCGGTTTCGAGCACTGGCTCATGAAGCTCGATGGCGTCGCCGAGAATCGCGACCGCGAGGCGCTCGCCGACCCGCAGGGGTACGGGACCATCGAGTACGCCTACTGGCTGATGGCCGGCGACTTCGGCATCGAGATGACCAAATGCCGCCTGTTCCCCGAAGGCGGCCGCCGGCATTTCATGATCCGCCGGTTTGACCGCGACGAGTACGGCAAGCGCAAGCACGTGCAGACGCTCGCCGCGATCGCGCACTTGGACTACAGGCAGGCCGCCGTGCACTCGTACGAGGAGGCGTTCGGCGTGATGAGCCGGCTCGAGCTGACCGCCGAGGAGTTCGAGCAGCAATACCGGCGGATGGTCTTCAACGTGGTGGCTCGCAACCAAGACGACCACACTAAGAACGTCAGCTTCATCATGGACCGAGGCGGCCGGTTCAGTCTCTCCCCGGCCTACGATGTCACGCACGCCTACGCGCCCAGCGGCGACTGGACCGCACGTCATCAGATGAGCGTCAATGGCAAACGCGACGACTTCAGCGTCGAGGATTTCATCGCGGCTGGGAAGACTGCCAAGCTCCCTCGGGGACGGGCGCAGGCCATCCTGCGCGAGGCGACCGACGTCGTCTCACAGTGGTCGGCCTACGCCGAGCGGGCCAATGTCCCCGAGAAGCTCGCCGACGCTGTCGCCGGGGACCTACGGCTCACGTTCCGTCGAGACTGAGCCAACGCTGCATTGCAAGCTCGAGCACGATGGAGCTCGAGAAACTCCGAGTGTATAGGCGTCGTGGATGAGTGCTTTGAGCATCTTAATGGCCGGAATCTCGACGAGCGCTCGGGAACGACGCCCATCGAGCCGCCCGCGGCGTCGTCGCTCCCGCGGACGACTCGTCCGCGATCGACCCTCACCCTCGACCTGCCTGCCGGGATACCGAATAACCTCGCCGCGTGCCGGTTGTGAGGTTTCACGTTTCTCACTTTCGCGGCGGTCGAGCTCGGAACGGCGGTTCGATCGGGACGGAGGACTCGCCCGCGCGCGGTCCTTGGGGGTTCAACCGGGCGGCGCGGCCTGCCACGCGAGCTCGGCCTCGCTGTCGTCGAGCAGCGCGTCGACCAGCCCGGGTGGGTTGCGGTCCCGCAGTACGCGACGCGCCGCTTCGCTTTCCATCGGCCAGGCGTGGATGGCCTCAGCCGCGGTACGAAGCTGCCGATAGCTGGTGCTCGTCGGCGTCCGCTCGTGTCGCGCGCGACGCAGCGCGAGCGCCTCGACCCGCTCTCCGCGTCGCGCGTATGCCGCGCAGGCGAGGTCATACAGCTGATCGGTCTGCCAGCCCGCGGTCTGCTCGATCCCTCGCCGCGCCCACGTGACCGCTTCCTCGTCACGGCCGAGCTCGACCATCGCTTCGGCAACCCGGATGAACTGATGCGGTCGCGAGAGATCGCCTCCGAGCAGAGCGACGATCGCGCCGCTGTCACCGTCGAGCGCGGCGAGCCGCTCACGCGCGTACCTCGCAGCGAACCCGTCCTGATCGCCCTGCGCGGCCAGCAACGAGCGGAACTCCGCCAGCCCGACCTCGCCCAAAGCGGCGCGGTAGCGCGCCGGATCGGCCTCGAAGAAGTCCTGTCGACGAAGCGAAACCGGATCATCCACCGCGCCAGCTTCACTGGATCGGCAACGCCGGCATCGCACGCTGTCGCGTGGACGTTCAGCAGATCCCGCGCGGGATCGCCGACCATCCCCGACGAGTCGTCCGCTTCCGTCTGGATCACCTTCACCACATGCGCGATCCCGCGCTCGAGCAGCTCCACCAGCTCCCGGGACGGGCCGGCGCTACCGCCGCGTCGAGCTCGGTCACCACCGGTCGCGCCGCGCGCGCCCACTCCACGCTCTCCCGGTAGCCCAGGAAACGGCGCGTCCGCAGCCCGCGATCGACCTCGGCACGCAGCGCCCGCAGATCGCCGCTCGAGCGCGCCGCGGTCAACCGCACCCGCCGCTCAACATCCTCGTGGCACTCAGCCGCCCACACCAAGACCTCGCGCAGCTCGCCGGCCGCGAGCTGCTCCACAACCCGATCCAGGCCGACCTCCGCCTCAGACCGCGCCTTACGCGGCGTCACAATGGCTCATCCGTCGAGAGCAGTCGGCACGTCGTCGACCAAGCGATGGACATGGTCCTGGGCCACTCCGTCAGACGCGCGGCCGATCCCCGACCAGCGCACTGCAAGAAGGCATGATCCCATGGTGTCACGCACAAGTCACGGAAGCCCCCTGGCGAGAGGGGGCTTCCGTCCCGTTCACGCTACCAGTGACAGCGCCCTGCGGAGCTCACGACGTCCGGGGCTTCTGTGCCGCGGCAGATCCCTTCCGATCTGGCGTGACCTGATCCATCTGGGCCGCCACTTCTCCAGCCCTCACGATCATCCCGGGACAAGATCTTGGGAGAAGCAGCGAAAAGGCGATATCGATCCCGAACGACAAAAGCCCGGCTTTAGCGGGGGCTTTTGCTCAAATAGCGGGAACGGGATTCGAACCCGCGACCTTCGGGTTATGAGCCCGACGAGATCCGCCCAATTCCAGCAAATGCGGGGGATTTTAGAGGACGTGACAGCCCGTAAATACGGTGTTTTTAGACCAGTTCGTTAGCGAGTTCTGTTAGCGAAGCGATTCTCGCTAACAAACTCGCTAACAGCGTATGCTCTATTTCATGAGCCCGCCGGAGAACGCCAGACCGGTCTCTCTGGTGGTCCGCGGCAACAAAGCTGGAACGGTCTATGAC
>JAABUX010008550.1_pt1 | contig 11777 bp, 12 predicted proteins | sample 5561851 | NCBI WGS metagenome assembly JAABUX01 (sample SAMN10711883, study PRJNA513361) | rock metagenome | isolation source: Antarctica rocks | place: Antarctica: Victoria Land, Richard Nunatak red sandstone | collected 2016-01-03 | reverse complement strand
CGCTCCGTCCAGACCCTCAACACCCTTACCTATATCGTCATCAACGTCCGAGCGCTACAGCGCCTTGCTGAAGCTGCGGCGTCCGCGCCTCCCTTGTCCGCCGTGTTATGTTAAAGCCGACCCTCCTTCCCATTGTCCGAAACCTGGTTCGCCACGTCGTGTGCAACCGGCAAACGCAGGATGTTTGATATGATATGTAGCTTTGGGGAAGGGGTAGGAGTCTCGGCTAGTGCGCATGACGGGCGTCGCACTGTCCATTTGGTTAGCAATGACATTCCTTACTTCTCTTGGTCGCGGTGGGTAGAACAGAGTGTGGACTGTATGATAGGCTCCGCGTCTGTCGTTGATGGATAGAGCCGTTGCAGCAGGGCTACCGCGAACTGGTGCAGATCGTTGGCTTGTATACCGGCGACGAGACTAGCCTGCTGATCGTTCAGACCACAGGCAATCGCTGTCGCCTGTGGTTCGTGTAAGAGCGCGATGCGCAACACGGCGTCGATGGCTGCGGCGCCGATAAGGCGCTCATAGGCCGCTACCGGATAGAGGGGACGGGCGCGGTGATAGCTATGGGTGTCCTCGTCGTCAAAAATCATGGTGGCACCGTGGTGCTGAGCGACGCCGGGCGAGTGCCGGCCCTTCCACACGGGCTCATTCAGACCGCATAGCCCATCGTACCTTCCCCACCCTTCGTCAGTCCCGCACTTGTTTTGGCAGGCTCATGGCTCGTTCCAGCCGATTTCTGCCCACCCTTCGTCAGTCCCGGACTCGTTTTGGCAGGTTCGAGGCTCGTTCTAACCGATTTCTGGCAGGCTCACGACTGGTTTTGGCACGTTGTTAGTAGGGTCATAGGCTCGTTTGGCAGCGCGCCGGTCATTTCCGCTGGGATTGGAGTCACCCCTGTTGTCGCGCATAGGATGGTTGGTATAGGCCGCATGGGTAGTGGTTATGTCACCTACCACCTGTTACCATTAGTGGAAAGAGTGTCACGCTATGCGCTAGCGTGCAAAGGTTAGGAACGAGGGGCGGGAGGGTTCTTGTCGTGAGTAGCATACGTCTTACCAGCGGCTGGCCCGAGGCGAAGGTTAGCGTGCCCGCGCGCCACCGCGTGCTCGTGTCGCGCCACCGCGTGCAGACGCAGCTTGAGCGCGTTGCCGAGCGTGGCCAGATTCTCCTGATTGTTGCTCCGGGAGGGTATGGTAAGACGTCGGCTGTTGCCCATTGGGCGCTGCATACTCAACGCACCGTGGCCTGGTATTCCTGCGATCCTGTTGATCGCGACCTGCGCTACTTCGTCACGGGTCTGTGTGCCGCGGTGGATCGGGTTGTGCCGGGCTGCGTGCGCGAGGCGCTCAACAGGCTGAACGAGGGGGCCACGGAGTTGGCGGCGTTGAGCGCCCTGCTCGCGAACCAGGAGCACAACCCCTTCGTGCTCGTCATTGACGATGTTCATCACCTCGATGAGGCGCCTGACGCGGCGGCGCTGTGGGATCAACTCGTCCGTCAACGTTCTCGCGATTGCGCAATCGTCATCGTCTCCCGCTCGGTCCCCGTTCTCCGGCATCTCGCGCTGATAGCGGCGGACGAATTAGAGGGGATGGAGGACGGCGCGCTACGTTTTGAGGTCAACGAAGCCGCGGAGTTGCTCACGGCCCACGGTTTGGATGTCGCGGCCCAGCCCATTGTCAGGCGGACGGGCGGCTGGGCCGCAGGCATTCTCCTGGGGGCGCGCGACAAGGGCAACGTGCAGTTCCTGAAGCCGGGCCTTGAAGCAGCAACCCAGTACCTGGTCGATGAACTCCTGCGATCGATGCCGGACGCCACCCAGACCTTCGCGCGTGAGAGCGCCGCCATTGGCCCCGCGTCGGTGGCCGAGGTCGATGCGATCCTCGGGCGATGCGATAGCGCGTCCCGCTACGCGGAGGTGGGCCTGTCCGGCTTGATGATCGACCACGATCACGCAAGCGGCGTGTATCGGTATCACGACCTGATCGCCGAGCGGCTGGTAGCAGACCTTGTTGCCGTCGCCCCGGATCGCTGGCGGGGCATCCAGCGGTCTGCCGCCGCCCACTGGGCCGATCGCGGCGACCTCCCGCGCGCCCTCAACGTGCTCAGCGGTGCGCGCGCCTGGCCGGAGTTGCGAGATCTGCTGGAACGGATGTCCCGCATGCTGTCCACGGACGGTTATTGGTCGACCACGTTGGAGTGTGTTGCTTCCTTGCCACCGGAGTACCAGAGCGCGTCGCTCCTGGTGGTGGACGCCTATATCCACATTCAGAGGCTGGAGCCCGAGGCTGGTTTGCGCTCGGCGGAACGGGCACTCACGGTGGCGCGGGACGATGTCGAGCGGGTGTCGAGCTTGCGCCAGCAGTTGTCGGCCCTGCTCATACTGGAGCGGTACGACGAGGCACTGCGCGTGTCCGATACTGCCCTGGCGCTGGCCAACGGGCTGGACGATGAACGGCAGGTCAACATCGTGCGCCTGGACCGGGCGGGCATCCTGTACTACATCGGCGATCTCCGAGGCACCCGCAACGAGTTTAGTGCGGTCACGGTCGCGCTCGAGTCTGCGGACGCTCCGCAGTGTGTCTGGGGGTATGGCAACTTGATGGTCCTGGCCGGGGAGGTCGGCGACGTTGGCGCCGCTCGCGAGTACAGGGAGGCGCGGATGCGAGCGGCCAAGCGTCATGCCGTTCCATCGAGATCGGCTGCCTGTACGATGCACTCGCATCTCGCCAGCGAGGCGTTGCTCCTCGGCAATCCCGAGGAGGCGCGACGACAGGCCGAGCTTTCCGTCTCCGTCATCAGCGATCTTGGCCAATCTATTTACCTCGCGTACGCGACCGCGACGCTGGCGGAAATGTGTGCCAACGCGGGAGATTGGAACGCCGCCGAAGATCACGGCAGAGCGGTGCAGGGCATGGCGGCTAGCCAATCGTCGCGCAAAGCGATGCGAGATGCGCTGTACGCTCGACTATGGGCCGCGCTGCTTCGTCCAACGCTGGACAGCGCGGCCGTAGCGGCCACTGGTGCGCTGTTAGAGGCAACAGCCGACCTGTCTCGCACGCGTCGGGAACACGCTGTTCTGTCCCTGTTCAACGGATTCCTTGCCTACCGACAGGGCCAGCATGCGCAAGCCGCCGATCTGCTTCGCGTGGCGGACGAACTGGAAGCGATAGGATATATTCCTCTCGCGGCGCGCGCGCTGCTCCTGTACGCGGCAAGCCTCCATGACGCGGCGGGCACGCACCGTCGTCGCGTAGCCGACCAACTGAACAGGCTGGCTGATCTGGTCCTGCCGTTGGGCTGCGGCGGCTATCTGCGGCCGCTCGCGCAGGTGGTTGGCCATCTCCTATCCGCGCGCCACGAACTCGGGCGCTTGCGCAAGGATACGGCCGAATTGCTAGACAACCTCGCCGGGATGCTGCCCCCGCTATCCGTGCTACGCGATTCTCCTCCGATCCTCCCTGAACCGGACCTGATATTGTCACCTTTCGGCCGCGGCAGCATTGTCATCCGCGGTCGGGAGATCGCCGCGCAGTCGCTACCCGGCGCAGTCGCTACCCGGCGCGGCCGCCATGGTGCTGTTCGCGGCCGCCGATCTTGCCCAGCGAGGGGAGGAGATCAGTCGCGATAAGATCTTCGACCGCGTCTGGGACGGTACGATAGACACAACACGAGAGGACGCGCTATGGCAGGCTAACACCAGCATCCGCCAGTGCCTGGGCCAGACAGCGTGGCGTGCCGACCGCCGCGGCAGCTACAAGCTCGACTGCACGGTTCGATTCGAGGGCGCGATCTTCGAGGACTTATGCGCCGTCGCATTGGGTGGCGCATCCGTGCCAAAGCGCCTGTCCGCAGCCGAGCAGGCCTTGGCGCTGTACGGCGACGGCGGGTACCTGGAGTGGTGCGGTAGCGAGTGGGCGCTGAAAGGCCGGGAGCACGCGGCGCGTCTGGCCCGCTTAACAACCGTCGCGTTGTGCCATCTGTATGCGGAGGTGGCGCGGCGGGAGGATGCTATCGACCTCGGCTGGCGCGCGCTGTACCGCGGCAACGCCGATGAAGGATTGATGCATGTCCTGGTGCACTGTCTGATCGCTGCCGGGCGCGTAGGCGATGCCGTCTCGGCATACGGAGAGTACGCCAGGGTGCTCCGCGACGAGTACGAGGCAGAACCGCCTCCACAGCTTCAAAGGCTGATCGCACGGCTACATTCCGAGGGACGATAAGGCCAGCAGCTAGGCTGATCGGCGCCTGCCGAGGGTGTGCGCTCGGGATGTCGCTATGATCCGCAACTCGGTGCGTGCGGCATCGGGATGTCGTCCCGAATAGTCACCAGTTCCAGCATCATTAAAGCGCGTCGTAGACGATGCTGAGGTGGAGCCGGACGCTCTCGAGTCCGGGATGGGGATGGTCGAGGAAGCCCTAGAAATCAACGTCGTGTTTGACCAGGGTGGGGAGGATGTCCAGGAACGCCGGGTCGAACTGCCGCCCCGCGGCGCATGTCAATTCCCGGATAGCCTCGTCGCGGCTCAAGGCGCCGCGGTAGGGCCGCCCCGCGCGCATCGTCTCATAGGCGTCGACGATGCCGATCAGGCGGGACGTGAGGGGGATGGCATCGCCGGCCAGGCGGTCGGGGTAGCCGGCGCCGTCCCATCGCTCATGGTGATGCCGGACGGCGAGGGCCACCGCCGCAAGGCCCGGTACGGAGCGGACGGTCTTCTCCCCGACTGTCGGGTGCTGGCGCATCAGCGCCCACTCGGTCGTGGTCAGTGGACCGACCTTGTGCAGGATGGGGAGCGTCACCACGACTTTACCGATATCGTGCAAGGCTGCAGCCCACTCCAGTTCCAGCAACTCGTGCGGCGAGAGCTGAGCGGCGCGTCCAATGATGGAGGCGAGGCGACGGACAGCGTTGCTGTGCCGGGCGGTAGCGGGATCGTACGCCGCGAGCATCTGAACCAGCCCGTCGACGCATCCATTGATCGACGATAGGCGCTCCGTTGATGCCGCGAGATCCGTCTCGATGCGAGCCGCGAAAGCGCAGGCCAAAGCGTCGCCAGCCGTCAACTCGCTAGCCGGATGGTGGTAGAGCAGCAAAACTCCGCGGGTATCTTGCGATCCAAGCACGGGTGCGGCCACGACACCTGGTTGGATCGCCACCGTGGTCTGTGCGAGCACCATGTCGACCAATGAACGCCAGGGGTAGCGGAGGCCGACGGGGCTTGTCAAGGCGAACTGACGCCTGCGGCCGTCCCGTAGGATGAGGCGCGCCCCACGGCCGATACGCGCGGCGTCGGAGACGACGGTCCGCAGGCGGGGCGCCAATGTGGGATCGCTTTCCCACATTGTCTGCCCGTCCCGCGGACTACCCTCAACTGGCGATAGAGCGGAATCGTGTAGCATGCGCACTCGGGCCGTAGAGGCGAGGGAGAAGGGCTTGAGCGAAGGTTCGTAAATCCGGGGCGTGGATGTCGGCGACGATAGCCGCGTCGGTGGTGGGCAATCCGAACTCAAGCGCGGCTTGTTGCGGGTCGTGGAGCAGCGAACGGCGCACTGCGGCGTCGACAAGCGCTGTTCCCATTAGCCGTTCGATGCCCGCATGGAGCTGGTAAGGTGGTCGCATCTGTTATCCTCCCTAGTATTGCGAGGGAACGTGTATCTGCTACGATAGAGGCGGTGTCGCGAGGCTGGGACGCAGGCAATCTCAATTCATGACCGTCAGTGCCCTATGAGCGACCAACGATGATCAGGGAACAAACAGAGGACCCGGCCCCTGAAACCCTCCAGCAGCGAGTCGCTTATGTCCTGTCTGTGTGTGAATCTGAGCGAGGTGCGACGCGTGTGGTCCGCCAACGAGCAACGGTCCCGGTCCCTGAAACCCACCGCCCGCGAGGAGAATGGTATGCGTGCCGGCGCTTGTAGCAGCGGCGAAACCTAGGGTAAGCGCTCCAGCAACGATCAGACGATGGATAGGACGACGGCGAAACGAGCTATGTAGGGTGGTCATGATCTTCCCTCCTCGGCTGCGTTATGGCTTTCCCCCAGCCGATATCCTTAGCATAGCGGTTCGCCACTGGGACGAGCCTGGGACGAGCCACACGGGAGTAGGGCAGGTTTGATGTGACAGCGCCTGATCGCCCTGTTTGGGCCGCGACGAAAATTAGGCCACCCCACCCAACCGCGATTACCACACGAGCGCGGTTAGTAGATCCGCTCAACACTGCCACGCGCGCCGGGCAGGTGATGTTCGTGATGGCACCGGGCGGGTCTGGGAAGACGACACTGCTGGCCGATTGGGCGCGGCAGGCGCCAGTACCGGTCGCATGGTACGCGGTGGACGTTGCGGATCGCGATACGCGTCGTCTGGTGACGGGCCTATGCGCGTCTGTCGAGCGGGTAGTACCGGACGTGGCCACCGAAGCTCTCACCATGTTAGAGAACGGCGGCGGCGATATCGCCGCCATCGGCATCCTCGTTGGTGCGCTGGCTGATCGTCCGCTGGCCCTGGTGCTAGATGACTTCCATCATCTCGATAACCTGCCCGCGGCCGTGGCCCTCTTGGACCATATCCTGCGCTTGCGCCCGCCGACTCTGACCCTGATTATCCTCTCGCGCTCGATCCCCCTGTTTGGCTTCGCTGCCCTTGCGGCGTTCGATAACGCGGCCGGCATCGGACGCGAGGATTTGCAGTTCAACGCCGACGAAGCGGCGAGTCTCTTGATGGCGCATGGCCTTGAGGCGCCCGCGGTAGCTCCAATGATGCAACGTAGCGGGGGGTGGGCTGCTGGCCTCCTCCTCTTGGCGCGGACGGCTCCTACCGGTCCGCGCCTCCTCCGCGCGCGCGCTGACGCGCTGATGGAGCACCTCGGCGATGAGATGGTAGCGGCCCTACCGGACGATGTGCGCTCTTTCCTCTTGCAAAGCGCCGCCCTCGGGCAGGCCACAGCGGAGCAAGCCGATGTCATCCTCGGCCGTTCCGACAGTGCAAACCTTTACGCTGACATCGCGGCGCGCGGCTTGTTCCTGGATAGAACCGAGGATGGCTATCGCTATCACGATCTCTTCGCCGACTATCTCACCGACGCGCTGAAAGCGGCACAACCAACGCGCTTGTATGAGATACGACGCGCGATGGCCGCGTGGTGGGCGGCGCGGGGAGACGTGGCGCGCGGGCTGGCCCTATTGGCGCAAATCGAGGATTGGGACGGGCTCGTCGCGATGCTGGAGCGCGAACGGAGAGAGTTGTGGGAGCGGGGCTTGGGCGGCACCATCCTGGCTCATGTGGAGATGCTGCCGCCAACGTATCATACCCCCGGACTGTTGGTCCTCTCCGGCCATGCACGCATTCAGCGGGCTGAGTACGTTGAGGCGCTCGACCTTGCTGATAGGGCAATGGCGGCGGGCGACGACGCTGAATGGCTGAGTGCCGCGGTGCTGCGGGTGCAGGCTTTAGTGTACACGGTCCGTGACGAGGAGGCCATCCGGTCCGCTAATGCCGCGTTGGTGGTTGCCCAGAGGATGGGGCAGGAGACGGCGATCAACTATCTGCTCGAGATGAGGGGCACAGTCCACCTGCGGCGTGGCCATCTGTTCGGTGGTCGTGTGGACTTGGCGGCGGCGCTCGCGTTCCATGAACAGACGGGCAATGAGGCGGGCCAGGCGCGCGTGCTCTTCAACTGGGCCACGCAGCTCATTGGAGTTGGCCAAACCCGCAACGCCGCCGATCTCCTCGAACGCGCGCACGCGCTGCATCATTCGGTCGAGGGGAACATACCACTGGTTGCCAACATCCATAACAGTCGAGCGATGCTGGGCTTGCTGACGGGAGAGCTGGCCACGGCCCGAGACGAGGCCGAGCGAGCATGTGACCTTGCCCATGGTCGGTATCCGCATCTTGAATGCTGGGCGACGTCGACACTGGCTATCGTTTGTCTTGACTCGGGCGATATCGCCGCAGCCGAACGGCTCGCCGAGGACGCGCGGGCGCTGGCAGAGCGTCTGGACAGTATCGACACGCTGAACGAGACCCTGCGCACGCGCATCGCGATCTCGCTCTGGCGACGGGACCGCGCTGGTGCGCGCCGCCGGCTCGACGAGGCCGAGTCGCTCGCGGTCACGCCGACCGACAAGGCTCTACTCTTATTCCTTGATGGGATGCTGGCACTGCGGTCGAACGCCAGCGCGCGGGCCGCGCAGCTCCTCGAACAGGCATACAAAGCCCTGAGCGACCTCAATTATCCCCACCACGCGGCGCGCGCATGCTTCCTGCGCGCCGAAGCTTTGGTAACCGTCGGTCCTGTCCGCGACCTCGAGGAAACACTCAATCGCATGACCGATCTCGTGCTCCCTCCTGGCACCGAGGGATACCTACGGCCGATGGCCCGGTTTGCACGGCGCGTCCTCGCGCAACATCGCACGTTACGACGCTTGCGGCGCGATACCCGCGATCTGTTGGAGCGGCTAAACGGTGGGCTGAAGGCTAAACCCACGCTACGTCTGCTGAGCCCCTCTCGCCCAAGCGTTTCATCGCCTACATTGCCGACACTATCGCTGTCGCCGTTCGGTCAGGGTCGATTGCGCCTCAACGATGACAACATCGATCCGAGCATTCTCCCCCCAAAGGCGCGCGAACTCCTGTTCTGGGTTGCCCATGTTGGTGGCCCTGTCACTCGCTCCGAGATCTTTGACGCGCTGTGGGATGGTGAAGCGTCGGTATCATCATTCTGGGATGCGGGCCGCCATCTGCGCAGAGTGTTCGGCACCGACGCCTGGGGACCTAATGGGAAAGAGTATGCCTTGCGCTGTACGGTCAACGATGCTGGTCAGCAGTTCGATAGAGCCAGTAAAGTGGCGCTCGGCACGGCATCCGTGCCCCTGCGCTTGGCCGCGGCCGAGCAGGCCTTATCGCTGTACGGCAACGGCGGGTACCTGGAGTGGTGCGATAGCCTGTGGTGCACGATCGAGCGCGAACGCAACGCACGGCAAGCCCTGCGGGTTGTTTTCGTCCTGGCCGAGCTCTATCGCGAGTCGGGCCGTGCCGAGGATGCTGTCGCCGCTGTGCGCGCCGCACTCGTTCATAATCCGACCGAGGACTCTTTGTGTGCGGCACTCATGCAATACCTGATCGACATGGGTAAGGGCGAGGACGCGGTTGAAGAGTATCAGCACTACCAGTCGCGTCTTTTCGCCGACTACGCAGTTAAGCCGTCGGACGACTTGCTGCGGCTAGCAGCGTTGACCGCAGCCTCATGTCAGAGGGAATCGGGCGAACTTGGGGCGTCCGGGTCAGCGTTGGACGTGTCGACATATCGATGACGGTAATGGGTAGCGTAATCGGCGCCATACAAGCGTTCACACAACACGCGAGCAAACGCCCGTAAATCCTCAACCTGGATATTCTCGACGAGGCGTGTGTCCTCGTCGTTGATCCCGAACTCACGCGCGGTGCGCCCTGGGTTGCGCAGCAGAGCGGTGCGTAGGCGCAGATCGATGGCGGCTGTGCCGACGAGACGCTCGTAGCTATCGTGTAAGACACGCGTCGGAATCATGCGGATTACTCCCACTGGGCCAATAGCCTCTCCGTTTATCCAAACTGGTTCCCCGTCGTAGTGTAGGTAACTAATTGCCTATGGGCAATCAAGCGCCACACTATACCATTAGTCGGTCGATCTGCAGAAACCTCTGATCTAGTACGTCCGCTCCGTCGTACATGTGATGGAGCCCTGAGTGCGCTGGGCTGGCGCTCTCGGGGCACCTCCATCTGTCTCTGATCAGGCTGGCGTACATGCGACGTAGTATGTGACTGCCGTAGGCCAAGCAGGGGGAACAGGCAGGTGAGCAACAGGCGGCGCGGGTGCATAAACGATCTCCTCTCGCTGTGCCGATGTGTCGATCCCATCGGGGGTATTCTACCAGGGTTGGCTGGAGGGCAGGTCCTCGTCATGATCGGCGCCTCTCTGGCCGTCTCGCCCGCTTCCTCTCCCGCCGGCCGTTGCTCCCTGCCCGACCGCTCCCCTGCCCGACGCTCCCTGCCCGCCGGCGCTTCGCCCCGGCGTCGTCAGCACTGGTTGGGTGCCGCTGCATGCACGGGACCGGCTCACCCAAGATAAAGGGCGCATGCACAAGCGGGATTCCCTGTGTGAAACGTGCATGCGCATGCACGGGGCGAGGCACCGGTGCATGCAGGGCGAGCGGGGGACATCGGGGCCGTGCATGCAGGCAGAGTTGCCCCGTTCCAGGGTCACGAGCCGCGCAACGGCAGGCCCTCACGGGGGATGCTGCTAGCAGGCGTGGTGGTGCTAGCACGAGCAACGGGGCGACTCGCCCAGGATAAAGGGTGGTAGCAGAGGGCGGATTCCCTGTGTGAAACGTGCTAGCACGTGAGAGGCGGGAGGTGCTCGTGCTAGCACCGATGGTCGCAGCGATGCTAGCACGTGGGAGGCTCCTGGAGGGGCTAGACGGTGCTGCTCTACCACCTGGTGAGAGCACCGTGGCGCTCCTGGGGCGGGCGATGGAGAGCGGACACGGGGCCACAGGCAGGGCCGGCCGACAGGCAGGACGCGCCGATCTCGGCGCGGAGCCGTGGCCACCGACGCTTAGCGTGGGGCGTGTCAGGAGGCAGGGGCATCGGCGAGCCAGCGGCGCAGGGCGGCGGTGCGCAGGCGCGCGAGGGCGCGCGAGGGCCTCTACTGCTGCCGTTCGTGAGGTCTGGAGCCATCTCTAAGGTCGGCGGCCAGCGTCAGGAGCGCGTCGCCGACCTGCCGCAACCGCTCCACCTGCGCCGTGGTGCGTGCGATCTCCCGCCGCTCCGCAGCGGTCGGGTTCTGCGCGTCCCACCGCCGCAGTTGATGTGCGACCATCCGCACACGCTCGTGCAGCGCCGTGACGTCCGCGACCACGCCCTCCACCGTGTCGGTGGGGAGCGCGTCGGGCTGCCGCCGAACCTCCACTAGCAGCGCGCGTTGCTGCTCCGCCACCTCCCAGAGGCTGTCGAGGAGCGCGGCAACACGGGAGAGATGAGAGCGGGAGAGGGGCGGCCAGGAGGGCGGTGGCTGCGCGATCACGGCGCGCCCTCCCGCTCGGCCGTCGCCGCGTGGGCGCGCGCCAGCGCGGCGACGGCGAGGGCGTTGATCGACGTGCGCGCGTAGAACGCGGTCGTGCGCAGCCACGCGTGCAGGTCGTCGTCGACGCGCACGTTGTACGTCACTATCTCCACGCGCTCGGGCGCGCCGCGCTCCGGCGCGATCCGGGCGGCCTCCACCTCGGCGCGGTACGCCGCGACGGCTGCCAGCGCGATGCTGTTCATGCTGCGCCGCGTCAGGAACCCCTGCAGCCGCATCCACTCATACAACTCTGTTGGGACGCGGCACTGGATGAAGTGCGACGGGGCCGGCTCCGCGCTGGCTGCTCGATCGACGGGCGGCGTCTGCGTCGGTGTGTTCATGGGTCAACTCCTCTCTTGGCCTATTGTGCCACACATGACGCCATGGTCATAGATGGGATCAGAGTGGAAGCGGTCTATCGGCACCGCCGCAGCGAGGGGGACGTCTTGGTCCCCCCGGGGGCCGCGTTGATCAACGCACGTCCTGCCGGGGTGAGAGGCAGTCCTCTCACGTATCCCAGGGGCGCGGCGTCAAGAGGCGGGATCGTGGCGGCCAGGGCGCGCTCCTGGTCGGCAGTGAGCAAGGCGTGGGCCGTGGGCAGCGCGGTCATGCGGACTCCTGGGTGGTCCGGCGTCTCTTCCTGGAGCGTACCAGGCCGGCCCCGTGGGCGTCCCG
>JAABUX010008547.1_pt1 | contig 11778 bp, 14 predicted proteins | sample 5561851 | NCBI WGS metagenome assembly JAABUX01 (sample SAMN10711883, study PRJNA513361) | rock metagenome | isolation source: Antarctica rocks | place: Antarctica: Victoria Land, Richard Nunatak red sandstone | collected 2016-01-03 | reverse complement strand
TGAGGTAAGATCGTTTCACGGTTGGTGTTCCTTCGTAGATGTAAGCAATCCACGAGTTACACCGCCGTCTTTTCATTTCCCGGGACGCTCGTCGTCCCGGAATTCCCCCTCAAATCGAAACGATCTCGTTCGGCTGGCGCAACAGGGAAAATATCGCCCCACTGATAGACGTCACCAAGGGACTGCAATCGAAAGACTATTACGCTCCGCGTCGGGCCGTCGCCCGTCTCCGGGGAATCAGTAAGGTCGTACGGATGGTCCGAACGCACACGAAAGCGCCCTGCGTACGGCACCGTTCCGCCGGAACCGTAGAACAAATGAAGTGATCGACCGTCTTGTACGTGATGAAGTATCGCTGCATTACCGGACTTCATTTCCTGGTCGCCGAATTGACCTTCGCCAGTATAATAGAAGTCGCCGTCATCTCGCCAGCCGTCAACAGACCCGTGCTCTGTTGCCAACTTTGGCTCTGTAAAGAGAAAGACGTAGGGGCTCCGGGTGGAAGGACTAACGCCGCCTTGCGCCCTTCCGCCGCACCGCGTGTGGAGAGTTTGTCGACGTATTTGATCTCTTGGTTTAAGATCGGCGGGCGTTGTCGCGCCGGGCTCGGTTTTTGCTACCGGTTCATGTGCCCGTGATAGGACGCCGGTGCGCCGCTTCAAAATGTTAAACCCTAATCGCTGTAACGCGCCGTTTGCTTCGTTACCACCTCCGAAATCTGACTCGTCGAAGTCCTCGCCCGCAAGCTTCGCAGCTTCTGAAATTACGAACTTCGGTGGAAGTCTTACACCGGCGTCCGTCACCAAGTCGTATCGAGTCGATCGTCGATGTGCTGGAACCCGTCACGAAGTATTCGCTCGATGGCATGGTCGACGTAACGCCGCGTAAACCACGAAAACTTTGCCATATGCTCCCAGTGCGGCGTCAATTGATACGATAGATGCGGGCGTATTTAGTCACGACAGTTTCCGGCCACCTTCGTAATTACCTGATATTTCCTTTGCGAGTGGCTATACAAAGCATCGTGCTGCTCGCGATCTTGGTCCTCCAAAGCTAGCGAGGGATTAGTTCAAATAGATGGATCACGAAGCATAATTATTGCAGCAGTTTTCGGTACGCTATTTCCGTAATGCGCTTAAACACCGAGCCGGCCGTTTGGCGCTTTTCGTCGACAAGCCCGAACCGATCGTCGACATATGAACTGCACTGACGGTATCGTGTAGGATTGTAAATGCGGTATCCTGCGCCTTCTGGCACTGCGATCGGAACGACGTTCTCGATCGCTCGAGCACTGCGATCGGAACGACGTTCTCGATCGCTCGAGCACGAATAGTGGCTTGCGCAACACCGCTCGCATTCGCGCATAGGTAAGTGATTGGGTCGTTGATGTTGTGGGACACAACGCGCTGAAACGCGCGTCCGGACTCGATCACAGCTCGCGTGACGCTTACAACATTGCGTTCGCCGTCGATCAGAATCTTTCGACCGGTCTTGGGCCTGGAACCGCGATCCTTGACGGTTAACAACGGCCTTAGATCGATGAATTGGACCCTTCAGATCTGCGACAACGTACAGCGTTCGGTTGGTAAACGTTTTTGGACGTCCGCTGTCACTAGTGTCGACCTGAATCCAGTTTTAGGCGACACCAGGGCGATTGAGCCGGGCACCTTGCGACCTCGCGAATGAGCGCATATGTGCGTGGCCGGCACCGCGAGCTCTCGGGCCCGCTCCGCAATAAACGTCAACCAGCTGGACGTTGTTGCTTACGCCCGAGAGCGTCACGAGCAGGTCAATACGACCCGCATACTGTTCAGCGAGTGCGGGATATATGATGTCGTGACAAATTAAGATCCCGATTCTCATGCCCGCAATGTTGGCGACGGGAAACTCCGCACGGTGGCTGCCGACAAAATCGAAAGCGCTTTGGAAGTCGGACGACGTGCTGTACGACGGGTCTGCATGCTTGTAGTATGAAAAAGTACACTTACCAGATTCGTCCAGGACGTCAGCGCGCAGTCGGTAGTGGAAGTCGTCATCGTCACCATTCTTTTCGACGCGACCTACGACGAGGCCAACACCGGCGGCACGCACAGCCCGTGAGAGTCGAGCATCGATAACGGATGCCGCAGAAAACGGCCCAGTCGCGTCGAGTGAAGCTTCCGGCACGATAAGCAGTTTGGCACCGTCTTTTCCGGCGCGAGCTAGGTCCGTCTCTAGTAACTCGACCCGCTTTGCATCTTTGCCGCCGCAGAAAGCGAGGAAAGCAATCTTACCGCTGTTTCCGCGGTGCCGTTTGGTAACGCTGCCTCTGAGATCCGATTTCATTGTTAACACGTAGCCTTTCTCGTGATGAGGAGTCGAGTAAACGCCAGGCCGCGGAAGGGCCGTTTCGTGCTTGCAGAAAGCGTCTTTGGAGGTGCCCGCTAAGTCGCAGCCTTCGAATCGACGTGCGACGCCCGTTCAGCGTCAATACCTTGGTGTAACCGTTGGCACGTGCATCGAAGTGCTTTGTAGGCGTTCGGTGCCCCGGCGAGCGGAAGTTGGTGGCTTGCGATCAGACTTGGCTCCGCTATTCCGGCAAGAATCAGGTCCCGCAGATACACGTTGTAGCGTTTCACCAGCGCCTGGCCCATCTCGATCGAGATGCCTTTGTTCCAAGCGTCGCCGAGCGGAAGCTAAAAGTCCTTCTTCTCCGCACCCTTACCCCGGATCTTGCGGGAAGTAGACGCCGATCAAGCCGATGTGGCCGGTCGGATTCGTTACAAGCACAAGATCGGCAAGAAAGAGCTTCCCGGATCTTGCCATCTGTCGTTATGGGGTGTCGCTCGAGCCTTGCTGTACCCATCGCGTCGATCGTTAGATCTGGTCGACCGCATCGCCCTTAGAGAAGTCGAACTCCGATGCGAGCTTGCGACGGGCAAATTTTCCGTTCGCATCGACGCCGCCCAGCGGTCGGGGTTCTCGCTAGCTCGAGCGGACGCTGCTGGCGCACGATCAGCGTGCGCCGGTTGGATGACTCACACTCGTCACCATCTATGCCAACTGTAACGTCGTGACGACAACAACGGGGAATAAAAAGAAGACCGGCACTCAACTGCCGGCCTTCTTTGCTCGTCGTACGAGCAGGAACCTCAGTGCGGCGAAGCTAGGAACGGGAAGGTGGCTTGTGTCTGTCTTCCGCCGAGTCCCGAAGCGAGGTGATCGGAGGTCAGGCAGTTGTTCTCTTTGCCGTCGTCGGGCGCGAGGCCGAGCGCCGGCACGGTATTGCCGAACACGGCGCCGAGCGACGTCGTCATGACGTCATCGGTCAATGTGCGACCGCCGAACTTTCCACCCGTCGCGCCGCCGGTTTCGACGCCGAGATATGCTCCCGGGCCCGGCTGCAAAACGTTTGCAATCATTTCGTTCGGATAAAGCACGCCCGTCAATGCGTTGCTGACGGCCGAGCTACGCCCTGCGACCTGGCTCATGAAGGTCGTAATCGAATTCTTTTGCACGGGGTCGTTGTACGGATTCGAGGTATTGCTGATCGCGTGGCTGTTGAACACCTCGAACAGCTCTTTCACCGCTGGCCGCGCATGAAGCTCGATCTGCTGATACACAACTTCGTTCTTAAACTTAGCACTCGTAGCCGTGCTCGCCGTTTCCCACAGGTGAACGATGGATGACCCGTTACGCACGAGTGCGGAACGCGGAACCTCGACGACGATCGACAGGACGTTGAAACCGCCGTTGACCTCCGTGAAAGTATTGGTCGGAGGTGCGGTATTGCAGAAATAGCCGCTGCCTTTCGCGCCGGACGTGGAGCCTGAGGGATATCCATTGAACGAGGGACGCGGAACGCCCAGCTGGTTGCCGGTACGCTCCTCAGAATAGTCCCGATCCGGCAGGATCTTCAAAAACTGGAACAAGTCGAAGAAGAACGGGTCGGCGCGCGGACCCGCGAAGGCCTTGAGCCCGCCGGCGAGCGCGGTTCCACCGGGCCGATTGAACGGAACGGTGCCGAGCGGGTTGCCGAACACGGATTTCGTGCCGACGAGCGGCGGCGGCGACGTCATGCCATATACGGAGAGCGTCTGGTTTGCGCCCGTGCCGTGCGGGAGCAATTGCAGCACGGAATCTTCCGCATTTGCACTTCCGACCGGACCGTGCGCGACTTTGAATTGATACAGAACTCCGGGATCGAATGAGAATTCACTCGACATTCCGGCTGGAATCAACGGAACGACGTCCATGACCAAGTCGACGGCCTTTGAATTGGTCGGCGACGGAAACATGAAGACATCGGTGATGTCCGCGCCCGGCCGAGCCACGACGGCCGGAGAGTCCTGGTGGTCAGAGCTGCGGACGGGATGCGTCGTATATGCAAAAATGGACGCGCTGAGGGCCGCGATCGCCGTCAGCGAACCGGCTAGCCGCCGAGAAAGCATCTAGATTGAGCTCCTGGTGAAACAGCAGTGCTTTGAAAGTGCGGGATTTGTAGACGTTGTCTACAGAGGAACGCGCCGCAATTTGCTTTAGATGTTACAGCCGCGCGAGTTCGGCGCGGGCATCGTCCGCGTAGGCGGGATGGAAGTGCGCGTTGAGGGCAAGCGAGCGCTGTAGACGGCGCTTCGCTTCGGCCGTCTGCCCGAAGTGGAGCGCAATTTCGCCTGCGTGATACTGCAGGCGCGAATCTTCAGTATCGAATCGTACGGCTTTGGCTATCGCAGCGCGCGCTTCGTCCCAACGGCCGGCCATCGCCGCTGCCCAGGCAAGAGTATCTTCTGTATAGATGTCATCGCGCACGAGTAGTTCTCGACGTGCGATGCGCAAGGCGTCGCCCGGGTGCATTCGATGCTCGCTGTAGTACACGGCAAGCAAGCGGTCGGAGATATGCTGTGCGTTGCCGATACGCTCGATCGTTGCGATCAGCCGATCCGTCTTGTTCGCAGCGTCGGGCTCGCCGAGCGCCCGTTGGGCATCCGCTTCGTAGCCAAGCGTTTCCGGGAATGGCACGATCTCAGCCGAGTGGGCCGCATCGGCAAGGCACGCAGACCAACGGTGATCGGCGCACTCGAAGCGCGCAAGCGCACGCAGGGCATCAGCGTAACGCGGAAAGATCTCGAGAGCTACATGCTCGTCCGCGAACGCCGCATCGAGGTCACCGGTGGCAAAGGCGAGTTCGCCCGCTCGAAAATGGTACCACGCCCGCGCCTGCGCCGGAGCGCTGAAATTGCTGTCGATTGTGGTCTCGGGAGCGGCAATGAGCCGTCTAGCATCGGCTACGTGGCCGGTTAGTTCCTCATAGCGCGCTTCTACGGTCTGCCACTCGGACTCGGCTTGCGCTTTGTGCGGTACCTTCGCAAGCAGCGACCGCGCTTGTTCGTACTCGCCGAGCTCCATATCGAGCGACGCCTCGCGCGTCGTAAGGCTCGGGTCTCCCGGGTGATACCTCTCGGCGTCGCGGACGAAAGAACGGGCTTCGCGAAAACGATGTAAGGTGAGCAGCGTGGCCGCCATGACTAGATCGCCCGGCACGTTCCCGACGCGCTGCGCCTGCAGAGACCGCTCCGCCATGCGCCGCGCGCGGAGAACGTCGTCGATGTCGCCTGTTTCGCGGTAACGCTGCAAGTACTGGTCCGCCAACACTCGCGGACTCAGCATGTCGTTGCGCGCGTTCTGACGCACGGCGCCTTCCCAAAAGGCGACCAGCTTGTCGCGATAACGATAGTCGGCAGTTACGGGCGCCATCGACGGCAGAGCGTCCGCAGCCGCCTGCCCCGAACGCAGCGACACGAAGGCGGGCCAAGCCCCAAGGCTGGCGACCGCAACGACGAATAGGACGAAGAGCGATCGCCTCACACTGCTAGCAACGAACGAGCCGTTCGTGCGGATTCGAGGCGGCGCCCCGGCCGCACTATGAGTCGTCGGGGCGGCAGCATGACCCACCCATTTACCATTGAAGCGGCGAACAACGCATTAGAGGGAAGCTCATTAAGGCAATACGGTCTCACAGTCATGATACGTGACGTCAGCCGTCGACCCGGTCAAGCTTGCGTCGTCAATTTTCGCTGGCGCTCTCACCGCCAACCGATATACGATCAGCATCGCCGTTGAACGACGTCGCGTTGGCCTGCGTCCAGCGCAATGCGGCATACGCATCGTTCGGAGCCGCTGCAAACTTGTTTTCGGGAGCCAAACGATACCCTACTGAGACCACGATCGCGTCTTCGCGCCGTCGGCCACCCAGCAAGATGCGTCGTAGGTATTGATGTCCGCAATGACCCATCCGCCACCGTGATAGTAAACGAGGACGGGAAACGGACCCTTCCCGGGCGGTGTGTAGATCCGGATCGGAACGTCTACCCATTTGAAAGCGAGCATCCGAGACGTCGCCCACGGCCCTCGTTGGGAGTGTAATTCCTTCTCGCATGATAACACGCTGCGCCGCGTCGCTCGCGGAAGGCTGTAACCGCGCCTCAGCCGCCGTCAGCGCAGCGATCGCTTTCCACCGAGCATTGCAAGCTCCGCGAGAACGGCTGCATCGCCGGCACGGGCTTTGCTGGACTCATCATTTGCGCCATTGCAGCAGCGACTGTCGTGCATATTAAGGCAGCAGAGACGAGCCAACGAGAGGCCGGCTGGTTTTTGTGCATCGCGTTCCTTCTGCGCGGGCGGCATGCAGCGACGCTCGGCAGTACGGCGAGCGTCGCTTCTATTACCGAACGTAAGATTCGCGGCGGCGACTGTCAGACTGAGATGACCGCGCTCAACTCCTTAAACGTCTGCTGGGCCAGTATCGATTCGCCTCGAGAGAGCAGCTCATACTTTCTCAGGACACAAGGGACCGCGTGTTCGGACACAAGCGACTTCCCTTATCTCGAGCCGGCCGCTGACCCGAAGTCGAATAGGACAATCGTCGAAAGCTTAGTCGTGCGAATCGCACACGCGCGCCTTGTCGTCGAAAGCGGACTTCACGACATGTTGTCGCCCCAGCCAAAGGCAGTCTCGCAGCGGCGCCGACTTCAGTGTGAGTAGAAGCCTATCCCCAGGTAAGGCGCGATGTGCGTCTCGTTCGACGGGGCGCTATTGCGGGCGGTCTGACGGTCGCCGAGAACCCCAAGGTCGATGAACACGGGACTAGTAGGCGGCGCGAGCGCAACACCGACGCGATAGCGTAGCATCCGGTATGACAATCCGAGCGATCCTGTGGTTCCAAGCGGCGTGTACTGACCGGTGAGGTTTGGGTAGTAGAATAACGAGAAGTACACGGAGAGCGGCGACTCGTAGTCGGACAACTTCTGAAGTCCTACACCGTAACCGCTCATCGTAGGGTAGCCTACTTCGCGCGTTTTACTGAGGTAACTGGCGGCTGCGAAAACGCGCGGTTCCAGCAGCTTCACGCCGAACCGCCCGTCGGCGTCGGTGTCGCGTATAATCGATGCGGGAACGAACGTCTGACCGGTTCGCCCAATGACCGTAACCGGCGATGCATCGTGGCGGTATTGGTAGTTGCGATCTTCGCCGCCGATCATCGCTGGAAAGTTGGCGAGATTGAACTCCACCGCGCCACCCAAGCTGTAGGAAGATTTGCCGGTCGTTGCACCGGGGCTGAACTCGGTGTGCACCGTCGGCGTGATGAGGTAGTCGCCCGTCACGACGATCTCACGCCGCTGACTAAAGCTTGGACCCGGCGGTCCTTGCGGCAATGTCGTTGGCACGCTCGATGCGGTTGGCATCGGAGGAGCGCTCGGCACCGGAGAGCCGATCTTCGCCGGCGATCCAAAGGTCACGGGCGTGCCGCCCGGCGCGGGGCTAGCCGTCGGCAGTGCGGTCGCGATCGGACTCGGGGCGGACGCGGACTGAGCCTGCGAAGCCGTGACCATCGCCGCCACGATGGCGAACGACACGAAGGAAGCGATGGCGAACGGGCGCATCAGCGGGGAGCTCCGATGTACGGGAACGAATCCGAGTAATGTTTGGCCGCGGGAGTCGTGTGGTCACTCGTTAGACACGCGGTCTCATGTCCGTCGTCGCGCGCCAGACCCAGCTTTGGGATTAAGCTGCCGAAGATCGCGCCAAGCGAAAGATCGATGACGGGACTGCGCAGGTCGCGGCCACCGAACTGACGATACGGATCGCCAAGGGCGCGTTTAATGCCGTAGATGCCGATCGGCGGGACGGCACGCACGACTGCAACTGGAAGCCCGCTTTTCCCGTTGGTTTCGACCGCAAGGTAGCGCGCCGGTCCTGGAGCCGAGAGATCGGCTTCGATTGCGTCGGGTATCAGTAGCTTGTCGAGCGCATCGGCAATGGCCTCTGAACGGCCCGCGACTCGCGTAGCGAAAGTGTGAATCGAGCGCGCGAGTAGTGCATCATCCGTAATTGTGCTGCGGTTCGTCGCATCGTGGTTCGCGAAATTTTCCATCGATTCTTTGACGGCCGGACGCGCCAAGCGTTCGACCTGCTTGTACGTTTGCTCCGTCGTTCCGCGGCCAGCTAGCACCGCGTTGAGATTCTTCACGACGTCGGCAAGCGAGTTCAGTGGCGACGACGGCGCCGCGCTCGGATCGTCTTCGGGCAGCGACGTCGTTGCCCAAACGTTAATACGCCCGACGTGTCCCGTCGCATCCGTCAACATCGTGCGCGGTAACTCCACGACGAGCGACAGCACGTTGAAGCCGGCGAGGAAATCCCGCCCCTCGGAACGGAAACAGCCGGCAATTGGTGCCGGCACGTTCGGCTGATTCGCGAAGTTCCGGTCGGGGAGCACCGCATAAAACTGCGTCAGGTCGAAATAGAACGGATCTTCGCGGGGACCGGCAAAGACTTTGACGCCGTTCGTCAGCGTCGTAGGACTGTTAAACGGAACCGATCCGCTCTGCGCGATGAAGGTGGACCTGACGCCCTGTATGCTCGGTTTGCCGGGTCCGTAGACTGCGATCTGCTGCGACGGTCCGGCGCCGTTCGCTTTGAACTGCAGGACCAGATCTTCGGTATAATGCGCGCCGGTGCCGATCTTGAACTGGTACATCGCCCCCGGGTCGAAGAACCGCGTCGTCCCCATCCCGGTTGGAATGAAGGGCCACACATCCATGGCAAGGACGACGTTGTTCGGGTTTGTTGAACTCGGAAAGACGAAAACGTCCGTCAGGTCAATGCCGGAATGGCTGACCGTCGTCGGCGAGTCTTGGTGATCGGACGCTGGTACGCTGCGCACGAAGTACAGTGTGAGCGCAAGTATCAATGCCGCAAGCGTCGCAGCGCTTCCGGCTCGAAGAAAAGCTACGTTCATCAGACCTTTCCTGGCAAGGGATAGTCGCACAACCATCGATCTAATGCAGAACGATTCTTCCCACTATTCGGCTGCTCGTTCCGTTTCTTTAGCGGCTCCGGTCGCGAAGCGTCTTGTCGGTTCTGAGCGTCTACTGTTTCTGCGTTAGTGGGAGGTACCACCGAGATTCCAGACCATCGTCGTGCTGCAAAAGGGTAAGGCAACGTGTCCGCGAGCGTGGTCTGCAGTTTCTTGAGCGCTGCTCGAACCCGCGTCTTCACCGTTCCCAACGGGACACCCGTTACCGCGGCGATTTGCACATGCGTCAGGCCGCCAAGATACCACAGATCGACCACTTGCCGTTGCGCACTCGGCAATGTCTCGACAGCAGAATGCACCGCAGAATGCATCTGCACGAGGGAGAGACCATCCAGGCAGATCGTTTCGGCACTCGGTAAGGTACGTACAACATCTGAAAGCGCAACCAAAATGCGTTGCCTTTCTCGAAGTTCATCAAGTGCCGCATTGCGCGCAACACGCGCCAGCCAGTGTTTCAGGTTGCCGCCGCCGAATAGTTCGGGCCTCGCTCCTAGTTTTAGCAAAGTCGCTTGCGCGATATCGTCCGCGTCGTCCCTATTACGAAGCCGCCTATAGACGATCGATCGCACGTACGAATAGTACCGAGTGTATGCTTCTTCAATTTGCAACTCGTCGAGCTGGTCCGCGACTTGCATCGCGCTAGAATGCGCTTTTTCAATCGGACGAACCGCAGGAGCACGTCCTGACACTAGCCAGACTTTGTCTGCCGCGAATATTCTGCATCAGAGGATTTACTACTGAATCAGTGCAGTTAAGTCATGTTTGTTCCTATAAAATACATCCGATAGCATACGTAGAAGGCACTACCAACTTCCACAGTCTTGGTCGCGACGTTCTCCGCACGCTACAAGCGCAAGCGACGAGAGCTGCGCTCGACGAGCTGCTCCGATTTTCATCATGCGTCGGAAACTATCATAGCATTGCAACCGAATCTCGCACCCACGACGAGAATGTACAAAGCCTAGGCGCTCGATCGTTCTACGGCCGCATTGGCGGCGACCTAAGCAAGCTCACCGTCAACCCGCGTGTCGATCGTGGACGCGATCGAAGCGGTCGCGACGCGCCGGCCTGGACCTGGCGCTTGACGCGACGATGCGTCTGCGGACTGGCTTTATCGTCGACGCGACGCGTGGACGGTGCATCGGTTGAGCAGATCGCGTCGCACACCAGCCATCGCGAACGCGGCGTCCGGTATATCTACGACTCGTGCACGAAGACGGCGGCTAGGCCGGATGCCGAATCACCCCCGGAACTCACGAAGAGCGCATCTTGCTATCGTGCTTAGTGCCTGGCGGCTAAAGGGAAGCGCCTCGTGGTGCAATGTGGTGTATGCTAGCAAACGAGTGACTCACAATCAAACGACGTTTCCTCGAATTCTTGTGAATGTCTCGCTATACGTGAAATGAGAATGCGCGTCCGTAAGCCAATCGCGGTGCATTCGTTGAATGGTTTTCACTTACCGATGCGTTACATTGCTGTAGATAGCAACGTATTCGAGGCCGCCTGAGAGGGATGGCGACGATGACGAAAGGCCAGCTCGCGCGTAGGTCAGCCATTGCCACAGCGGTTATGTCCCTGATAATTGTGAATGCAAGGCCAGCAGATGCGGCGGCCTGCATTAGAGGCAAGCCGACGGTCAAGGTAGTTTCTCAGACCGACACAGCAATGGACTGCGGATGCTTCGCAAGCGACCCGGCTGGGACGGAGATCTTCGCGTTCAACCAAATTAACGTTTCAGTCCAAACGCCTCGTACGGAATTCAGCAGATCCTTCGATCTCGACTCGACGCTGATGTGCGACGCGGAACATGTGTACGTATCGTCTCCTGCGGTTAATGGATACGTATCTCAAAAGCATGCATATCCGCTATACGCAACGACGATCACCTCGGGAACCGGAGGCGAACAGGCGGTTCTACCGGCAGAACATCCCGACAGTCATCTGCAACGACTCATCGATAGCGGGCAAGCGCATACCTCGCGAACGCTGTAGCCGAACGCTGCGGCGCTCGGACCACCGCAAACGTCTTAATATGGATGGCACGCCCGGATCTATCCCGAGCCGGAGTGTGGGCATGACCCGGTTTCCCGGCCACTCTCTTAGCGCCGTCGAACGGCACATAGGGTGTCATGACCAAGCAACGACGTGTTTTCAGTAGCGAGTTCAAATCCGACGCCGTTCGCCGCTGCAACGAAGCAGGGCGGACGCTAACGCAGTGGCCCGCGAACTCGACATCCATCCCTGGCTTTTACAGAGGTGGCGACGACGAAGCAAGCCCGCCCGCCAGCAGCGCGAGGACAGAGCCGGCCCCGGAAAACTGGACTGAGCGTTGAGTGGAGTCCTTGCCCACCGGCAGAGCGAATATGCCCTGCGATCGGAGCAAGAAATGCCCAAACGCCCACGGCGTAACCACTCACCTTCCT
>JAABUX010008544.1_pt1 | contig 11780 bp, 14 predicted proteins | sample 5561851 | NCBI WGS metagenome assembly JAABUX01 (sample SAMN10711883, study PRJNA513361) | rock metagenome | isolation source: Antarctica rocks | place: Antarctica: Victoria Land, Richard Nunatak red sandstone | collected 2016-01-03 | reverse complement strand
CCTTGAGGCCCTTGATGGCGTTCTTTTTAGCCTCGATGACCTCGTACTCGGGCTCGAAGGTCGCGGCGTCGTAGCCGATGCCCTTCTTGGGCAGGTCGCGGATGTGGCCGGACGAGGCTACGACGCGATACTGCGCGCCGAGGAAACGGCCGATGGTCTTGGCTTTGGTTGGAGATTCGACGACGATGAGCTTAGGCATGGGGCTCCCCCAGAAGGATAAATCAGGGCCGACGGCCTCGCGGTGCGATGGCCGGACGCCGCTAGCGGATGTAGCGGCCCACAAAAGGCGGATTCAGGTGTACCAGCGATGAGAGGGGTAGGGATGAGTAAGGGCGCCACATGCGCCGCCTTACCCCGCTAACCGACGGCACGATGTATCTGCATGTATAACCTAAAAGACTGTCCGGCGCAAGGGGGTTGTCTCACCGGTCGTCGTTTGTGTCGTCCGCGCCGAAGAATCCGCCCCGTCTGGCGATGAAAAACTGGCCTAACTCGGCCATTGTCGCCGCCTCGTCGGGGGCCAGCATCTGCACCAGGCGGCGCACGCGCACCTGCGGCGCGTCGCGCCGACCCGGCAGGTTAAAGCCGATGGCCTGGGTCGCGACCGGTTCCGCCGCACCGCGTAAGGCGTCGGCCACCAGCTCCAGCAGGTCCGCCGCCGTCAGCTCCAGCGACTCGGCCAGGCGCTCCAGCACGGTGGCCGAGGGATACTTCTTGCCGCGCTCGATCTCGCCGAGGTACACCACGGAGAGGGCCGACCGCTCCGCCAGGTCCCGCAGCGTCAACTGCCGCTGCTGCCGTTCGCGCCGGATCACCGCCCCCACGATCTCCTGCAGGTCCGCCATCGTCTCTCCCCTCTCTTTCTACTCACCAGCCTGCGACTGCCCGGCTGGACCGGGACCGGCCGCAGTCGGTCGGGGGCCAGTCCGCACGTGTCGCATGGCAAACCACGGCCGACTGCGGTCGGTTGTCGTGCGCGAATAGCAGGACCACGTTAATCACGTGTCGCTATTTACCGCTTGCGTGCCGATGCTCTTAGCATATCTACGCTATAAGCATACCCAAAACCCTTCACTTACATACTATCGGCGTGTAGGATAGGAGTCAAAGGGCGAGGAACCCTCACCCCCAACCCCTCTCCCTGCCGCGTGAGAGGGGAGCAGTAGAGGAGGAGACCATGAGTTTAGTTCCGATGGTGGTGGAGTCCACCAACCGCGGCGAGCGCGCCTACGATATCTACTCGCGCCTGCTCAAGGATCGCATCATCTTTGTGACCACGCCGGTGGAAGACACCATGGCCAACATCATCGTGGCGCAGCTGCTCTACCTGCAGAGCGACGACCCCACATTGGATATCCGGCTCTACATCAATAGTCCGGGCGGCGTGGTCACGGCCGGGCTGGCCATCTACGATACGATGCAACATATCAGCGCGCCGATCCAGACCTGGTGCCTGGGCCTGTGCGCCAGCATGGCTTCGGTGTTGCTTGCCGCGGGAACGCCGGGCAAGCGATACGCCCTGCCCAACGCCGAGGTCATGATCCACCAGGGCTCGGCCGGCTTCCAGGGCGCCTCGCCCGACATCGAGATCCAGGCCCGCTGGGTGCTGCGCTCTACCCAACGCATGAACAGCATCCTGGCCCACCACTGCAACCAGCCCTACGAGAAGGTGGAGCGCGACACGCAGCGCGACTTCTTTATGACCGCCGAGGAGGCCAGGGACTACGGCCTCGTCGACCACGTGGTCTCGTCCGATGGACGTGTTGAGTAGGGGCGTATTGCATACGCCCGGAGTGATAGGGGCGTATTGCATACGCCCGGAGTATTGCATACGCCCGGAGTGATAGGGGCGTATCGCATACGCCCGAGTGACGAGTAGGGGCGTATCGCATACGCCCGAGTGAGGAGAGACGAACAATGTTTGCGGCGGTCAGCCACTTCCCACGGGTCTCGGAGTGGGTCTATCTGGGGACGACGGCCATCAACCTGGCGCAGGTGGCGGCCATCGAGTTCGGTGACAAAGACAAGGGGGGCGACGCCTACGCTATCATCCGGTTGGCGGCTTATAACGCCGACGAGGAGGTCACGGGCCTTGGCCGCACCTGGTTCAAGGTGCGCGACGCCGCCATCGTGCGGCAGCTGCGCGAGTACGTCGGGCAGGCACTCGTCCCCGTCAGTTAGGTGCGACAAGTTCGTTATGCGCGGAGTCGAGTGTTACGCCTGCGTGGATCAATAGTTGGCAGAGAAGGGGTAAGCAGTGACCGACCTATCAGCGAACAAGGGGATCGTACGGGACTTTATCCGAGCCGTGTGGGAGGGCCGGGACCTCGCGGCGCTCGACGCCTTCTGGACGGAGGACTGCGTCAACCACGCGATGCCGGGACCCGACAACCGCGGTCTCGCCGCGCTCCGAGCCTATCATGAGCAGTTCTTCGCGGACTTCTCTGCTTTCTCTCGCGTCGAGATCGAGGTTGTGCAACAGGTCGCGGAGGGGGACCGGGTTGTCACGCAGATGATAACGCGCGGCGCGCACAGCGGACCGTTCTACGGCCTACCGCCGACGGGTAAGGAGGTCTCGCTCTCCACGATCCGTATCGACCGCCTCCAGGACGGCCAGATCGCCGAGCATTGGTCCGTCGCCGACGTGGCGGGCCTGATGCAACAACTCCAGGCATGAGGAAAAGGATACGTCGCGCGCGGTTCTAGAGTACTGTGTGGCTCGATCCATCATCGCACACGAGCCCATGACCGAACAAAGAGAGGAATGCATGAAGCTACTGATCCTGGGCGGCACGGTGTTCATCGGTCGCCACCTGGTCGACGCGGCGCTGGAGCGTGGGCACGAGGTAACGCTCTTTAATCGTGGCCAGCACAACGCCGACCTCTACCCCATGGCGGAGCGGCTGCGCGGCGACCGCGACGGCGACCTGACGGCGCTGCGGGGACGGCGCTGGGACGCCGTCGTCGACACCTGCGGCTACGTCCCACGCGTCGTGCGGGCGTCGGCCGAGGAGCTGGCCGACGCCGTGGACCACTACACCTTTATTTCAACCATCTCGGTCTATCCCGACCTCGGCAGCAAAGATATCGACGAGGAGGCGCCGCTGGCAACCCTGGACGACCCATCCGTGGAGGAGGTCACGGGGGAAACCTACGGCGGCCTCAAGGTGCTGTGCGAGCGGGCCGTCGAGCAGGTTATTCCAGGCCGCGCGCTGATCGTCCGTCCCGGCCTCATCGTCGGTCCCCACGATTCCAGCGACCGCTTCACCTACTGGCCTCACCGCGTGGCGCGGGGTGGTGAGGCGCTGGCGCCGGGTCGGTCCGAGTATCCGACGCAGTTCATCGATGCGCGCGACCTGATGGATTGGAGCTTGCAGGCCGTCGAGCGTCGCTTGACGGGCGTCTACAACGCCACGGGGCCGGCTTATACCATGACCATGGGCCACGTACTCGATACCTGCAAGGACATCAGTGGCAGCGACGCGCGTTTCACCTGGGTCGACGATAGTTTCCTGACCGAGGCTGGGGTCGCGCCCTACACCGAGCTGCCGCTGTGGGTCCCGGCCACGCCGGAGATGGCGGGCTTTGCCACCGTCGACTGCGGCAAGGCCATCGCCGCCGGCCTCACCTATCGTCCGCTGGCCGATACCGTCCGCGACACCCTGGCCTGGGACCAGACGAGACCCGCGGACACGGAGCGTGCGAACGGCCTCAAGTCGGAGCGCGAAGCCGAGCTATTGCGCTCCTGGCATAGTAGAGCGGAAAATCATGAGGGTTGAACCGGTCCTCTCTTGGTGTTTTGACTCCTGGCGCCAATAAATCCTCTGACGGAGACCGTGAGGGTCCGTGAGGGTCCGTGAGGGTCCGTGAGGGTCCGTCGCAACATGACGTAGTCCCTTCGCGTGGTCAAGGGCGCAGGGTAGAGTGGTTGGCTTTGCGCAAACAGGGCAAGATGGAGTATGCTATCGTTGTCGCCAGACTTTGTCCGACAGGGGCAGACAAGGAGGAGCATATGCCCGAACAATTCACAGAGCGTGTCACGGTGCGCATGGACCCGACGTTGATGGACTTGCTCCGCCGTGCGGCGGCGGTCTACCCAGGCACGACGCCTAGCAGCCTCATCCGCGACTGGGTGTACGAGATGAGCGGGCGCGCGCGCGATATGATCCAGGCCTGCGAGGACATGCAATCGGATGATCCGATCCGGCAACAGCGCGGCCTCAAGCTCTCGGCCGCCCTGCATGAGGCGGCCCTCGCCGCCCGCATGCGCGTCGACCAGGTGAAGGCTGAGATAGGGCACGCCGATGGTAACGGACACGCGCTCTCGCCGCGTTGACCGGCGCGACGCCACCCGTTGCCGCTTCGCATCCGTCGAGGCGGCCCCTTAAGAGACAGTCGTCTGCACCGTCCGCTCGTCAGACAAGTTGCGTGTGTTCGATGTCCCCTCGACGAACCTGCGCGTTACACGTCGGTCGACCCGCACTGAGCTTGCCCAGGCTAGCCCGATAGGGATGGCAAGGAAGAGTAGCAAGCCTCCATATGGCTCGATGATCGACAGCCAGATGCAGAACGCTAAGGTCAGGGCGAGGTTGATGACGTTAGCCGCCCTGGTGGATCGCCTTATCCTGATCGACGGCGCGTCTCCCGGCGCGGGGTGCGCTCGAAGTACAAAGGCTATAGTCAGACCGTGTACGACGCCCAGCGCGAATCCGGCCAGGGCGCCGGCGATCAGTCTATAGAACAGTCCGAGCAGGACGAGCGACAAGTAGGAAAACTGCGCGCCCACAACAACAAATAGGAGCATGACTACCGTGCCATAGGCCGCTCCACATGCCGCACCCAGTCCGGTCATCCCACCGACGATACGCCAGGCAATGCTCCACAAATGTGGTGATGGCATGATAGGTAGCTTATGCGGTGAGCGTGCGTACCAGGTGCTCGACGAAGCGCGGGGCGTCGACGGCCAGGGGCACGTCGATGGGGCGCCGCGGCCGCGGGTAGCCGGGGCCGCGCAGGGGCCGGCGGTCGGCCACGGTCATGCCCACGGTGAGGGGGCTATCCGTCTCCACACGGACGTCGAGCGAGGCCATGCGCGTCACCAGCGTGGGGTCCAGGGTGATGCCCAGCGCCAGCGGGTCGTGTAGAGCGCAGCCCTGACCGCCCAGCAACTCCGCGTAGCGGTTGACGTAGAAGGGCGTGATGGCCGCGACAAAGCGCGCCACGGGGCTCTCGGACCCTTGTATCCGCTCCAGTTCGGCCGGCCCCAGCAACGTGGTCATGGTCACGTCCAGCCCGACCATGGTTAGCGACGGCCATGGCGCATCCAGCACCAACCGCGCCGCCTCGGGATCGTGCCAGATGTTGGCCTCGGCCACGGGCGTGACGTTGCCGATACTGTCGGCCGCGCCGCCCATGATGACCACGCGCTTGACCAGGCGCGGCAGCTCCGGCTCGCGGATCAACGCCGCGGCCACGTTGCTCAGTGGGCCGCTGGCGAACAGCGTGATCTGGCCCGGCCGCTCGTTGGCCAGGCGCAGCAACTGGTCCACGGCATGCTCGCCGATGGGTTGGCGCGACGGCGCGGGGAGGCCGGCGTCGCCCATGCCGTCGACGCCATGCACGTGGGGCGACGTCTCCAGAGGGCGCAACAGCGGCTTGTTGAGCCCCACGGCGACAGGCACATCTGGCGAGCCCGCAGCGTCGAGGGTTTTGAGCGTGTTCGTGGCCGCCTGGTCGGCCTCGATGTTCCCCGCCACCGTCCCGATGGCCAGCACCTCGGCGTTGGGCGAGCGTAGCGCCAGCAGGATAGCCAGGGCATCGTCGATGCCCGTGTCCACGTCCATCACAAGCAAGGTCTTATCCGCGTCGCTTGGCATCCCTCACCCCCGCCCCTCTCCCATGCGCGGGAGAAGGGAGCAGTCGCCGCTACAATCTCTAGTGGCAACTGGCAACTGCCTGGGCGTATGCGATACGCCCCTACGGCCCACTGACAACTGACAACTGGCAACTGGCGCCTCTCCTATCGCTGGCTACGCATCAGCAAAGCGTTGATGGCGGCTTCCTCGGCGCTGCCGCCCTCGGCCAAAGGGACGAGGTTTGTGACGTTCATGCCCATGATGTTGCCGCTGAACCACCAGGCGCGTCCGTTGAACGAACTGGTGAAGCAGCCGGTGGTGCTAAAGGCGGTCAGCATCATGCTGCGCAGTTGGTCCAGCGTGGGCAGCCAGATCAGGATGTCCCGCGTCTGCTCGTAGGCCTCGCCGCCGTCGACCGGCGTGACCCCGAGCATAGCGCCGTCCACATTCGTGACCACGCCCAGCCCCTCGCCTGGGCGGCTCACTACCCAGTCGCCGATATGAGGCTGCCAGTCCTCGCCGCCGGGCATCGTCTTGAAGAAGCCGCACAGGTCCTGGTAGCGTGGGTCGCTCAGGGCCGGACCCGGCGGCGCGGTCGCCTCGCTCATTGTCGCTCTCCTCTACTCGTCGCGCGTGTACTCCGTCTAGCCTATGCTTCATGGTAGCACGAGCACGATGGGGACCCTCACCCCCGGTCCCTCTCCCGGATGCGCCCGTTGGCCTGACCTTGAAAGGTCATGGAAGGGACGGACCCTTCAACGCTTGGTGTGAAATAAAATGGCCGATTTCCGCCTCGACACGCCTGTATGACCTCCAAACAAGCCTGTGCGACCTCCAAAAATGCGTCGCACGCCCATCGATCTGGGTCATGCGTTCGAATAAGCGGACCTGTCCCTGTGAACGGTCCGTGTTCCTTGCATCAAAAGCGGCAAGAGCAGCATTTTCGTCGCGGAAATGGGGCAAAACAATTCACACCAAGCGTTTCAAGGTTTCGTCCCTGCCGTGGTCCTTTAGGGCCAGGCGCCCCGCTCACCATCGTGGGGCACGTCCCCCCTCTCCCGCCTGACAGGGGTAGGTAAACGACACATCGGTGACTGCAGTGAGTTGAGAGAGGGATATGAAATGCGCGACTGGGCGCACAACAATCACTCGACAACAAGCCTGTTGACGAGCTGCAGCCTTATAACCATAGAGAATCTATCGATTGTCAGCTGTGTGTGATCGATCGGCATGGGCGTGCGCGTGGGGTCGGGTACCGGACCCGATGCGGAGGTCGTGGAGCTTCGTCGCGGTTTCGGATCCGGGGGGCGCCGTGTACAGGCACACTTTCAGGTCCGCGTCGCCCATGACCTGCAGGATGGCCACATCCAGCGTCAGCCGCCCGACGAGCGGGTGATCGATGTCCCAGCGCCGCTCGGGCGTCTCGCGCACATCGTGCTGCGGCCACCAAGGCTGGAACTCGGGGCTAACGCGCCGCACGTCGTCGCACAGCCGCGCGAACGACGGGTCGCCGACGTGGTGTCGCGCCTTGGCGCGCAGGACCCCCAGCGCCTCCCGCGCGAAGCCCTCCCAGTCCACTACGCGCGCCCGGAAGGCAGGGTCGGTGAAGATGAACCGGACCATGTTGCGCCTCTGGGGCGGAAGCGCCTCGAAGTCGCCGAAGACGGCGCACGCCGCGCGGTTCCAGGCGAGGAGGTCGCAGCGCCGCCCCAGGACGTAGGCCGGGTTCGGCCCCTGATTGTCGAGCACATAGCGCAGCGCGGGGTCCACCGTTTCCGTCGGCAAGGGAGGCATGGACACGAGTGACTGGTCGGCCAGCAGGAAGAGGTGGGCGCGCTCGTCGGCGTTAAGGAGCAAGGCGTCGGCGACCCGGTGCAACACCTCCCGCGACGCGCGCAGGTCGCGCGCCTGCTCCAGCCAGGTGTAGTAGGCGACGCTCACCTCCGCGCGCTGGGCCACCTCCTCGCGGCGCAGCCCCGGCGTGCGCCGGCGCCCCCCCTCGGGCAAGCCCACCTGCGCCGGGGACAGGCGCGCCCGCCGCGCCCGCAGGAACTCGGCTAACGCCCGCCGCCGCTGTTCGTCGTCCGTCACTGCCGCTGTCACAAGCCCTCCTCGCGCATCCTGGTAGGGACTTTCCTAGGATAACTGCTCTCTTGTTATAACACCGGAAGGTATAGGATACTCGGGGTAGGTTGTGGCAATTAGCGTGTCTTACGCCAGTACATACCGACAGTACAAAGGACGACGTCCATGGCCCAGATCAGCCCCATCACATCGCCCGATCCCGACCTTGCTTTCGATCCGCAAGCTCTCAGCGACCGACACGGCCTCGGCCCTGTGAGCGAGAAATGCGCGCTGGGCGCGCAGTTCCAGTATCGCACCGACCCCTCTACCCCCGACACCATCCAGAATGCACTCGACAGCGTCGCCCCTGACTTCGGGCGAATCATTGTTGAGTTCGTGTTTGGCGACATCTACGCGCGGCCCGGGTTGGACTTCAAGCTCCGCGTCTTCGCGACCCTGGCGGCTGTCGCCGCGCTCAACCAGACCTTCGCCGTCAAAGAGTACGTCCGCTTCGCGCTCAATGCGGGCTGGTCGCGAGTGGAGATCGTGGAGGTCCTTATGCAAATATCGGTGTACGCGGGGATGGGACCGGCGATGGACGCGCTGGCTGCGGCGAAGGAGACCTTCGGAGAAATCGATACCCAGCCGTAACGCGACCAAGGCGCTGGCACTGCGCAACGCCAGGGGAGATGCGGAGCGAGGGCAGAGCAAACGCCGGCCGCCTTTATCTGGCATGATACCTGCCCAATTGTGCCTGGCTTGCCTTCATCATGGAGCCTGATCACTAGATCATTGGACTCGTTCAGAACACGCGGCTACAGCCGCCGCAGACCGTGCTGTCGACGGTGGGTAGGATAACAGTATCCGCCCCCACAAAACCGGACTGCGACAGGGAGGGACACGGGATGGCGGATGCGTTGTGCGCGGTCGTTGTGTCTATGTGCGCGAAACCGGGGATGGAGGAGGCGCTCAAAGCGGAATTGCGGGCGCTGGTCGGCCCTGTCCGCTCGACGGCGGGCGCAGCCGGCCAGATCACCTACGACCAGCACCAGGATCGCGCCGACCCCTCGCTCTTCATGATCTACGAACTGTGGCTGTCCCAAGAGCATTGGGAGGAGTATCACAAGGATGACCCGCCCGCCCTCAAGGCGTTCGTCGCGCGGTCTCCCGATCTGCTGGCGACGCCGTTCGCGGTCCAGTTGATGGACATGATCAGCCCACCCATGCCGCACGAAGGGGCCTAGCATGATCCCCACCGCGCGCAACGCGCACCACATCGGCCTGAACGTCCCAGACCTCGACCGGGCCGTCGCCTTCTTCGTCGCCGCGCTCGGCGCCGAGGAGCTGTTCCGCTGGGGACCCTTCGCCGACCCCCAGGGCGACGCCATGGCCGACAAGCTCCGCGTCGATCCGCGCGCGTCGGTCAAAGGGGCGATGCTGCGCTTCGGCCCGGTGTCCAACGTCGAGCTGCTGGAGTACAACGCGCCCGACCAGGCCGCGCGGCCACCGCGCACGGCCGACCCCGGCGTCGCGCACCTCGGTATCTTTGTCGACGACCTCGACGCGGCCACCACGTACCTGCGTGCCCGGCCCGAGGTCGTGTGGTCCGGTGCGGCGGGGCCGGCGCCCCTGGACCAGCCGCATGCCGGGCTGTCCAACGTGTTCCTGCTCACGGAGTGGGGCCTGCTGATCGAGCTGCTGACCTATCCCCCCGGCCTGCCCTACGAGCGACAGACGGAGGGGCGCATGTGGGGGCCGGCGCCGGCGTGGTCCAATCGCGCGGGCGGCGAGGAGGCCCGGGACGTCGGGGCGCCGGAGGGCGCGGGAGAGAGGGAGACGGCCGACCACCAACAGATCGCCGACCTCCTCTATCGCTACTGCCTCCACGCGGACCTCTACGAGCCCGGCCCCCTTGCCGCTCTCTTCACGGAGGATTGCGCGGTCACCCTGGGGGCGAGCGAGGGCGGGCCGATCGAGGGGCGTGCCGCGCTGGAGGAGCAGGTCCGCCGGAACCTGGGGCGGTTCGCGGCCACAAGCCACCACAACACGAACGTCCGGGTCGTCCTCGACGGCGACGACGCCACCGCCATGTCGTACATCTACGCCTGGCACGCGTTCGCGGACGGCACGCCGGACCTGCACTTGTACGGGCAGTACCACGACCGCTTGCGCCGGACGCCCGAGGGCTGGCGGATCGCCGAGCGGCGGCTCCTCACCGCCGGCCACCGTGGAGGCGGGGGCTTCGAGGGGGTGCCCATCGGCCGGACCGACGGGCAAAACCGATCGCGCGCCGGCGGCGAGAGGCCGCGATTGGAAAGGGACAGGCGCGCCGACGCGCTGGGCCGGACGGCGAAACGACGCCGTGGCGCCCTGGGATTCTGGGAGAAGGGGCAGGCCGAGCCCTGGCCGTGCTGACCAACCTGCTGTCGGATCGAATCGGGGTCTCGTAGTACGGCCTACGCGTGTGGGTGGAACTCGGATTCAGGGCGTTGAAGGGCCTGGGCTGGCAGTGGCAGCACACGCGGCACGCCGATCCGGCCTGCGTCACGCGGCATTAGCTGGTGCTGGCGACGGCGACGCTGGTCGTGCTGGCATACGGGACGCACGTCGAGGACGCGACAGCGCGCGACGTTCAACCCGTCCGGCTGCACACCCCGGCGTCGTGCCCTCCGCGGCGTCGGCGCCTCGTCAACGTCTTCCGCCAGGGGCCTGGCTGACTCCTCCGGCGCATGGCCCACGGGTATCTCTGGCGGCGCTTGTGGCTGGCGCCCGAGCCCTGGTCAGGAGTGTCGCCCGATATGGTGCTAACATGTCACACGCCTCCGTGATCGCCATACCTACCCCTGTAGGCCCTCTCCCGCGGCAGGGAGAGGGCCTACAGGGGTGAAGGGGTCTACGACGGACGCAGCACGGTGCTGGGCGGCGTGGCGGTGGTGGCGGTGATGGGGAGCACGTTGAGCGCGGTGTTGGTGTCGAGCAGGTAGTGGCCGTAAGCGTTGATGACCGTGGTGTCGCCGACGGTGGTGATGCGCGGCGCCGACGAGTAGGTCAGGTGGTTGTGGCCGTGCAGCCAGTAGCGCGGGTGTTGCCGCAGGATGTACTGGCGGAAGCAGTCGAAGCTCTGGTGGCAGGCGTCCCCGGCGTCCAGGCAAACCTCCAGGTGGGCGGGACACTCGAGGTGTGAGCACCGGCGTCCCGGCCCGACAGGGGCAGGGCAACGCCCAAAGGCCGGACAATGCACCGGCGCGGCATGAGAAACCACGATGTCGACGGGACCCGAGCGCCAGGATTTTAGAGCCAGGCGGCGCATTTTCCAGGCCATCTGGCGCTCGGTGAACTGATACTCCTCGGACCCCGCATTGTAGCGGTGGCAACCGGAGACCCCGGCGATGCGCAGGCCGCCAACCGTCACGATGCGCCCGTCGATGTCGTCGCAGCCGCCGGGCGGCTCCGACCGATAGGCGGTGTCGTGGTTCCCGGCCACATAGAGCAGCGGCACGTCTAGCACGCTGACCAGGAACTCCAGATAGTCGTGGTCCAAATCGCCGCATGAGATGACGAGGTCAACCCGCGAGCGCCAGCGCTCGGGCTTGAAATCGTCGTACAGCAAGCGTTCGGGCGTGTCCGCAACGGCGAGGATACGCATGACCGGTGTCCTATTCCTTTGTGTTTTTACTTGTGTCCGATGTGTGGAGGCCACGCGGCCGCGATGGGACGAAGCATGTAATCGATGGGATGTCGCTGATCACGAAAACTTTCCAGGCAACGCACTGTTTTGATCACATCGCCTTTCCACAACGTCTATGACGATTTAGACGTGAAAGCCCTCCTACGCATCGCAAGGGATACGCATAGACCTGC
>JAABUX010008542.1_pt1 | contig 11782 bp, 12 predicted proteins | sample 5561851 | NCBI WGS metagenome assembly JAABUX01 (sample SAMN10711883, study PRJNA513361) | rock metagenome | isolation source: Antarctica rocks | place: Antarctica: Victoria Land, Richard Nunatak red sandstone | collected 2016-01-03 | reverse complement strand
TGGGATTCTTCTGCTCCGCTCAGAATGACGGCCGAGTGGTTAGGCGAAGGAGTGGGGGTTAGACGAGGGGGTGGGGTTAGACGAGGAAGTGGGGGTTAGACGAGGAAGTGGGGGTTAGACGAGGGGGCGGCCTTGGATGCTTAGGTCTACGTGGAAGAGGGCGTCTCGGGTGGCTAGGGCGGCGCAGCCGTCTTCGAGGAAGGCCAGGCCGACGAGGTTGTTGCCGGAGAGGATGAGGGAGGCTTCGGGGGTTTGGCCTTTGGCGGTGTCGGCGGGGGTGAGGCGGACGATGCCGCGTCGGCCATGGAGGGAGGCGGCGACGTAAAGGTTGTCGTCTACGTCGAAGGCGAGGCCCTGGGCTCGGCCGAGGCCTTTGAAGAAGGTGGTGGTGTTGCCGTCGCGGTCGATGGCGTGGACGGCCTGGGAGGAACTGGTGGTGGGGCCGGTGACGAAGAGGGTGCCCTTGCTCGAGAAGGCGAGGTGGTAGGCGGCCATGGAGGGCTCGATGGTGGCGAAGACGAAGATTTCGCGGTCGGTCTGGGGAGCGGCGAAGTCGCGGGATTTGCCGGGAGCGACCTTGAAGATGGTTCCGGAGCGGTCGCCGACGTAGAGGTTGCCTTCGAAGTCGAAGGCGATGCCGGTGGCGAGGCCGAGGCCTTCGGCGTAGGTGGAGACGGCGCCCTGGGGGGAGACGCGGTAGACGGCGCCTTCGGCGCGGGAGCTGACGTAGACGTGGGCGTCGGGGCCTATGGCGAGGCCGGTGGCGTTGAGCAGGTCGCGGACGAAGGGGCGCATCTGGAAGTCGCGCTCGATGCGGAAGACGGAGACGGGGACGGCCTCGCCGCGGGGACCGGAGAAGGTGGCAAAGACGTTTCCGTCGCGGTCGACGGCGGGGTTCGAGACCGGGTGGAGGTTGTCGGCCATGGGAACGGCGATGCGGACGGGGAGCGGGTTGGAAGCGCCGCCGGCGTGCTGGAGGACGACCTCGCCGGAGATGGAGCCGTCGGGGACGCGGAGGCTGACCTCGCGGGGGCGGCTGAGCGAGAGGCGGGCGGGGGTGTCGCCGATGGTGGCGGAGGGAAGGGCGTGGTCGCTGGGGGTGAGCGCGGAGCCGTGGAGGGCGATATCGCCGCCGGGCATGGCTGCGGGGGGCGAGAGGCTGTCGAGGTGAGGTGTCGTGGCTGCCTGCGGGTTTTGCTTGTCGGTCTTGAGGAGGGGTGTCATGGGCCTGAACTCAGCGTAGACCGGGGATGGGGGGAGTGCAATGGGAGGTTGGAAGGAGATTGGGTACGGCTAGAAGCGGAGGTGGATGAGTTGCGCGAGGAGGAGGGCGAGGAGGCCGGCGGCGACGTCGTCGAGCAGGATGCCGGTGCCGGCGGGAAGGCGCTCGAGCTGGCGGATGGGTGGGGGCTTGAGGATGTCGAAGAGGCGGAAGAGGAGGAGGGAGAGGATGGCGTGGGGCCAGACGGGGGGGATGGCGATGAGGGCGATGAGCTGGCCGGCGACCTCGTCGATGACGACGTGGCCGGGGTCTTCGCGGTTGGACTCGCGGGCAACGATGGTTGCGGCTGGGATGCCTGCTGCGGTGGCGAGGAGGGCGGCTATGAGAGTGCCGAGGCCCAGATGGAGATTGGATGGGTGGAGGGCGTGGGCGGCGAGGTACCAGAGGAGGACGGCGGCGATGGAGCCGTAGGTTCCGGGGCCGGGCTGGAGGTGGCCGATGCCGAAGAAGGTGGCGATGAGCCAGGCCCAGCGGGTTTTGTGGGTGGGGAGGACGGATGGGGGGTGGTGGGGCATTGGGTAAGTTTACGGGTGCTGCGGAGGAGAGGCGGTCGCGCTTTCGTGCGATACCCCACCCTTTCCGGCGATGAGGCTGCCGGAGAGGATGGGGCACCCGGAGTTGTGGCTCACGGTGCCGCTTGGAGGCTACTCATCCACACCATCCTGGGCACGTGCTCCTTCAGGCAGGCAAGGTGACAATAAAGATTCTGAGCCGCGCGCATACCCAAAGAGCTTCTGACGCTGAGAAAACACGGATCAGGACCTAAGCGCACGATCCTTGTTTGACAGAAGCAGCACTGAGAGTTCGACTCAGTCATTTCGATTCTTGAGCACTAATGCTTGTAGTGGGTCTTGTCGCTGTCTTCGTGGAGGGGTTTGCGCTGCTGCTGGGCGTGTTCGAGCTCTTCGAGGAGGTCGGGGTCGAGGATGGGGGAGGAGATCTTGTAGTCGCCGGAGGCCCACTTGCCGAGATCGAGGAGGCGGCAGCGGTCGGAGCAGAAGGGGAAGTCGGGGTCGGTGGCGAGGACGACTTTGCGGCAGGTGGGGCAGAAGAGGGCTTTGGGTGTGGTCATGGTCGGGTCATGCTCGGGTCATGCTCGGGTCATGCTGATTTTGCCAGGTACTCCTGGACGGCGTCATTGACGACCGCGTCCAGTTGTTGATTGTGCTCCTGTGCGAAACGAAGAGCCTGTGTTTTCAGATCGCCTTTGAGGACAATATCTACCGCCAGAGGATTGGGCTCGTCAGGCGTTCTGCCTGTTTCTGCGCAGAAGTCAAGGTATTCATCTACGGCGTCGCGGAAGTTGGCTTCGAGTTCGATGAGGTCCGCTCCGCCGAAGCTGATCATGTCCCGCGAACACAGGATTCGACCGTGGAGCATCTTGTCCTCGGCGCTGTATTGAACCGATCCGTCGTATCCGCGGTAATGCAGTGTTGAACTCATGAGAGGAACCCTTCTCGTTTCAGGATGTCAAGTACGTCTTTGACCTGGTAGGCCTTGAGCGTCTTATCAGGATGCGGCTCGTGGATGAACAAGACGGCGCCCGTTTGTGCACGGACAAATTTGCGACCGGAACCACCGGCTTTCTCGAGAGCAAAGGATAGACTTGTCATAAGCGTCATAAGCTCTTGCCAGGTGAAATCCTTTGGTTTGGAACGGAGCCTGAGCAACGCTTTCTCTTGCTTTGACATTCAGGTTCGCCCTGAGCGGATTTTAGCTACAGCTCCGAACCGGATGCAACGATCATTCTACGCAGCCGTCTTTAGGTTGCCGGTAAATAGGTCGAGGCCTGCTGAAAGAATGACCTCTATTTCGGCTAATTCAGCAGGAGACAGGTGCGGAGCATAGTGTTCGCCTGCGGGTGTCACAGCTGGTAGGTTATTGCCCCAGAAGATTTTTTCGTAGAGCTCGCTTGGCCTGCGATCGAGAGCGAAAAAATCCGTGGCCTTTTCCGGCATTGATGAAGCCACATCGGCGAAGAAGTTCCATGCTGCAAGCGTTCTAATGCAGTCGATTTCCTGATCAAACTGAGCTGTTGCGAGCCAGTCGAGGTCTATTTCAGCTTCAGATGGCGAGTACGGCAGATCGTGTTCGAAAGCAAAGTCACTCGCGAACTCTTTGGACGCGAAAACTAATACGGAACCTCGCTCAGTAACAACACCGTCTGAGTCGTTCTCAAACCAGAGCACGTACTGATCCTTTTCTCGCCAGCGAAACTTGTACGGAAAATAGTGCAACGTTACTCCAGGATGCGGGCGACTAGGTCGTAGTCGTGGGATTCGGTGATTTGGGCTTGGTAGAAGGTGCCGGGAACGAGGGTTTCGTGGGGGCCGAAGTCGTTTAGGAAGACTTTGCCGTCGATCTCGGGGGCGTGGAAGAGGGTGCGGCCTTCCCAGAGGAGGTCGGTCTCTTCGCTGGGGCCTTCGACGAGGATGTCGAGTTCGCGGCCTACCCAGTCTCGTTTGGCGCGGGCGGAGATCTTTTGCTGGAGGCGCATGAGTTTGCGACGGCGGGCTTCGATGGTGCGGCCGGGGACTTTGAGGGTGGGGTCGAGGTCGAAGGCCTGGGCGCCTTCTTCGTCGGAGTAGGTGAAGACGCCGAGCCAGTCGATCCTGGCGGCTTGGACGAAGTCGCAGAGGAGCTCGAAGTCGGCCTCGGTTTCGCCGGGGAAGCCGACGATGAAGGAGGTGCGGATGACGATGCCGGGGACGATCGAGCGGGCTTTTTCGATGAGCTTGAGGAAGATGTCTCCGGAGCCGCCGCGCTTCATGGTCTTGAGGACGGAGGGGCTGGCGTGCTGGAGGGGGACGTCGAGGTATTTGGCGATGTTGTCGTGCTTCGCTATGGTTTCGAGGAGGCGGGTGGTGACCTTGTTGGGGTAGGTGTAGAGGAAGCGGAGCCAGCGGAGGCCGGGGAGGGGTGCAAGGGCGTCGAGCAGCTGGGCGAGGCCTTCGGAGAGGCCGAGGTCTTCGCCGTAGCAGGTGGTGTCCTGGCCGATGAGGGTGATCTCGCGGACGCCTCCGGCGATGAGGTTCTGGGCCTCGGCGAGGATGGAGCCGATGCGGCGGGAGCGGAACTTGCCGCGGAGCTGGGGGATGATGCAGAAGGAGCAGGGGTGGTCGCAGCCTTCGGCGATCTTGATGTAGGCCGAGGCGCGGGGGGTGGCGAGGATGCGGGGGGTGGCGTCGGTGTAGAGGAAGTCGGGGAGTTGGGCGGTGGCTCCGTCCCAGGACTCGCGGGAGAAGCGGCCGGCGGCTTCGCGGGCGTCGCCCTCGGGGCGGGAGGTGGTGGCGGGAGAACCAGGTCCCTCCACTTCGCCTGCGGCTCCGGTCGGGAGGACAGGGTTGGAGCCGGCGGGCTTGTCGGGGTGGGAGATGTGGGAGACGTGCGGGCCGGTGTGGGCGAGGCGGGCATCGCCGTGGGTGGTGCCGGTCTCGGCGAGGGACTTCGCGATGCCGAGCTGCGCGCTGATCTGGAGTTGGGGGGCGATGTGCGGGTCGGACAGGGGGCGGGAGTGCTGGGAGACGGAGGAGGCGGCGCAGGAGACGAGCGCCCGGGAGTCGGCGGCCTGGGCGTCTGGGGTCTGGGCGTCTGGGGCAAGGGCCTGCTGGTGGACGGTGGTGTCATCGACCAGGCCGGGACTGAGGATGCTGAGGTGGGGCTCGATGCGCGCGGCGATGCTGGGCTGGCTGGCGTCTGGCGGGAGGATGTTGAAGGGGCTGGGCGCGTGGGCCTGGCTTCCGGTGTCCCTGGGGGAGAGGCCGGCGGCGGCGAGGATGCCTTCGAGCTCGCCGGTGCCGACGACGGCGTCGACCTCGGGGATGTTTTTGCGGATCTCGTCGCGGTAGCGCTCGACGAGGCAGCCGGCGACGATGATGCGCTGGGCCTCCCCGCCGTTCCCCTGCTTGTGGGCGACCATCTCGAGGATGGTGTTGACGGACTCCTGCTTGGCGGAGTCGATGAAGGCGCAGGTGTTGATGACGATGATCTCGGCGTCTTCGGCGCGGGGGGTGAGCTCGGCGCCGTGGTGGTGGAGCAGGCCCATCATGACCTCGGAGTCGACGAGGTTTTTGGGGCAGCCGAGGGAGACGAAGCCGACCTTGGGGCGGGTTTTTGCGGGAGCTTCGAGGTCGCGGGTGGTGGTGGTTGACACAGTCTTTAGTTTACCAAGGTTGGAAAGGCGAGCCGTGCGTAGAAAAGCGGGTCCTCGCCACGCTCAGGATGACAATAAGCAGCGGTTCTCTGGAGCTATTCGAGATCATCATTGTCAATGGCCCAGACAAGGGACGTTTTGTCCTTCTTTTTGCCGTGTAGGCCTACGATATAGCCGTAATGATCTTCCGAGTCGTCTGCATTGTCTTCCCGCACCAGAGACACTGCATCATCTTTTTCGAAGTCGTTATAACCCCCTTCAAGGGAGCAGGACCAAATTTTGTTCGTTGCCGGCACTTTGACCCACCAGATCACACTCTGCGTGCGTTGCCACCAGTCCGTTTTCACTCGCATCTCGTACACGTAGCCGATTTCCGAGATGCTGTGTTCATCGCGGCTGACATTGATCTTCCTGCTCGCCCTGTGCGCAATGATCCCCTCCGTCGCCTGATACCGGTAGTAACCGAGCCCAATCAGAGCTACTAAGGTGAAGAAGAACTTACGAGAGCGAATCAGTTTTTTTATATCCACAAGCTTCCTATTCCTATTGGAACTTTCGTACGAATCCATTAAGAAGACAAGGGCAAACGAAACATGCGGAGCAGTTCAGTGCAGTACGGAAACAGGTCAGGGGTGGATGGGGGTGGAGCGGTGGCGGCGGAGGGCGTCGAGGTGGATGATGAGGGCGATGAGGCCGCCGAGGGTGGTGCACCAGGCTCGGCGGTGGGCGATGACGGGTCCGGGGATCTGGTTGAGGGAGAGGAGAAAGACGATGTAGGAGGTGAGGCAGGCGGTGAACAGGGCGTAGTTGACGGCGTTGGTGGCGAAGGCGAGGAGGGCGAAGAGGGTGGCGGCGGCGGCGAGGACGGGGAGCGAGAGGCTGACGTGGGCGAGGAGGAGGGTGCAAAGGAAGGCTCCGGCGACGGTTCCGAGGATGCGGGCGGCGGAGCGGGTGAAGGTTTCAAAGAAGGCGGGTTTCTGGACGAGGAGGGCGGTCATGGGGATCCAGTAGCCGGACTGAATGCCGAGGCGGTGGTAGAGCTCGGTGGCGAGGCCGACGGTGAGCACGAGGCGGAGGGAGTAGATGAGGGCCTGGCGGTTGGAGAGGCCGGGGAGGGCGAGGGGGAGGTGGTGGATGCGGTGGAGGAGGTCGAGGCGGCGGGCGTGGAGGGTTTCGGCGAGGGTGGCGTAGACGGAGCGGGGGATGGCGAGGAGGTTTTTCTGGAGCTCGGGGAGGAGGTGGAGGCCGATGGAGGTGACAAGGAGCTGGAGGGCTCCGCCGGCGAGGATGAGGCCGGCGCGGATGAAGGCGGGGCGGGGGGAGCTGGGGAAGGCGGAGGCGACGAAGAGGGCGACGGAGGCCTGCTGGCCGACCCAGGCGAGGCCGGTATTCTGGGCGGTAAGGACGCCGTAGATGAAGGCGGAGCCGGAGGCGGCGAGGACGAGGGCGTAGCCGTGATGGCCGACGAGGGTTCCGGCGAGGGTGGCGCTTGCGCAGGCGAAGATGGCGGCGAGCATGGGGACGAGGCGGGAGTCGGCGATGCGCTGGTTGGCGCCGAAGCCGATGGTGAAGGCGCCGCCGCCGGCGATGAGAGCACCACCGGGATGACCGACGGCGATGCCGATGGTGAGGCAGAGGGCGACGGCGAGGGCGCTGATGAGCGGCTGGCGGAGGTTGAGCTCGGTCCACTTGAAGGTGTAGAGGTCGGCGAGGAAGTAGGAGGGGGTGTGCCCGGGGAGGGCGGGAGACGCTGCGGGGGAGGGGGTGTTTGCGGGAGTAGTGGGGGAGGCGGACACGTTGTTTCTATGATGAGGTAAACGAAAGCTTGAGGGGAGCGGGTGCGAGGTGAATGCGGGGGATTCGGGGGGCAACTTCCGGACGGGCGTTGACACCAAACCAGGAGACGGCGCAGGTGCTGTCACGGAATTCCTAAGGAGATCAGAGATGAAGTTGAATGGGATGCGTATCGCGGTTCTTGGTGGTGTGGCGGCGGTGTGTTCGAGTGGCGTCGGATTGGCGCAGCAGAGCAGCTTTTCGCCCAAGGACAAGATGTTTCTGGCCAAGTCGGCCGAGGGCAGCATGGCGGAGATCAAGCTGGCTGAGATCGCTTTGCAGAAGTCTTCCAACGATGAGGTGAAGGGTTTCGCGCAGAAGATGGTGACTGACCATACCAAGCTGATCAGCGACATGAAACCGTTTGCGGATCAGGCGGGGGTAAAGCCGCCGACCAAGCTGAAGCCGGCGGACCAGATGCTGGCGAAGAAGCTCTCGGCGCTCTCGGGCGAGACCTTTGACAAGCAGTACATTGCGGCGATGGTGAAGGATCACCACAAAGATCTAGCGGAGTTCAAGGCCGAGGAGGGTTCGACGTCGAATACGGATCTGAAGACGACCGTATCGCAGGGCGAGCAGGTAATTCAGGAGCACACGACCATGATCGACCAGATTGCACAGAAGAACGGTGTGAGCGCGCCTACGACGGGCGCGCTGTAGGCCGTGCGGTCCGGGTAGTTCAAAGGCCGACCCTTGCGGGTCGGCTTTTTGTTTGGAGTCGGGCGGGAGCGAGAGCATCTCCCAGGAGCTAAAGCCCCGTTTGTCTAAGCCGGGGCGTGAGACCGAAGGCTAAAGACTTGGGTGCCTGAGGCGTTGGAGGCACTGGGTTGCGGGGTGGGGGCTAGGGCTAGGGGTTGGGGGCGATGCGGGCTGGGTCGATCTCCCTGTCGTGAGGTGGTAGACTTTACAGGTGCCGGGTCCTACGCGACGTAATCCCGCCAACCCCGCCAGGTCCGGAAGGAAGCAACGGTAACGGGTCGTTACGGGCGCAGTGGGTCGCCCGGCCACTTCTCCCCACCCAACTTAGACTTCTTCTTCGGCTGCTCGTGGATAGCGGGTGTGCGCTTGTGCGCGACCGAGGAGGCTGCGACGCGGCGGCATCGGTTTTGTGCGGCGGCGGAGCTTGCCGGCAGTCTCGAGGTGAGGCGGCGACGGGCGGTTGGTGACATGCAAACGGTTTGGCTGCGAGAATGGATGGGTGTTGGCCGCTGCCGGCCTGACGCAGGAGATGGTTCAAGAGGGGTGAGGAGTTGAGTTTGACGTTGCGGCCGCACGTGCCTGTTCGGGCGAAGATTACCTCGGTAGGGGCGTATGTTCCGCCGCGTCTTTTGACGAACGCAGACCTTGAAAAGATGGTGGCGACGAACGACCAGTGGATTACCGAGCGGACGGGGATTCGGGAGCGGCACATTGCCGACAAGGGTGTGGCGACGAGCGATCTGGCGGTGGAGGCGGCGAAGGTTTGCCTGGCGCGGCGGGGGATGGACGCGAGCGAGGTGGAGGTGATTATTGTGGCGACGGTGACGCCGGATATGTTTTTTCCGGCGACGGCGTGCCTGGTGCAGGACCGTCTGGGGGCGAAGGGCGCGTGGGGGTTCGACCTGTCGGCGGCGTGCTCGGGATTTCCGTATGCGCTGCAGGTGGGCGCGAAGCTGGTCGAGAGCGGGATGCACAGCAAGGTGCTGGTGCTTGGGGCGGACGTGATGAGCTCGGTGATGGACTATACGGACCGGGCGACGTGCGTGATCTTTGGGGATGGGGCGGGGGCGGTGCTGCTGGAGCCGTGCGAGGTTGGCGAGGTTGGCCTGATCGACTACTGGCACGAGATCGATGGATCGGGTGCGGTGGCGCTGAACATGCCTGGGGGCGGTAGCCTGCATCCGTCGACGGCGGAGACGGTGGCGGCGAAGATGCACTATGTGCACCAGGATGGGGCGGCGGTGTACAAGTTCGCGGTGCGGAAGATGGCGGAGGCGGCGGAGACGGTTCTGACGCGAAACGGGGTGACGGGCGCGGACCTGAGCTGCTTTATTCCGCACCAGGCGAACAAGCGCATCATCCTGTCGACGGCGGAGCGGCTGGGGCTGGGCGAGGAGTGCGTGGTGATCAACATCGACCGGTACGGGAATACGACGGCGGGGACGATTCCTTTGGCGATGGATACGGCGCTGAGCGAGGGGCGGTTGAAGAAGGGGGATCTGGTGCTGCTGGCGAGTGTGGGGGCTGGGTTTACGGTGGGGGCGACGCTGCTGCGGTGGGAGTTTTAGCGCAAAGAGCAAAGAGCAAAGAGCAAAGAGCAAAGAGCAAAAAGCAAAGCAAAAAGCAAAGCAGAAAAGCAGACGCAGAAAAGCGAAAGCAGAAAAGCAAGGCTTGGGGAACTTGCTTGTTTCTTCTTGCGTATGTGTATCTAGAAGATATATCTTGCAGCTATGACGGGGAAGAAGGGTGTGGCGGTGAGGACGACGACGACGGAGGCTTTGCTGGGGATGCTGACTTTGGGGCCGATGTCGGGGTATGAGATACGGCAGCGGATCGAGCTGTCGATCGGGAACTTCTGGAGCGAGAGCTTTGGGCAGATCTACCCGGCGCTGGCGAAGCTGCGGAAGCAGGGGCTGGTGGAGGTGGAGGAGACGGGCCGGACGGGGCGAAAGGTGTACTCGCTGACGGCAGCCGGGCGGGAACGGCTGGCGGAGTGGCTGGAGCTGATGCCGACGGTGCGCGGGCCGCGCAATGAGATGCTGCTGAAGCTGTTCTTTGGGGCGAATGGCAGCCTGGAATGTACGCGAGAGCAGGTGATGGCGGAGCGGGAACGGTTTCGGGCGGACCTCCAGCGTTACACGCTGTTCGAGCCGGAGATCAGGAGGCGGCAGGCGGGAAGGCCGGCTCTGCCATTTTTCTTGATGACGCTGCGGTATGGGATCGCGGAGGCAAAGGCCGTGGTCGATTGGGCAGACGAGACGCTTCGTTTGCTGGACGAGATAGCGGAAGGAAAGGTGCAGGAGGAGGAACGATGACACACGCAGATCCGATGTGGATGAAGGTGTTTCTTGGGGTTCATGTGGCGGCCGGAGCGACGTCGTTTGCCCTGGCTCCGGTGGCGCTGGTGACGGCGAAGGGCGGAAAGCAGCACAAGCGCTGGGGCATGGTGTACTTCTGGTCGATGGGGGTGGTGGCGGCGACGGCGCTGCCGATGGCGCTGTACCGGCCGGTGCTGTTTCTGGCGTTGGTGGCGGTGTTGAGCTTTTACCTGACCTTTTCGGGGTACCGGGTGTTGCAGCTTAAGGATCTGGCTCGGGGCGGCTCGGCCAAGCCGATCGACTGGATCGCGGCTTGCGTGACGTTTGGTGTGTGCGCATGCCTGGCGTTCCTCGGCTGGCGCCGTCCATGGTCCGTGCAGCACTTCGGGGTGGTGGCGATGGTGCTGGGACTGGTTGGGATGCGAACAACGGGGGCGGATCTGTACGGCTTCGTTCGCAAGCCGACGGAGAAGATGTTCTGGTGGTACTCGCACCTGGCGAAGTTTATCGGCAGCTACATCGCGGCGTGGACAGCGTTTTCGACAGTGACGCTGAGCCATGTCTTTCAGCATGCGGGGATCATCCTGTGGCTGTGGCCGATCTCGATTGGGTTGCCGGCGAGCATCCTGACGACGATGTACTACAAGCGGAAGTTTGCGCCGAAGCGCGCGGTTGCGGCGACGACCTAGGGGTGATCCCGGCGAAGGCTATCGGGGAGGCGGGTGGTCGCGGGTAACGCTAAGCGGCTGCGGCTTCGTTTCGTGCGCGGCGTTCGCGTTTGAAGGAGCGGGAGGTGTTGTAGATCTTCCAGAAGGCGAAGCCGCAGCCGACGAGGATGACGGTCCAGACAACGACGAGGAAGGTGGTGGCCCATTTTTCGGTGAACATGTCCATGAGGCGGAGGACGTGTTTGCCGTAGTGGACGCCGAGCCAGGCGGCGATGGCATGACGGACGGCTCGGCTGAGGGTGAAGGTGGTGAGGAACTTTCGCTTCGACATTTTGAGGGCGCCGGCGGCGAGGACGAAGGGGGAGAGGGGCATGGGGGGCGGGAGGATGGCGGGGAGGGCGACGGCGATGAGGGCGTGGTTCTCCATCCAACGGGTGACGCGTTTGAAGATGCGCGGGGGCACGTGTTTCTCGAGGAACTGCATGCCGCCGGCGTGTCCGACCTCGTAGCTGAGGTATCCGCCGATCGCGGAGCCAAGGGTGGAGGCGAGCACGAGGAGGAGGAGGCTGGCGTGCTGCGCGGCGAAGAAGACGAGCATGATATCGGTGATGCCGGGGATGGGGAGGGGGACGAAGGAGGAATCGACGATGGAGATGAGGAAGATGCCGATAAGGCCGTAGCGGAAGAGGAAGTGGATGAGGGCGTTGCTGTGCGGCGTGGAGGCGAGCCAAAGGGCGCCGGCGTGGAGGGCTGGGAGGCCGGCGTTGGCAAGCTCTGCGGCGTGGGGGGTCATAGAGATTGAGACGCGGATGGAGGGGCTAAGGACGCG
>JAABUX010008540.1_pt1 | contig 11783 bp, 7 predicted proteins | sample 5561851 | NCBI WGS metagenome assembly JAABUX01 (sample SAMN10711883, study PRJNA513361) | rock metagenome | isolation source: Antarctica rocks | place: Antarctica: Victoria Land, Richard Nunatak red sandstone | collected 2016-01-03 | reverse complement strand
GCTCTACGTCAACGACCCCAAGGAGCCCCAGATTCAGGGCAGCGTCCGCATGCTCAAGGAGGCCGTCGAGGTGGCGCGCGACCATGGCGTGACCCTGGCCCTGGAAAACCACATCGACTTCACCTCGGCGGAGTTGCTGCGCATCGTGGAGGGCGTGGGGTCGGAGCGCCTCAAGGTCAACTTCGACACCGGCAACGCGCTGCGCCTGTTCGAGGACCCCGTCGAGGCCGCGCGCCGCCTCGCGCCGCACACCATCGCCACGCACACCAAAGACATCACGGTGCGCGGCAAGGGAGGCACGCCCATGGAACGCTTCACCTGGTGGCCCTCGTGCCCGGTCGGCGCCGGCCTGGTCGACGTGCCCGCGCTGGCCCGCGTGCTCGACGAGGCCGGCTTCACGGGGTCGCTGGCCGTCGAGCTCGACCTGCTGGCGGACCCCTGGGCCGACCGCAAGGAGGAGGATCTGGTGGCCGAGAGCGTGGCCTACCTGCGCGGCGTGGTCGGTCCGACACCTGCCGCGGCCGCGACCGCGACGCCATCGCCGCTGGCGGGGAGGTAGCCATGCCCGCACAGGGATACACGGATGCGCCGGCCGACCGGCGCCCGGCGGTGGGCGTGGGCATGCTTGGCTACGGCTTCATGGGCAAGGCCCACTCCAACGCGCTGCGCACGCTGCCCTACGTCGACTGGCCCGGCGTAGTCCGCCCGGAGCTGGTGGCCATCGCAGGGCGCACGGAGGAGCGCGTGCGCGAGGCGGCGACCCGCTACGGCTTCGCCGGCTACTACACCGACTGGTGCGGGCTGGTCGAGGACGAGCGCGTCGCGGTGTTCGACAACGTCGCCGACGATCCCGCCCACGTCGAGCCGACGCTGGCTGCCATCGCCGCCGGCAAGCACGTCGTCTGCGAGAAACCGCTCGCCATCGCGTCCGCCGACGCCAGGCGGATGTGGGAAGCGGCGGAGGGCGCCGGAGTCAAGCACCTGTGCTGCTTCAACTATCGCTTCGTCCCCGCCGTGCGGCTGGCGCGCGACATGCTGCGGCGCGGTGAGCTGGGCGAGGTGTACCAGGCGCGCTTCCGCTACTCGCAGCAGTGGCGGCGCGACCCCGAGGCCGCGTTGCCTTCGCCGGCCGGCGCCTTGCGCATCGTCGGCTGCCACGCCATCGACCAGGCGCGCTTCCTCGTCGGCGAGATCGCCAACGTCTCGGCCCTCTTCACGAGCCCGGTGACGACACCGGACCGGCGCTATCGGGACGCCCCCATCGAGCCCGACGACACCGTCGCCGCGCTGGTCGGCTTCGCCAATGGCGTCGCCGCGACCATCGACGCCTCGCTCGTCTCGCGCGGGCGGCGCAACATGCTGACCTGGGAGCTCAACTGCGCACGCGGCACGCTGGTATGGGACCTGGAACGCCTCAACGAGTTGCGCGTCTACGCCGCGCGCGACGGGGAGAACACGGTGGACGGCCTGCTCGACGTCATCGTCTGTGAGCCCGACCATCCCTTCATGGACCTGTGGTGGCCGACCGGGCACATCGTGGGCTGGGAGCACGCCCACATCAACATGTTCCAGCACTTCCTGCGCTGCGTCGCCGACGACCGGTCGGTGGGTCCCGATGGGGCGACCTTCGAGGACGGTTATCGCACCGCGCTTATCTCCGAAGCCATGCGCGCGTCCGCCGAGACGGGCCGGCGCGTCGAGGTCCAGGCGGACGCGCCGGCGTCGTGACGGGACGACGGGACAATGGGCAGGGTCATGTCGTTCTCGCGGTAGGACAGCCGGCCTGGAATCGCTCACGAGATCGACAACGATATAGCCCTGCGGTCAGGGTATTAAGGTAAGGACGGTGCAGTGGCCACGGCATCCGAAGGGGCTGCGCCGCGCGTCGATCGCGCGTCGGTCATCCCCTACTATTACCAGCTGAAACAGATTCTCTCGGGCAGGATCACGTCCGGAGCGCTGGCCCCGGGCGCGCAGTTGCCCGGGGAGCACGAGTTGTGCGCGTTGTACGACGTGAGCCGCACGGTCGTCCGGCAGGCGCTCAACGAGCTGCAGTATGAAGGGCTGATCGAGCGCCACCGCGGCAGAGGGACCTTTGTCGCGCGACCCAAGCTGCCGGAGGGGCTGATCAGCGGCCTCGCCGGGTTGCACGAGGACGCCGCCATGCGCGGGCGGTCGTTGCGCTCCACGGTGCTGGCCCTGCGCGAGGCGCCCGCCACCTCCTCGATCGCCGAGCGGTTGGGCCTGCGCCCGGACGAGCCCGTGGTGGAGTTGGAGCGCCTGCGCTTCATCAACGGCCAGCCCTGGGTCGTGGTCACGACCTACATCCCGGCCGCCCTCGTGCCCGGCCTGGCGCGGCACGATCTAGGCGGGGATGCGTCGCTCTATCAGCTGCTCAAGGAGGGCTACGGCCTGCCGATCACCGCGGCCGTGCGCACGGTCGAGGCAACCATCGCCGGCCCGCGCGACGCCGCGCTGTTGCGCATCGAGGAGGGCGACCCCCTGCTGGTACTGCGCAGCGTCAGCCTCACCGTCGGCGACCGTCCTCTCGAGTACTTCATCGCCCATCATCGCGGCGACCAGAGCGCCTTTACGGTCTATCTGACCCCCGGCAGCGATCGGGACACACCGGTGGCGGACGTGACTATCGCCTCCCACCCGCGGCAGGATGCTCGCTAAGGGATCGTCAAGGAAATTATCCACGGAGCGGACATGCGGGTAATCCGAGTGGTCACCATTCTCTGTAGACAGGCAGCACCAGGATGCGGTAGAGTGTACGTGATTGACTGGGGCAAGGGGGTGCGAACATGTCTGCTGGCGGGGCGAAAAGGTTAGCCTATCCTCTCAGCTTGGCGCTGGGTATCGTGCTCGTGAGCCTGGGCCTAGAGCGCCATTCATTTAACACGCTTGTCCTAATAACTCACGCATGATGGCGGGCTCATCGCCATCCATGCGCGCCTGATCGGGGCGTCTCGCGCCCGCGAAAGCTGCCCGCTCTAGCCACTTGGCCGATTACTTGAATGGCGCTCTAGCCGGGTGCGCGGGATCGGCTGCGCCTGGGCAGAGTCAGGCGGCGCCGAAGCTCCAACAAACTGTCACCGCCCAGCAGACCGAGATCACCCGCCTGCAAGGTAAAACTGCTCAGCCGAATGGCTTCGCCACAGTGTTAGCGCAAGAGACGACAGTTGCTCAACCAAATGGTTTTGCGACCGTACTTGCCAAAGAAACACAAGTAGCTCAAGCGAATGGGTTCGCGACGGTGATCACACGAGAAACCCAGGAAGCAAAAACACAACTGACAAAGACCCCGATGGCAGAATCTACAGCGACAACAACAGTTGCCACGGCAACACCAACCGCTGAAAATAGTGCGGACGGATCATATAATTTTACCTCCTCTCTTTTCCCATATAGACTAAAGCTTGATACAACACATTGGATAGCAGAGCAAGGCACAGAGGATATCTACCATAACGGACAAGTGCAGAAACGAACGGCTGATGTTTTTTATGGGCCGCCGATGGATCAACAGTCGTGGAAAGTTACGATAGATGCTGAACCCGTTCAGCCGTGGATGAATGTTACTGATGTGATGAACCAGCTAGTAAGCGATAAAAAACAGGAGATTCCTTATTATGGTGGTGACATGAATCAGTACGAATATACCCCCTCCCTCATTACTTAAAAAGAATAGGGGATACCTAGTTGAGATATATATGCCTGCTATGCCAGATAAACAATTGGCAGCTACAGAGTATCAAGAATGGATTTTTATTGCTAATACGATGGCCGGGAGAAAAGTATTCGACGTCGAAGAATCATTTGCCTATTCTGCACGAGATGCTGTTTATAAAACTCCTCAATCAAATATTATCCTCGATATGATTGATGGCGATTTGAGGATCATCAACAATTAGCAATATGCTTGCATCTGTTCCACTTTTCAATTAACCTGCTTGCCCTCTCAAAACTCTTATCCATTCTAACCTAGCTCATAAGATACTGTTGTTGCCAGGTGCGGCCGCTGTCGATTGTGACCAGGATCATGCCACGACCGTCCATGTCCCGGCCGTCGCGTGCCGGCTTGCTTACGACGAGCCAACCCATCACCGGCGTCACGAACGAGAGGGCGGCAGCGATGCTGCCGTCGAGGCCGGGGATGGCCGTGCCGTTGCGCCAGGCGCCGCCTCCGTCGTGAGTTGCGCCAAGGACGACGGTACCGCTACCTCCCGTCCCGCAGACGGGGCAATTGCCGCTGAGGTAGGCCGTCGTCGTGTCCACGACGTCGAGCGCGCCGGCACGCGCGGCCGGTCCCTCGGGCGGGTGGCTCAGGCCGGGCGGCGCAGTGGCGGCAACGCCGCCGATGTCGGGGTGCGCCGCGACCGCGCGCCAATGGCCGCCCCCGTCAGTGCTGTGGTAGAGCGCGTAGACCTGCTGCATCATGCCGGAGTCTCCGTAGAGCAGCGCCCAGACGTTGCCGGGGGCGGGGCACGCGACCACGCCGCCTAAGGATAGGTACGTCAGCGCCCGCGGACCGTCGGGCAGGACGCGCCGCCACGAGCGCCCGCCATCGGTGGTGCGCAGCACGGCGCCGGCCTGTGCGACCGCGGCCCAGCCATCAATTGGATTGTCGAAGCAGGCCGAGGACACCGGGTCGGGCGTGGGCACTGGACGCCACGTCTCACCGCCGTCCACGGTCGCTACCAGGCGTCCCTCCTGATACGGGTCCGACCCGACCGTGGCAGGGAGACCGGTCACGCCGACACCGCGCAACGGGCTCAGGAACCGAACGCTGCTCAGCGGATGCACGGACGCGCGACCGGTTCCGATAGCGAAGAGCGGTTCGCCCGCCGGACGCCAGTGCTGGCCGCCGTCCGTGGTGCGCAGCAGGAACGGCTGGGCGCCCACGCCCGAACCCGCCTGCCTCACGGCCCACGCATGGGCGGCATCGACGGCGTCGAGTTGGGTGACCATGGTCGCGGAGATCTGCCGCCGCCACGTCCGGCCACCATCGGTCGTGGCCAGGATGCCGTCCCCAGCGGCCCACCCGATCCGTGGCGTGACCATGGCGATGGCGTCGAGGGCCATCGCGGACGACAGGCGCGTCGCGACAGGTAGGATGATGCCCGTATCCACCGGCGCGGCAGTCCTGCCACGAGTCGGGGTGGAGATAGTCGTCACATCGGCTGTCGTCGACGAGGGACGAGAGTAGGCCGCGATACATGAGGCTAGAAGAAGGACGATGCCGGCCATGGAGATGGCACGGGTCAGGACGTCGTGGCAGCGCCATTGCATCATCATTCGGGCTTGCATCCGTGTGCTTATGGGCCAGACGATCAACGGTTTCCCTGTCGGTGTCATGACTACGGAAGTGTGGCCGCCGTCCAGTGGGCGCCTCCATCGGCCGTCCGATAGACCCTACCTTGAGCGCCCAGCCAAACGTGGGCGGCGTCAACGAAGGCAAGCGGGCCGATACCAGGGTCGCCAGGGTTGGCCTCGTCATAGGGAATGGCCGGGTACCAATGATAGCCACCGTCCCGCGTCGCCCACAACGTCTGGCGTTGGAGCACCAGCCACCCCCGTGTCGGCGTGGTACGAACAATGGAGCCGATGTACCCGGATATAGGTAGTGTGCCGGGAAAGCGGGTGCGGTCGCTCCCGTGCGCAGAGGCCAGGGGACGCCATTGGCGGCCGCCATCGTCGGAGGCGTAAAGGAACTTTTCCTGTTCGCCCGCGCCAGGTTCCCCGCCGCAGAGTTGCCACAGTCGTTTCGTGTCGAGCGCCGCCACGCTCTCTCCGTAAGGATACGGTCCATGAGCCGGACACGGGTTGGCCAGCGCGTACCACGTTCTCCCCTCATCACCACTGGCGAGGCGATTGGATAGGAGCAGGGCATCGTCGTTCCCGGCCCGCAAGAGACTGCTGTCGGGAGGGAGACGCATCGAGGCCAGACGCCAGGTACGCCCCTCGTTCGGTGACAGAAATAGGCGGCGGGAGCAGTGCATGTCTCTGGCGCATGGGCTGGAGACCGCCAGGATACGTCCAGTGAGGACAAGCAGTTGCGCTACGACGCCGATACGCCTCTCTTGTTGCCAGGTCCGTCCACCGTTATGCGTGGCCAGGACGATACCCGCGTCGAGGACAAACCAGTCTCGGACGGTCGCCATCGACAGGCCGGGCGCGATGGACAGGTCCACGGTCTGATCGGGCGCGCGAGGGAGGGAAATGGACAGAGTGCGCCACGTGCTGCCGCCGTCGACGGTTGCCCACCATAGATACGCGCAAGAACTGAGCGGACCGGTCTCGGGACACCGCGCGCCTCGCGCCAGACCATGTTCCGCGTCCAAAAACGTAAGCTCACCTACACGCGTGAACGTAGCATGAGGCGCGCGTGCTCGGGAGGCAAGATGCGCGTTGTAGGATGTCGTTGCTATCGGGTTGGACGATCCGTAGAGGACAAGCGTCACGAGCGCGCTCCAGAGCGGCAGCGACAGGTGCAGGCGACGCCGACCGATGTTTGTCCTCATACAAGTCGCAACGTTCCAGGAGCGCCAAAAGGTACAGGGCAGGGTCTGCGAATGTTCCAGATGATGCGTCGCTGCCAGCGTCCGTCGTCCCACACCCGACCACAGTCGGCCGGTCGTTTGCCATGCAGTCTTAACCGCAGGCCGCCCTCAGCGGAAGATCGTCCGGGACGGATACAATAGAGGCGATTGTCCCCTGCCCTCACTATCCTGACCGATCCTGACCGGTTTTGCAACCCGCGCGAGGAGAAACCAGACCATGCGCATCTACGAGTACGCCACGATGACCGCCGAGGAGCGCCGCACCGTCCTGGAGCGCGCCAACCGCGATATCTTTAACCAGGCCACCATCGATGGCATGCGCTCCATCTACGACGCGGTGCGGCGCGACGGAGACGCGGCCCTCGTCGAGGCCCTGCAACGGTTCGATGGCGTCTCGATCCGGCCCGACGAGATCCGGGTCGCGCCCGAGGAGTTCGAGGCGGCTAAACGGAGCGTCCCGCGCGAGGTACAGGACGCCATCGCCGACTCGATCGCCGCGGTGCGCCGCTACAACGAGCGCTTGCTGCAGGGGGACTCATGGCTGGAGGAGCTTGCGCCCGGCGTGGTGCTGGGCGAGCGGAGCACGCCGATCGACCGCGTCGGGCTCTACATTCCCGCCGGCAAGGGGACGTTCCCCTCGGTGATGGTCTACCTGGGCACGCCCGCCGTCGTGTCCGGGGTACCTGAGATCGCCGTGGTCACGCCGCCCGTGGCGCCCGGCGATAAGGCGGTCGACGCGGCCGTGCTCGTCGTGGCCGACCAGCTGGGCATCGGCGAGGTCTACCGCGCCAACGGACCGTCGGGCGTCGCGGCCATGGCCATCGGTACCGAGACCATCCGGCGCGTGCGCCTGCAGGTGGGGCCGGGGTCGCCGGCCGTGCAGGCGGCGCGGCTGCTGGCACAGTTGGAGGGCGTGAACATCGTCGGCGTGTACGGTCCCTCCGAGGGGCTGATCCTGGCCGACGACAGCGCCGATCCCCAACTGGTCGCGGCCGACCTCCTCAACGAGGCGGAGCACGGCCTGGACGCGGCCGGCATCCTGGTCACGCCGTCGCGCGCGCTGGTCGAAGCGGTGGGGCGCGAGGTGGAGACGCAGCTCGCCGCGCTGCCCGAGCCGCGTCGTACCTACGCCCACACGGCGATCACAAAGTACGGTGGGGCCATTATCACGCGCGACCTCGACGAGGCCATCGCCTTCACCAACGAGTACGCCCCCGAGCACATGCAGGTGGCCACGCGCGACCCGCTGTTCGTGCTACGTAAACTTCACAATGCCGGCGAGATGCTGCTGGGCCAGCACACGCCCATTTCGGCGGCCAACTTCAGCATCGGCGTGCCCACCACGCTGCCCACGGGCGGGTTCGCCGCCGTCAACTCGGGCGTCACCGCCCGCACCTTCCGCAAGCGCAGCTCCATCGCCTACCTCAACCGTGAGGCTCTCGCCGGGATGGCCCGCACGACGGTCGCCCTGGCCGACTACGAGGGCTTCCCGCAGCACGCCGCCGCCATGCGCATCCGTCGCCTGCAGGAAGACGAGACGAACGAACAGGAGGTCTATGAAGATCGTCGATAATCCGCGGCGCGACATCAACATGCCGGCTATCGGGGAGATGCGCCTGGCGGGAGTGGGCGGGGTACGGCGCAGCGGCCCCGCCGAGCTGACGGTCGACGCCGGACCGCCTGGACCCGACGACGGACCTGTGCCTTCGGGCACGGCGTCGCCGGTCATTAGCCCGCGCATCTTCGCCACGCCCGAGGTCTCCGTCGAGTTGGGCGCGGTGCAGCAGTTGGCGCGGCTGGCCCGGCTCGATGCGCTGACGCAGGCGCAGTCCGAGGCGCTGCGGCGCGCGGGACAGTCCGAGCTGGCGGCGCGTTACGAGCGGGTGCGCGTGGTCGACGTGGTGGGCACGCCCGACCTGCACCGGGGCGACGCGGGCGTGGCCATCGGCACGGTCCTCGGCGTGGACGGGGCGGTGATGCCGCTCGGACCAGGCCCGGACATCGGCTGCGGGATGCGCCTGATCACGACCGACCTGACCCCGGCCGACCTCGACCTACCTGCCCTGGCCGAGGGGCTGCGCGCCGATCTGTTCCTGGGCTGTCGCGACATCGCCCTCTCGCGCTCGCAGCGCCTGGCCCTGCTGACCGAGGGCCTGATGGGCCTGTTCGACGCCGAGGACACGCGCCGGGGCTGCGGCGCTGCCGCCACGTCGGGCAGCCTGTGGGCGCGGTTCGACCGCGATGAGACGGAGTGGGAGCTCGACCACTGCGTCGACCAGGGCTCGCTGCCCGGCGATCCCAGCCTGTTCATGGACGACTTCGTGCCGGCCACGCGCGATCCGATCACCGGAACCATCGGGCGCGGCAACCACTTCCTGGAGTTGCAGGAGGTCGTCGAGGTCGTCGACCGCGCCACGGCCTACGCCTGGGATGTGCGCGAGGGGCAGGTCGTGGTCACCATCCACACCGGGTCGCGCGGGCTGGGTCGCGCCGTCGGCGCCCACTACCGCGACCGGGCGCGGGCGTCGCACCCGGCGGGCTTGCGCCACCCCGCGACGGAAACGTATCTGCTGCCCACCGGAGGCGACCCCGCCGAGCCCACCCTGGGCGACCGCTACCTGCGCGCGATGGGCGCGGCGAGCAACTTTGCCTACGCCAATCGCTTCTTCCTGGGCCTGATCGTGCGCAAGAACCTGCGCCTGCAACGGCCGGGCGCCACGACGCGTCTGCTCTACGATATGCCGCACAACTTTGTGGCCGTGGAGCGGCACCGGGGGCGCACGGTCACGGTGCATCGCAAGGGCGCCACGCGCTCGTTCGGACCCACGGCGATGTCCCTGGCGGGGACGGCGCAGGCGAGCACGGGCCAGCCCTTAATCGTGCCTGGCTCGATGGGCGCGGCGAGTTGGCTGCTGGCCGGCGTCGACGGCAACGAGCACGCCTTGATGAGCGCCTGCCACGGGGCAGGCCGCGCCAAGACGCGCGGGCGGATGGGCTCACTGTCGGAACGGGAGTTCGACGCCTCGCTGCAAGGGACGCTACTGGTCTATCCGGGGCTGGAGCGTCCCAAGGGCGAGGCGCCTGACGCCTACAAGCTGATCGGCCCCATCATCGACAGCGTCGTCGCCGCTGGCCTCGCCCGCCCCGTGGTCCGCCTGCGACCCCTGCTCACCTGCAAAGAGTGATAAGAGAATTACTCGTCACCATCCCGGTTGACGCCGCCGAACAAGCCGAGTTCTACGGCTATGACCGTGACGGCGCCATCGTCATTAAGGGACAGCTGGATACTGACAGTCCTCTCGGCGCATGGCTCCTGATATGGACAGCGGAGTAGGCGCCGCTTTACAGGGGCTTAACACGTTGCTTACGTGCTCTTAACACAAATTCTATACACTAGAGGTATGGGAAACGATCCGCGCGCCTTCGCGCTACCTACCTCGGCGCTCAATCTGATGGTCCCCTGTCTGATGGAGCCTTGCGTTTGACGACGGAGCGCTTGCCCGGCGCGCTGCGGGTCCCGGCCCTGGATCGGCTGGCCAACTTTGTGCCCTACCCCATGCCGCACCCGCACAAGTATCCCTTCGAGCTTGACCTTGCCCACGTCGTCGGCCGCGACGCCGTGCAGGCGGCGCTGGCGCGGGGCGCCTATACGTGTTACCTGTTGGGCGATGTCGGCGGCATCGTCGACCCGGCGCCCCAACGAGCCGTGGTCGTGGCGATGCGCGCGCTGACGCCTGACGGCAGGCGCTACGCCGCCGCGGGCACGCCGCACGGGGGCACGCTCTTCGCCTACATCGCCGGCGACGTGGTCTACTACCACGGCGAGGCGGCGGAGTATCGCGGCCAATTCTACACGCCCTACCGGGACTATGACCGCCCCATCATGGCCATCCCCGGCAACCACGACGGCGATGCGCGGGACGGCTCGCTGGCCGGATTCGTGGACAACTTCTGCGCGCCTTACCGCACTCCCTCACCCCTCGGGGGCAGCCTGGCGCGCCCTGCGCTCGACCAACCCAACGTCTACTGGACGCTCGACGCGCCCTGGCTGCGCATCGTCGGGCTCTACACCAACGTGCCGGAAGGCGGGATCGTCGACGACGAGCAGCAGAGTTGGTTCGAGGCGCAACTGATGCGACCGCGCCAGGGCAAGCATCTGGTGGTGGCCTTGCACCAGCCCGTCTTCTCGGTCGACCGCGTCCACGGCGGCAGCAGCGCCATGTTCGACATGGTCCACCGGGCGGCCAAACGCGCGGGCTGCCGGCTGGTCATCGCCGGGCACGCCCACAACTACCAACGATTCGAGTACGACGGCATGACCTATGTCGTTAACGGCGGGGGCGGCTACTGGGAGCTGCACGACCTCACGCCGCCAGCCTCCGCCGATGCGCTGTACCCCGTGGCCTGGCACACGCGCGACCACAGCCTGGTACACCTCGACGTGGCGCCGGATCGGCTGGTGGCGCGGGCTGTCGCCGTGCCGCTGCCGTTCGACCCGGCCGCGGCGCCTCCCCATATCGTCGACGAGTTTGCGCTACCCGTCACTATGGACAGCCGCTAAGGGTCTACGCGTCTCCCCCTCGTGTGGTCCGCTCGAGCGCGGCGCGCAGGCGTGCCACCTCAGCTTCCAGACGCCGCCGCTCCAGGGCCTCTCGCTCGCGCTCCAGGGTTTCTCGCTCACGCTCCATCGCTTCCTGCTCGGGGGTGAGCAATGGGCTGCCGTCCGGCCTCCGCGCGTGGACTTCCCGGCCCTCGGCGACCAGGTACAACTCCAGCGCGCGGCTCCACAGCCGCCCCTGCGCGTCCGGCTTCCAGGCCACGAAGCGGTCGTTTGCCGTGCGCCGATACCCCGTCAGCGCGGGCTGGCGCAACGCCTTGGGGTCTGGCGCGAACAGCGCGTACTCCTGCATGCCCAGCAAGCGGTAGGTGCGGCGCTTCTTGACCGTGTCCTGCAGCACGCTCGACGACGAGATCACCTCCAGCACGAAGGCCGGGCACACACCCTCCTCTTCGAGATCGTAGGAGTCGCGGTAGCGGTCCTCCACGAACGAGACGAGCACGTCGGGCGCGACCTGTCCCTTGCGCTTCAGACGGGGACGTGGGTAGAAGATGGGCAGCATGGCGCCGACATACCAGGGCAGGCCCGCGCGCCGGGCATAGATGCGCAGACTCCAGTACAAGGCGCTGGCCGAGCGGAACTGCGCGTCGCCCATCGTC
>JAABUX010008538.1_pt1 | contig 11784 bp, 16 predicted proteins | sample 5561851 | NCBI WGS metagenome assembly JAABUX01 (sample SAMN10711883, study PRJNA513361) | rock metagenome | isolation source: Antarctica rocks | place: Antarctica: Victoria Land, Richard Nunatak red sandstone | collected 2016-01-03 | reverse complement strand
AGGAACAGGGTCTCGGATAAGCGGCACACCCGCATGGCGGCGGCGTCGTCCTCGCCGCCGGCCGCTTTCTTCAGCGACGCGGCGCGGGTCAGCAGCATGTCCGTCTCCCGGACCGCGGACAGCTGCCGGCTGAAGGTGGACGCTGCCAGCAGCTTCTCCACGAACGCCCGCTGCACCGGGCTCACCTACGGGAGGAGCAGAGGGCCAGGTCAGCCAGACAATGAGCAGGTCTGGTGGTGGCCGGCGATCGAATGCACTGAGCCCATGCGAGCCCGATATTTGCAGGCAGCCGGTTTCAAGGCCTATCCGAGTCTCTGAGGATCAGTTGTTTTGGAAATGCTGTGCTTCCGATCGGGTCTAAAGCAGGTACCGAGAGGTTGGCCACGATAGCAACTTCCTGGGGGCCACGCCGGCACTGAGACATGTCATGGATGCGTTGACAGGGCGCGCACGAGTCTGTCCGCCTCCGTGCGGCTGTGCTTGCGCTGCAGCAGCGTGAACAGCGAGGTGAAGAGCGTAGACACGGACGACAGACCTTTGTCGCTGCCCCTGCGCACCACACACGCACAGCCATGATACATGAGTGTTCGTGGCAATGCAGAGCTCGGTGTTAAGAGCACGCATGATGATAGATAATCTTGGCGTCCAGCACGCACCGATCGACCAACTTGTCGGGGTCGTCCCTGACTCGCTGCTCCAGCCAGCTCACGGCGTTTGCGGATGCCTGCGCACGCCCCTCGACCGTGAGTCAAGCAGCTTCTACAAGCAGCGCAGCAATGTCAGCGAGCTACTAGGCCGACCCGCATCTAAATTGATCTGCGGGCCGACCCTCACTGACACAAGGCTAGCCGTCCAGTATACCATGCTCTGAGCGATTGTTCTGAAGCCATGCAATTGCACAAAAGCTCTGCAGCTAAGGGTTACGAACGGCAGCAGGGCTGATCAGACCTACCTTTGCGAGGATGTCCACGGTCTTAGGCGTCAGTAGTGTCACGGCCTGCTCACGCACCACAGCCGGTGCTCACCATGGCATCACGCGCAGGAGGCGAATACGCATGCTTTGGGGTCACCCGGGCTCAGCTTCGGCACGCCCCATCAACGGCATTTGTATTTTCGTGACTGATGCAGCTGCACCAAGGCGAACCCTTTCGAAGGATTAGTGGAATACAATAAACACATGCAAGTAATCAATGACGTTCGCAAAGCAGGATGCGGCTCAGACAGGGCAACCAGGCGCCGCGGGGGGGCCAAGGCTCACACCATGGCCCAGGGCGTGAGCAGGCGCTCCACCAGCGTGACGTTCAGAGCGTCCGCGTCCCCGTTCCAGTTCATCAACTGCGATGCAGCACGCGCTTAGACATCAGCTGAGAAGCAACCAAGCCCAGGCTTCATGGTATGCTCAGCACTGCTATGCTGTGGCGAATGAACCCGCGACCACCACAGGTGTACTCCAATTTCAAGCTTGCAGACAACAAAGGCGACGCTGCACGTACGAGCGAATGCGAGGCAATGAATTTCAGTCACTAGGCAGGACGATACCCTGTCGGGCTCACCCCTCCTGCCTATGCATAACCCTAAAAAAACAGTACTTAATGCCGTCGACAAAGGTCGCTGACGCTTGGGGCATACACCGACAAAACCCTGGCATAAATGCCGGGGCGCGCTCCGGCGCTGTGAGACGCGCCTTCTGCAGCGACTCGAAGCCGTGGGCGTCGCCGAAGCGGTTGATCAGCGCCGTGACGTAGGACCACTTGGGCAGCAGCGGCGCATCGCTGTCGTCATCGGAGCTGTCGCCCGCGCCCGCCACCGTGCTGCGGCCGGGCATCATCGTGGGCACGGCCCGGGAGGCCTGGTGCCCGCCCGGCACCCGCTGGGGCTTCGCCCACGCGCCGGATCCCTGCATGAGGCACGGAATCCTATCAAAGGCCGCGACAGCCCCCAGTCAACGGCGCTGTGTGTCGTCCTGCAGCACAAGATCGGCGATGCTGTCCGGGCGGGTGGATGAAAAGCGGCATCTCCCAACAGAGTCATTGGCAGAGACAGGGGAGGGTCTCAACGATACGGAAAGGCTGTCAGTGCGAGGGTCGCAGTGGTGTTGGTGCCTGGAGGCTGGTCAAACGGAGCGATGTCACTGGACTGGTACGCAGGTAAGGTCTCACAGGCGACAGCAATGAAGCGAACCCACCCACTTTGCTACCGGGACAGCAGGTTGTGTGGGCTGCACGGCATTGGGCGCAGGGCTATGTTATGCACAGGTGCAGGCGCGTGACGTGCCTTGAGCCGCTCGGAGGGCAGCGGGCTGTCCTGGTTGAAGCGGTGGAACTCGCAGTCCGGGTTCAGGGCGTCGCCCATCCCCCTGAGCAACGCCAGCAGCTCCTCCTCCAGATCGTCGTCCTGCGGGTCTCATGACTGCTCGGACCTTGAAGAAACCCTTGAGCCTAAATCCTAAAACCTAACCCTTCCGTAGACCGCAGACCCTCGGCCTGTAGACACGCAATGAGCTTGTGGACCAAGCGGCAGGCCTTCAGCTGCCAACCGTGCCATGCCCTCCTTGTCACCGAGCAAGAACGACACGAGAACTGAGCAGGCTTTGGATTTTCCAAGCTGCCTGGGGCAGTTGCAATATATTGCTCACACGAAATTAAGTGTGATGTGTGATGATGCTTGCCAGGTGCGGCCACTGACACCAGGTCCACAGGTTGGTGCGTGTTGTGCCGGAGTTTTGGCCCACCTTCATGTTGTGCTCCTCCCAGGCGAGCCAGCGGCGGAGACGCGTCGTCGCCAGGCCGACGCAGGCCATCGACATCTGTGAGCGTGAGCTGAAAGCAGTCATGCCACGCAAGGTGGCAGCTGAGTCACAGGCGAAGGCGCGTCTCATTGGCAGCGAGAAAACTGCCGCAGCCTGTGATGCACCGTGGAGGCCACCTTGAGTGTCGACGACCAGGCGCTCAGGAAAGACAAAACGTTGGGCACGTTCCTGACCTAATTGTCAGTGGCCACAGATCTCAATCAGAGGTCGAGCCCTTGGTTCTGTGTCGCACAACTGCGCCGGACGCAGAGGTTGTGACTGCCGCACGTCACAGCGCACGATGACGAGGGGGTCAGCGACAGAGTACGCACCGTCTGGATGTCGTGTTGGATGTTGACGCCCCAGCCGCGCACGGCGCGGTCGTCCAGCTTGGAGAACGCCACCGGCACGACCAGCCGCAGCAGCCGCGACAGCGCCCCGGTCTCCGGAGCCGTCGGGTCGTACGCGTCCTCGCGGAGGCTGCGACATGGGCTGACAGCCGTCGAGCTCGGATGTTCGAACCCGACACAGCCAAGTCGCTGCTCATAGATTCAGGAGTATCTGCTCCCGCTGCTGCTTTTGATCCTGCTGATGATCCCGAAGATGCGAGGGCTGTCCAATGCCCAGCGCTACACAGGATGACTGGATGCAAGCACGGACGCGGCTCTTTCCATATCTATGTACAACAAGCAACGAGCAATGAGCCCAGCGTGGACTACAGCCAGCACGTGCGTGATGCTGAGTGTCCCCCGCAGAAGCACCGACGAGGCGACCGGGCTTTAGAACAGGAGGAGCAGAGATGCGCTGACTGTACACCCTGCGGGTGGTCAAGGACGAGCAGGGGCTGCGCACTGGATCTGTGAGTCGGCGAGCCGCGTGGCGTCGTCCAGCAGGCGCGAGACCATCCCGGGGTGCAGGACCCAGTGCATGCGCTGCGGGCAGTCATGATGTCCCAGTCAGGGCACAGAGCAAGTTGAAGACGAGCAACACGCAGCAAAATCCTCCACTCGCAGTTGACCTCCAGCATCCAGACAGAAGGTACTGAAGAGACACGGCAGCACATTAACAATTCTGCAAGCTCCCTGAGCCTCTGCGCATCCTTGTCAGAGTCGAAAGCAGCAATGTCTATCAAGTCGGGAAGTGAACTTGTCTTGCGAAAAAAGGATCTTGGCACACATCAAGAAAGTCATAAATTCCTGATCAGCTGGGAGGTTCAGCACTTGCCTGCAGGTCGCCGTAGCAGTAGGCCACGTCCTTGATGAAGTCCAGGCCCAGGGGCGACCGCTGCGGCGCCGCATATGCGTGCGGGACGCCCTGTCAATGCGCATAGGCCGGTTTTTCAAGACTCAGGATTTCAGGAATTTAGCAGCAGAAGCCGCACAGGGGGGCGCTCGGGCGCGTCCTAGTGCCTGGTCGGCAGTGGCAATGATGACCGTCTGCGCTGACACACAGGGTCATGGGCTCAGAAGCCGGCATCTCGGAAGCTCGGTTCGGTTGGGAATCGACGCAGCTGTGTTGAGAAAACGCAGTCCCAGGTGCGATCGTGGGCCAGGACGATCAAAGTGGGGGCACAACGGGCTGAGGGCCAGGTCCAGCGGCAAGGACAGCGGTGACGGTGACAACTAAAGCGCCGATTATCACGCCAGTTCAGCTTGCATAGCAGGGGCGTCGTAGGTTGCGCACATCGAGTCATGAGATTGTCTCTGTGTCAAGGTACGGGTCAGGGTTTGCGTAGGGAACGAGATCAAAGGAAGGGTCACCGTAGAGATCAGGATTGTGCTCACCAGCGGCGTGGTGCCGGGCCCGAGCACCATCTCGCTGTCGCCGTCGTCGGAGTTGGGCGGCGTTGGGTCGTCGTCGCTGATCAGGTCGCTGCCCTCCGTGGGTTCCTCCCAGTCCATCTGCAGGCGTAAGGTGCAAAATTTGCCCATGAGAAAAAACGTACATGACCTGGGTGAAGGAAAGGTTGAGGTTGAGATGCAATCCCCGCTGCAGGCAAGCAGCGTCGCTTTTCGTGAGGCCACTCGTTTAGCTGCGGCGCGCGCGCAGCCACGCGGTCGGTACTGGGCGGCCGATCAGGTCAGGATCACTGCCACCCCGGAATTCCTCGCCGTGCATATATGTCTATGCTGCAGTACGTCCGCTGACCCGCATGCGGCTGATGCTGCTTGACGGGTTGGCCCGTGATCCAAAGTGACTGCGCTGTCAAGGATCATTGCCGCATGGCAGCGATTCGCTCGCCCTGTTCACCCCACACGCCCAGGCGCATGCTGAGGTGGTTCAGCGCCCCCAACGGAGAGGGCCATGTGATGAGGCTGGGAAGGGCGGGGACCGGTGGAATGCAGCATATTGCGACGCCACTGCTGCGGAGAAGCCTGGGCATGCATCGCGGAATCGACGAGTGTGGCGAAACTGTGTTCGGTCTGCGCAAAGGACCGTGGGGTCACCCGCACGCCGATCGAATCGCACTGGTGCCGCCCCGATGCGGCAAGCAGAGGCCCGCCAGGATAGACCGTTCCCGCAGCGCTGAAACCGCGTCTTCTCAGCGCAGCGATACGAGTGAATGCAGCTGAGCGCTCCGCTTGTACGCAGTGCAAACGAGAAACTCGATGGTCACAGGTTCGAACAGATACTTGATGCTTTTGGTTTGCCCCAAGAGTGCAGGAACACGGCTTGCAAAGCTCCTGATTTAGCTACGTTTAGGCGATGCCGATCGGCTGCCACGAGCACTGTTCCTTCGCTTCCTGCAGCTTGACTTCAGGACTCGCATGCAGAAGGCAAACATAGTAGCATGCATCTAGATCGTGTAGTGACGAGTGGAGCCGCGGTGTCGTCGCTGCTGCAGTGTGTAGCCGGCACCCCGACTGACTTCGACGGCCTCATCTACGGTACGAGCAGCTTTCGGCACAACTCCCGCCTTCCCCCCTTTGCTCTGCACTCGCTGACCTTGTGCGCGGCCCTCCTCAGGACGAGTACAGACGCGGACGGAGGTCACTATGCACGACACACAAGGTGTGCTCTGCTTCGGCATGCAGAGAAGGCAGAAACTTGGGACCGGCAGCATTGCAGCGCGGACAGACCAGCGCATGTCGTACTTCACCTGTGAGCAGTCCGCATGCTGGTTGGTCCCTGTGCAGTCGAGCTGCCAGATGTCACGATGAAAGAATAACTGCCTCCCGCATTCTGTCGCCTTAGATGCAGTTTCCTAACCTGACGACGTGCCTGCGTGCACGCCCGCAGAGGCGGCGTCGGCGCAGCACACGGAGGTCTTCGTGACGTCCCTCCACTGCTGTGCCGGCATGTTCAGCTTCTACAGCCCGGCAGGCGACGTCGACGGTGCGCCCTGGGATGTCATGCAACTTCGCCTGACCCTGTGCATGATCATCAACTCCATGCAATGCTCCGTCTGAGCTCTCCATCCCTGCAAACCTCTACCCTGCAACAACTTGCCGAGTTGCTGGCCCTGTGTGGGGCCGCTGGGGCCTCGCGAGGTACGATCAGAGGTTGGGCCACAACAGTATGCAGTCGCAGTCGGATCATTTGCAGTCGCTGGCGCTCCAGCCGCGCTGCCTCGTGCGGTCCTCTCGCCATGTGTGCTCGTCCCAACTTCGACGGGTCCGATTAAGGCTGCATACTGCTGTGTTCTCCCTGCCGTACCACCTTGCCGTATCCTGCAGTGGGAGTTCAACGAACTCATGGCAAGCTGACGAGGCATGATGCTGCGCGAGCCGCAGAGGGTGCGCTGGCGAGCCTGTCGTCGCAGCAGGACGCGACGCTGCTCGGCTGGTTCGTCTGCCGCAGCGGGACGCAGCTCACCGCCTCAGCCCGCGAGCAGGTCTGCGGAGGTTCCGACTGCTTGTGCCCGGATTGCTCTCAGCATGCGAACAGCGAGCGCTCAATAAAGATCGGGATGCGCACCGTCATTTAAATCCATGCCACATGCACTTGCAGTTTTCCCGCATGTGTACCAAAAGTCTGCACCATGCTGCAGGCTGGAGGACGGCACTGAAGCCGGACTGAGCGTTTTACTAGACCGGCTTTTGCGTGCAGGCTGTGTCTGCCAGCCTGGCTGGAGTGCTCAGCCGACTGCGGCAGGGCCAGCAGGGCGACGCTGAGTCGGTGCCGCTGCTGTTCGCGCTGTGCTCCGCGGGGCAGCAGCAGGGAGGCGCCACCTGCAGCTTCCAGTACAGGTTCTTCCAGCGCAGCCAGGCGGTGCGAACCTCACACATGACCTCATCCCTGTCACTCACCTTGAACTCCAAGCATAGGCTCTGTGCATGCGTAATCTTTGGCAGTCTTGGGTTCCATGCCGAGCAACCATGCACCCATCTGCTCACGACTGGCCTCAGCACTCGAGTTATGGATATTGTCAAAGCCTTAGCGCCCTGCAACAACGGGCGAAGTGTCCTTTCAGATGCAACAGACCGAGAGTGACTGAAGCAAACCATGCTTGCAGCAGTGCCAGACTGCGCTCCACCGCCGAAGACTCCTGACTGACACACTGCCTGCGCCTCTGCGCAGGCGCAGTCGCTGCAGCCGCTGCGGGTGGTGGTGGCCAACGCGGGCGCCATGCCAGGGCGGCAACACGCGTACGAGCGCCCGTCGGCCCTCACGCAGCTGCCGGGGGTGCCCGCACCGCCGCCGCCGCCAGTCCGCAGGAAGACAGAAGCAGCCGCACGGGACCAGCCCGTGTCACCGACAGGTATGCGCTGCCTGTGCGGACGGGCGTGACGCAGTTGGTGGACAGGGCGGGAGGTGCTGCTGAGCGGGCTCGGAGGTGGTGCGCTGGGTGATGCAGCAGGGGAGTGCTTGCCTGGGCAACAGCGTTGTACCTCAATTTGAAGCAAGTTGACATTCAAGGGGGCATTTGCATGGGCAGCATTTGTGCCTCCAAAATGTCTTTCACCGGACCTGGTGCTCCAAGTGACAGCGATAGAGATCGTCATACCGGCTGGTTCGCTTGCCGTTCCGGTCACACAACACCAGGCGTACATCACACATGCGGCAGCGCAGCATATTGGAACGCAGTGCGACAGAACGCCAGGCGCGCTAGGCGGTATGACGATCTCGATTGATCTCACCTCCGACAGCATCCTCCATCTGGTCGTTGACGCTCTCATGTTACAAAAGCGATCTGTCTTATGCTTCCCCGGCTGTTGGCTGCATCAGTTCCTCGCCGCCAAGACTACATTCCGGCAGGCATCTGGATTCTTGTCATCATGCAGCCGGTGTGTTGCATACGCACAGGGCACTCGTGGCTGAGCGCCCACGACCGGCGGATGAGCGGCAGCAGCGCGACGGACGGCTTTGAGATGGTGGACTCCCCGACGGCCGGCAACCACAGCCCAGTCGGCGGGCGCCATGGTGCGGGGTGCTTGCTGGCGTCAGGGTGGGTTGGGAGGAAAAGCATGGCCTCCAGCGAAGCATAAGATATTTGACTAGGCTCGCCAATGTTCATGCTGCTTGGACACGGGGCTACATTCGAGCCCGTGATGCAAGCCATCAAAGTCACTGCAGCGTCCTCATGATCCGCCTTAACCGCCTATACCTGATGTTGCGCTTTGTGAGCAGCATGCTCCCTGATACCGGCTCAACCACGGTTGCGTCGTTGCCGTTATGAACAGAAGTCCTGCATCGATTTCACTCGGTAAGGTGACGAGACTCCGGTGCAGGAGGCCGCTCGCCGCTGGGTCCGTCGGCTGACGGCGAGTCGCCCGAGGCAGCCGCCGTGCGCGCGTCCGCGACGCAGTCAGCCGCAGTCGAGGCGGTGTACCTGTCCATGCTGGCGCGTATGGAGGCGCTTGCGCCAGCGGTGTCCCGTGACATGGCGCAGGTTGCGAAACTCAGTGATGCGGTGGCTGAGCTCCAGAACCAGATACAATAGCTGCATGAGACGCGTCATGATCAGCGGCAGGGTGGAGTCGCAGAACCAACGGTGGTCAGTCGATACGAGTTTCGGTGTCAGAGGTGTGCCTTTGGTCCGTGTGTGAATAGCGATAGGGTAGCCCAAGCTTCCCTCAGCGACGGGCCGGGCCGTCTACTGCCATGTCACATTCATGCACAGCGGCGTGGCATCCTGATGCTGCTGCTGCACCATGCTGCCACGAGTGAGCGTCGATACAGGCTCATGCCGTGAACTCCTATTGTCGCGCGTTGTCGGCAGCATGGCATCTGTCCGACACACTGTCCGTCACTCCGGCACATACTGACGCTGCAAAGTGCAACACGCTGGAGCCGCATCGGCGGCTGCTTTGGGATCGGTACGCCAGAAGAAGCTGCAAGTTGGCCAGGCTGGCACAGTGACGGAAAGTGTGTCAGACTGCTGTGGCAGAGTCCCCTGGATGCCACCGTGACTGATCGGCCACGGTTGATCGCTGTGAGCATTGAAAGTGATCACAGCTGCCCTTACTGAACACTCGTTAACCGCTGAAGCCCCCGCTTCGAGGGAGCGTGTCGGCAGCGGGGTGCTGCAGCTCCAGCGATCGGCCGGCTCGGTGGTGAGCCATCGCACTGCCAGTCACGCGGCGAGAGCTGCAGGGAGCAAGGTGCATGCTGCCCCACACGCTGTAGAAGTTCGAGACCTCCTCCCCAGCTGCACAGCATTGGGTAGCCAGGTGCACACGGACCACCACTTGCATGCAGCGCTAGCCGCCTCGTGTCCGACGACTCAGATCATGATGCGGCGTGCGCAGTGGCGCTCGGCTGCCGAGGCTGGTGGCTGCCGGAGCCAGCAGTTTCCACCGGCTGCTGAGTGTGACATCGACGCCGCAGAGAGCGAGCGCGACCGACAAGCTGCGCAGGCAGAGGTGCGAGACGCTGGCTCAGTTTGAGCACCCAGCGGTGCTGGCCTGCTGTCGTGAGATGGCAGGTAAGTGCGGCGTGGTGCATCACAAGCTCCGGTGCATTAGCGGCTTCAAAATTCGATAATCTTGCCGTGCTGACTACGCCATATGTTGTATCGGCAGGCTACGAAGCCTGTGCAGCGATCGGCGCGCCTGCGGCATTGTGATCCGGGCGGTGCCCACCTGCTGTGTGCGTACAGCAAACCTTCGGCACACTCTACGACTGGTGCGTTGCCGCAATTGATGTGTAATGCAGCCAACACAGACACCCCTGGCAGGGGTTGCCAGGCACCTTGTTCTGTGCACGCAAGAAGGGTGAGTCCATTACCTTGCAGGCTGCAATAATGGATCAAGAGCTATCAATGGCGTTCAATTCCACTTGAGCCGGCAGCCCGCATCATGTCCTCCTCATCAGCGTCACCTGCAGACATGTGCTTGCACAGTCTGGTGGGCCGGATGCTGAGCAGTCTCGCCCGTGCTTGCAGGAGCTAGACCGTGGGCTACATTCGCGGACACCGCCGTGCTGGCTGCCCTACCGCCCGGCCATCTTCAATACCTTCGGCGCGCTGCGCAGTCACCCGCAAAGGCAAGACCTCTGGAGTGCGCCCCACCGTCCATCCGCAAGTCAGTTGGTCAGTCGCCGTCAGCTGCAGCCCTGCGCGCCATGGGAGCCATGAGACACCACAGCATCAGCGCGGTCGCCGCAGCCGTGTGCGTACTCGCGGTTTGGGGCAGGGTCACGTCAGCCGAGGGATCGGGTCCTCTCGCTGGGCATCAAGCTCCACCACTCCTGCCGCACCCACCTCCCTCCCCACCCATGACACTACCTTCCTCTGCTCTCACGCAATATAAGCCAGATGTGGGATCGCTGGGCACAAGCGTCCTGTCCGACGCCCCATCATCCACTCCCTCTCCGCCTCTCGGGGGACCCCAACTGCCAAATAACGTGTCCGCTCTCGTCTCCGCTTGCCAAGTGTTGCTGGGCGCCCAGAACACGGCTGCAAACGCGACCGCAGTGCGGGCTTGCCTGGCCGCGCTGCTGGCGTGGGACGGCCAGACCGGCGGGGTGCTGAGCAACATCACCCAGCTGCTGAATGTAGACGAGGACGGGGGTCCGCTGGGCGCCGGTTTGAAAGGAGGGCGCAATGGGTGGCAGTGGTGGACCACGATCGTCCTGTGGGCACTGCTGGGGTTCCTCCTCGCCTATGCCTTCGGCAACATCTTCGTGAACTGGCGGTTCGCCTGCAGCACCCACGAGCACATTTTGCTCTACAGGAAGGCAGACGCGTGGAACTGCTTCGTGTGCTGGTACGACCAGGTGTGCCCCGGGTTCAGGCTCGGCAGCACTCAGGGCATTCGCCGCATAGGCGTCAGTTTCCCGATGCACGGGGAGCAATCCAAGGGGCGCCGCACGCTTGTGCGCTACAGGGTCGGGCTTCTGCCCCAGAACAGCAGGGAGGTGCTGCCCGATGAGAATGAGATCCCGATCCTGACGCGGGTGGATTTCGAGTTTGCCGTGCCCTTCGGCAGCATCAAGTGGGGCAAGAGTCCCAGCAAGGACTTCATCAAGCCGGGCTCGGAGCCGGAGGCTGACCCGTATGACGCGGCGCCATACGACGCTGCGTATCAGGACCAGAGTGTGGACGGTCTGCGCTCGATGCACATGGCGCTGGGTGTCACCACCCTGACTGGTGTCATGGCCGCTTGCGTTACCAACTACACCTCGGAGCTTTCCTGCTCCGCCGGCAGCGCGTGGTGCCAGATCAACGCGTATCTGACCTGCTTCATCTGGCCTCTCAGCGTGGCCGCGTTCCTGCTCGTCGTGCGGGCGCTGCGGGAGATACACCGCCTTTACCTGGTCTCAAATGTGAACGACCACATTCGCCGCACCATCATCGCCCATTACCAGCGCCACGGCATCAGCGGGGACCTCACGCCCAACTCGTGGGTGTTGCGGACGCGGACCATCGTCAGCGGGAGGCACCTCATCAGCAGCCATGCCTCAGCTGACCCCGACGCTTCTGGATCCACGTCTGTGGGGTCAGACAACGGCGGGCTGGGAGGGTGGTACAAGTGTCTGGGCGGGCTGCGCAGCTCGAGGTTCGCAGACCTGGTCTCGAACATGGGGAGCGCGACGGACCAGCTGTGGACTCT
>JAABUX010008537.1_pt1 | contig 11784 bp, 13 predicted proteins | sample 5561851 | NCBI WGS metagenome assembly JAABUX01 (sample SAMN10711883, study PRJNA513361) | rock metagenome | isolation source: Antarctica rocks | place: Antarctica: Victoria Land, Richard Nunatak red sandstone | collected 2016-01-03 | reverse complement strand
AAAGCCGGGTTGTGGTTCCGGCGTGCTCGCTTGGTCATTCTTGCTCCTGATCCGCGGCATCCTCGCCGCGCTCAGGCAGAAAATCCACTTAACGACCTGTCCGAATTCTCCCGACCACCTCTCTCGGGCCCTGCTGGTCCTACGAACGCTGACGGCATTTGGATTGCAGTTTCGGTTCCACTGCTACCGAACTCCCGGATTCTAAACCCAAGGATAGAGCAAAAACACCTTATGCTGCACCGCACCATCGCAGAAACTGTATTTATGGAAACCACGCGGCGGCTAGTCAGGGGTAGGTTCGGGGTACGTGTAATAAGTAGCCACAAGGGCGTTAGCGCGCTGCCCTATGGCCCCGATTGCTGTTTGGTGGGCGCGATTATTGTGCCCTGGTTGTAGGCGTCGAGGAACTGCTGCGAGGCGACGGTGTCGGCCAAGCGTCTCAGGGCTTCCGTCTCCTTGTCCCCTAACACTGCCTCGACCCGTTCGCTAGCCTCACCCCACAGCGCGACCATCTCCTGGAACCGCGCCCGTCCCAGGGGTGTCAGCACGCCATGCTTGGTGCGCCGGTCACGCGCGTCCGGGCGCAGCTCGACAAGGCCCTCGCGCACCAAGGGCCGCAGCGCGTGCGTCAGGGCTGACACCCCGATGGCGAGGCGGCCGGCGAGGACCTGCAAGGGCGGCCCTTCCTCGCCGTACACCGCACCGAGCTTATCGATCTGTGCGAGCAAGAGTGCTTGCGGGGACGTGAGGCCAGTGGGCGAGATCGCCTCGTCGTAAAGCTGGCCCAGCCGGCGCGCGGCCCGGCGCAACGACGTATGGGTGCAAACCAGGTCATCCGTCATCGCAAGGGCGTCGATGCGGGACGCTCCTGATGTCCCTGCCAGAGTGGGCGGCTTGAGCGTCTTCCCCATGATCAGGAAGTAGTTGAGGGCTACACCATTGCCAAGGCGGATGGCGACGCCTAAGTGGTTTAGCACTCAACCAATAGGAGGGTTCGATGTCATTTTCCAAGCCAATCGCCGTTGTTACGGGCGCCTCGTCGAGCATCGGCGCGACGTACGCCAGGCATCTTGCCGCCCGCGGATACGATCTCATTCTGGTAGCCCGGCGTGCCGAACGCTTGCAGGCACTTTCAGCCAAGTTGGTGCAGGCGCACAGCGCCAAGATCGAGGCCGTGGACGCCGACCTGACCCAGGAGGCTGGGCTTGCGCGCGTCGAGCAGATACTCGTCACCAACCCTGGCGTGTCCCTGCTGGTGAACAACGCCGGCAACGGCAAGCTCGGTGCCACGGTCGCCATGTCCGCCGCGGATGCTGCAGCTACGATCGCGCTCAATGTCACGGCACTCACGCGCCTGACCCGGGCGGCGCTGCCGCCGTTTCTGGCGCGCAACACGGGCGCGATCATCAACATCGCATCGGTGATGGCGCTGCATTCGCTGCCGATCACGTCGCTCTACAGCGGCACCAAGGCGTTCGTGCTGGCGTTCAGCCGAGGCATTCAAGAGGAGCTGACCGGGACCGGGGTGCGGCTGCAGGTTGTCCTGCCCGCGGGCGTCGCCACCGAGTTCTACGACCAGGCCGGCATCCCGCTGTCCGCCTTCGACCCGGCCGTCGTCATGACGGCGGAGGACATGGTGGACGCGGCCCTGGCTGGGTTTGACCAGGGCGAGGCGGTAACGCTGCCCTCCGTGCATGACCTCGCGCTGTGGGACAGCTATGATGCCGCCCGCGCTGCCCTGTTCGGCGCGACGCAGAACGGTAAGCCGGCACCCCGCTATGGGACGGCGCAAGTTTTGGCGGCCTGAACAGGGCGGCCAGCAACAGCAGTGTTGGCCCGGGCGCGTTTGGTGACCGCCGTCCATGTGGAGGTCAACGGCACCACGGTCATGGCCGAAGACGCCGGCGTGTGTAGCACCCTGCTGTTGACCAACACCGATTTTGGGGATGGATCGGTTGAGCTGGGAGGCTTGCTGCCGGAGGACGTGGCGGTGCGCCTGCTGCGGGGCAAGGCGGAAGCGGCGATGGCGCGTGGCGGCGAGCACTTCATGCGCGATGACGAGGTCAATGCCCCTGAGACTCCCGATGCATGAGGGAGTCTCGTTGCGATATGTGATTCTCAAGGTGCAGTTATTGCATCCCGCCATCATTGCTCTGTGACAGCAAGCCATTGCTGTTGATTGCCGGTGCGTCTGCCAAGATTGCTGAGTGAGGCGTCAAGTGCGTTGACAAGCACCAGAAAGCTCTCATCCACGGAATGCGGCATTCGAAAACCGCCGCGCGCCTCAATGTCGGCAAAGCCGTGCAACCCGGCCCGAACCATGCGGACCGCATGGATCGAGAGGTCATCCGGCACTCCGTAGCTTCTGATGGCGGCGCCAAGAACTTCGACCGCACGCGAGGCCTCGGCTTGTTGCGCAGTTGAGCCGGGCTTAGGGGCCGCCTGCGTCAACGAGTAGAGCCCGGCATGCTCGGTCGCAAAGCTGCGATAGGCTTCAGCGATCGCAAGAAGCGCTTGGCGGCCGGAGCGTCCAAGGGCGGCCGCCGTCAGGTTGTTGGTCAGGCGACGGATCGACAGCGTGGCGACCCGATGGATCAGATCGTCCAGGCCGGCGACATGTTTGTAGAGGCTGGGCGGCGCCACGCCCAGATCAGCCGCGAGCCGCGAGAGCGTCAGCGCGGCGGGACCCTCGGCATCCACGATGACCGCCGCGGCCTCCGTGACGGTTTCGGAATCAAGGCCCGCTCTAGGCATTGTTGGGCTTAAAAGCGCCGCCCATGCGGATCTTCTCCAGAAACTGAAACACGGCTGCGCCAACGATCTCGGGGCGCTCAAACATCGGTGCGTGTCCGGCGCCGGGCACCGCGATCGTCTCTACATCGGTGAAGTTCGATGCAACCCATTTTGCCTCCCCCAACGGGTCTTTCCAGTCCGGATCGGCATCGCCCATGACTACAAGAACCTGAGCCCGGACGCGACCGATCCACGGCGCAACCACACGATGATCAACGGCGGACGTAGCGTGGAATGCGGCCCAACGGCCGGGGCGTGTCAGCGATGCAGTCGAGATTGCTGCTCGTTCGCGCGCCTTGTCGCCGAGGCCTGGCCATAGTTTGGCGGCGTAGGTGCGCCAAACGACGGGTCCCCATGGCCGTGCGAGCGCGACATGCATGATCCAGCGCATCATCTTACCCGCGCCGTTGCGGAGGAAGGGTCCTAGGAGGATGAGACCGGCGACATGGTCAGGGCGACGGCCCGCCGCGATGACAGCGGCAGCGGCCGACATCGAGGCGCCTGCCAGTACAGCCGAGCCTCCGCCAAGCACTTCGATCACGGTCAGCAAATCCTCCGCGGTCGCTTCGTCACCGTATCGATTGAAGCGCGCCGTGCTGTCGCCGTGTCCGCGAAGATCGACGCGGGCCACGCGATATCCACAGGCCACGAGGTGCACGGCGAGCGGGGCAAATGCGTCGCGGGTGTCGCCTATGCCTGGCGAGCAGATGATGAGGGGCCCGTCACCCTCAACCTCTACTGCAAGCTTGCCCCCGTCAGTATCGATAAAGCTAATTGTCATAGCTTTATTCCTATACGCAGTAGCTTCTCGTGTCAATGAGGATCATTGGTTGACGCGATGCCGCCAAGGTAGGCCGGTCGTTCGCGCCGCCCGACCTGCCGGCCGCGGTACGGCGGCTGCTCGGCCGGCATAGGGCGCACGCTGGCTGAGGAGGTGCATTGATGGCGACCGCTGATGATGCTTCGGACAACTACCCCGCGGAGGTTCCAGGGCTGACCACTGTCAAGGTGGAGGTCAACGGCACCATGGTCATGGCTAAATACGCGGTCGTGGGTAGCACCCTGGTGTTGACCAGCGCCGACTTTGGGGATGGGTCGATTGAGCTAGGAGGCTTGCTGCCGGAGGACGTGGCTGTGCGCCTGCTGCGGGCGAAGGCGGAAGCGGCGATGGCGCGTGGCGGCGAGCCTCTCATGCACGATGACGAGGTCAATGCCCCCGAGACGGACCATGGCGACGATCCGGGCCAGATTCTCACACATCTCAGGCAACAGTCTGCTGTCGTTGAGTTTTCGGTCCTGATCTGCTCGGCTGGCACCAGGATGCCAGGATAATGGAGGGTAATCTGGCGGTCAGTGAGCGGGACGCCGCGAGAGGTCTGAGCCGCCAGGAAACCCATTCAGGTATTCAACACGCGGATGCCCGTTAGTCAGCGTCTTTCCTGACCGATGCTGTATGAGAATTTGGCCCGGATCGTCGCCATGGTCCGTCCTCCCCAAGGAAGTCGGGTGCAACAGTCGTCTACTTGCTTTGTAGCTCTGCGCTTGTGGTGCTGAGCGCGCCGGGTTGTTCGGTGATCAAGCGGATTACCGGGGGACCCTGGGATATTAGCGGGCTTGCCGGGCGGCGGCAGGATCCGGACGGGCATTTCACTTGCCAGCGCCGGGCCGCCTTCTCATGGTGAGGCCATGTTCTGTGTCGATGAAGTTACCGCCGAGGCGATTCGTCGTGCCTTCCACGAGGAAGGCGAGCTGTCCGCGGTCATTGAACTGCGGCGGCATTTCCCGCTCATCACCGACAACGCCCGAGGGCGGGAATGCGTGCGGATCATTGCGGGATGGCGGCCGGTGTCCCTTCCAGCACAGGCCGAACGCAAGGTTGTTCGCCTGAAACCCCGGCGACAGCCGACATATGCACCGCGGTAGGGGCTGACCCAACGTTAATATCGTTGGTGAATTCGCCCGACCCGCCGCAGTGCCCGTTCAGGAGCCGCGGGGAACCATCCTTGACCCCGCCAGAGCGGGGGCGCCAGGATGGCAGGTGACGTGAACGAATGGCCAACCCTGAATTCGCCAACGGTATCGCTTGCTCCCCAGACCCCTAGCTGTGCTACGGGCTGCCCCTCTCAGGCCAATAGCACCCAGGCTATGAACACGGGATAGGCCATGAGCAAAGTCGCGCCCTCGGCGCGGGCGAGCCGTTGCCGAGGTGCAGCAAGCAAGACGACCAGGCCCAGCGACCCGAGCATGAGCAGGACCGGAACGTGCAGCACGGCAGTGTCGGCGAGCACCAATGGCCGGGCGAGCGCGCCGGCGCCAAGCGTCATGGTCACGTTGTAGGCGAAGCTGCCCACCACGCCTGCGACGACCGCCTCCGACACCCCGCGCCGTGCCGCCGACCAGGCCAGCACGACCAGCTCAAACCCGGTCGCAAAGCCGACGAGCGTCAGGCCAAGTCGCGTCTGCGTGGCCTCGACACCGCTGAGGCGCTGCACCGCCTCGACCAGTAGCGTGGCGCCGGCTGCCATCGCCCCGACCCCGGCCAGCACAAGGGCCAAGTCGCGTCCGACCCGCGAATGTTTCCCTGCTTCCACAGCCTCTCGGGCCTCTGCAAGCTCGCCAACCTCGCCGAGTGTGGGCGGCTTGCGCTCCATCCACCAAATCGCACCGACATAGACGATATAGAGGGCGACGAGGATCGCGCCTTCCCCACGGCTGACTTCTCCGTCCCAAACGAACCAGGCCCCGACCGCACCGAGAGGGAGGCCAAGGAGGGCGTAGCGCATCACCCCAGCCCGGAACGGCAATGGTGCGATCCAGGCACCAACGCCCAGCGCAACGAGGCAGATTGCAACATTGGCGCCTACCACGTCGCCAAGCGCGATCCCCGGCGAGCCGCGGAGCGAAGCGACCACGGCCGTCGCCAGCTCCTCCGGTTCGGCACCGGCCAGAAGCAGCGCGAGCGCAAAGCTGCTGACGCCGAGGCGGACCGAGGCCCGCCCGAGATGTTCGGCGAACGCTTCGGCTCCCCACACGATCATGGCGATGCCCCCAGCAAAGGCCAGCAACCAGAAGAAAACCGTCATATTATCCTTCTTGCTCCAGCCCCGTCGGCCTCGCCCCTCCCATGGATGCTGCCTTTACGGATGCTGGCGTGGGAGTTTGCGACTAAAGCGTTAGCCAGACCACTGTGCCGTCAAGACCGACTGACGGGTTGGAGGAGGCGACAAGCAAGCCACGCCGGCCGCCTCCAAGACCTGTGGCGGAACCGCTTCGCTGCACTGCTAGGGTGGCCACCATGAAGCTCCTGATCGTCGAAGACGAGCCGAAGACCGCCGCCTATCTCAAGAAGGGACTGGAGGAGAACGGCTTCGTGGCCGATGTCGCCGGCGACGGCGAGACCGGCGCCTACATGGCGCGGCAGGGCGGCTACGAGTTGGTCATCCTCGACGTGATGCTGCCCGGTCAAGACGGCTGGTCGGTGTTGCGCGAGATGCGCCAGCGCCGCAACCAGGTCCCGGTGCTGTTCCTGACCGCGCGCGACGGGGTGCCCGACCGGGTGCGCGGGCTTGAGCTTGGCGCCGACGACTACCTCATCAAGCCGTTCGCCTTTTCCGAACTGCTGGCCCGGCTGCGGACCATCCTGCGCCGCGGCGCCGTCCGGCAGCAGACGGCGGCGCTCCGGGTTGCCGACCTGGATATCGACACCGAGCGGCACAAGGCGGTCCGGCGAGGCAAGCCGCTGGACCTCACGCCGAAGGAGTTCCTGCTGCTGTCGCTGCTGGCCCGCCGTGCCGGCGACGTGCTTTCGCGCACCCTGATCGCCGAGCAGGTTTGGGACATCAACTTCGACAGCGGCACCAACGTGGTGGACGTGCACGTCCGGCGGCTGCGCTCCAAGGTGGACGACCCGTTCGACACCAAGCTGATCCACACCGTGCGCGGCATCGGCTACGTCCTGGAAGCCCGCACGTCCAGCGACGGGGCATGATGGGCTTGCGCCCCTGGACGGGATCGATCGTCGTGCGAATGACGGCGTGGTACGCCGGCTCCGCCCTGGTGCTGATCCTGGCCGCGACGGGCTTCCTATACTGGGTGCTGGCCACGAGCTTCGACGCCGAGGACCGGCGCACCCTGGCCAACACCGTGACCGACCTCCGCCTGCTGCTGCGCGCCTCTGGAGAGCTGCGTCTGCCGGAGGCGGCGACCCCCGCACCGAGCCATTCCCTCCGGCAGCCGCAGGAAATCTGGGTGCGGATCGTGGATGCCGAGGGCCGGACGCTGCTGGAATCGCCCGGCATGGAGGGGGAGTTGCCCGTAGCGGTGTTCCCGCCGGCCACCCAGGTCGAGGCCGGGCACGACATCAACGGCGAGGTCGCCACCGCTTCGGGTCAGCTGTTCCAACTCTTGAGCGCACGCGCCCTGGCCGACCCCGGCCACCCGGACGGGCGGGTGCTGCAGGTGGCGATGGACCGCGCGGCCGAGGAACTCCTGCTGGTGCATTACCGCGAACGCCTATGGCTCGTGGTCGTCGTCTCGGTCGTGCTGTGCTCGGCGGTGGGCTACGCCATCGCGCGGCGTGGCATCCGGCCCATCGAGCGCGTCACCACGACGGCGCGCAGGGTCCGGTCCTCGACCCTGCACGAGCGCATCGACACCACGGACCTGCCGACCGAGCTGCGGGCGCTTGCCGCCACGTTCAACGAGATGCTCGACCGGCTGGGGGAGTCGTTCGAGCAGATTTCGCAGTTCTCGGCCGACGTGGCGCACGAGCTGCGGACGCCCATCAGCAACTTGCGCGGCGAGCTTGAGGTGGCCCTGGGCAAGGACCGTCCTGCCGATGAGTACCGGGACGTGCTTGGCTCGGCCTTGGAGGAGTGCGTCCGCATCAGCCGCGTCATCCAGAGCCTGCTGTTCCTGGCGCGCGCCGAGACCGACACGGGCGATGGCCACCACGACACCATCCAGGTGCGCCAGGAGATCGGGGCCGTCCTGGACTTCTACGAGGCCGCCGCCGCTGAGGCCGGGGTGGCGCTCCACGTCGAGGGCAAGGCGGACATCGCTGCCTCCTTTGACCGAACGCTCTTCCAGCAGGCCGTGGGCAACCTGGTCGCCAACGCCATCGCCCACACCCCGCCGGGCGGGCAGGTGGCGATCCGTTCGGGCAGCGATGGCGCGCTGCTGCGCATCGAGGTGGCCGACACCGGCTGCGGCATCCCGCCCGAGCACCTGCCGCATGTCTTCGATCGATTCTACCGGGCTGACCGCGCCCGCTCCGGCTCCGGTGGCAACCTGGGCTTGGGGCTGGCCATGGTCAGGAGCATCGCCATCCTGCATGGCGGGCGCGTGGCTATCAGCAGCCAGGTTGGGCAGGGTACCCGGGTGACGCTGGAGACGCCGCTCACCGGGACCGCGGCGCAGGCCAGGGGAACGCACCAGCTTGCATGACGGAATCGTCATGTTGGTGTTCAGCAAACGTCAGGTGGGCCGGCTACCCCCAGGTCTGAGGAGCACTGCCCCGGATGACCGGCCAAGGCGGATGCCCGCGGCGCAACCTGCGAGGACGCATGACCCCGATCGACACCGGCATCCCCGACATCACCTTCATAGACCTCACCTCCTACGCCGGGCTGGCGGCAACCGGCCTGCTCACCTTCAACCTGCTGCTCGGGCTGCTGCTGTCCACCCGCTACAATCCGGTGGCGAGCTGGCCGCACCGGCGCCTGCCCCTGTTCGACTTGCACAACTGGACCGGCTACGTCGCCCTTGCCGTGGTGCTGCTGCATCCCGTGCTGCTGCTGCCGTCCGCGACGGCCAAGTTCGGCTGGCTCGACATCGCGCTGCCGTTCTGGGCGCCGGACCAGCCGATCATCAACACCATCGGGGCGTTCGCGGCCTACGCGCTGATCTTCGTCGTGGCCACGTCCTACTTCCGCAACCGGATCGGCATCCGGACCTGGAAGAAGCTGCACTACGTCGCCTATGCCGTCACGGTCGCCCTGTTCGCCCACAGCCTCCTGACCAATCCCAACCTGAACGACGACCCGATTGACTACCTCGACGGCGGCAAGGTGTTCGTCGAGGCTTGCACCGTGTTGGCGCTCGCGGCCATCACCTGGCGCGTGCTGCACGGCGTGCGGCACGCGGCGCTGCGCGAGGCCGCCGCGGCTGCGCCGGCCGGCGCCTTCATGGACCAGCCCACGACATGGGCAGGCCAGCTCCAGGTGGCGCGCATCTTCCAGGAGACGCCCGCGGTCAAGACCTTCCGCATGGTCTCCGCCGACCGCCGCCGCCTGCCCTTCACCTTCAAGCCAGGTCAGTTCCTGACGCTGTCCCTGCCGGTCGGAGACAAGGAGGTGCGGCGCACCTACACCGTCAGCTCGCCGCCGACGCGGACCAGCTACGTGGAGATCACCGTCAAGCGCGAGGCCGAGGGCGTGGCGTCGCACTACCTGCACGACCAGCTCCGTGAGGGGGACCTGATCGCCGTCCGTGCCCTGGCCGGCCGCTTCACCTTCACCGGCGACGAGAGCGAAGGTGTCGTGCTGATCGGCGGCGGCGTGGGCATCACGCCGATGATGAGCGTGCTGCGCAGCCTGACCGACGCCGCCTGGGAACACGACGTCTGGATGGTGTTCGCCGTCCGCACGCCGCGCGACATCATCTACGAGAAGGAGTTGGCCTACCTCCAGGAGCGCCATCCCAACTTCCATCTACAGGTCATCGTCGAGGATGCCGCCGGCACCGGCTGGCACGGCCCGACCGGGCGGATCACCGCCGGGCAGCTTTCCGGCTTCGTGCCCGAGCTGCCGTCCCGCCGCATCTACCTGTGCGGCCCGGCGCCGATGATGGATGCGGTGCGCTCCACGTTGGAAGCCTTGGGCGTGCCGCGTGGGCAGGTGCTGACGGAGCTGTTCAGCACGCCGGTGGACCAGATCGAGCGCGACGAGGCGGCCGCCCTGGCGCAGGGCGCCTGCGCGGCGCAGGTCAGGTTCCGCGTGACAGGCAAGACGGTGCCCGTCACGGCCACGCAGACGCTGCTCGACGCGGCGGAAGCTGCCGGCGTCAAGCTCGACTACTCCTGCCGCAACGGCACCTGCGGCACCTGCCGGGTCAAGCTGGTGTCTGGAACCGTCGCCATGGTCCGCACCGACGCGCTGTTGAAGGGTGACGTGGCGGACCGCCTGGTGCTCGCGTGCCAGGCACGGCCGACATCGCCGGAGCTGCTGGTGGATGCGTGACACCCTGTCCCTTGCGGCCCGTCATCTTGCCCTGGCCTACGTCGCCGTCGCAGGTGGCGCACTGCCGGCCCTGGCCCAGAGCGCCCCGGCGTCGCCGGCCACGTCACCGGCGGGGCGGGAGCTTCCGCCAGCATCCACCACGCCGCCCAATGCGCCGGCGCAGCCCACCATGCAGCCCGGGTTCAGCCTTAACGACAACGGCGGCAACTACCACACCGGCGACTTCACCTGGACGTTCTGGGGCTACGGCGAGCGCATCTTCAACCCCGGCAACGGCTCGAAGGACTATTGGCGCCGTGTCCGGCAGGGCAGCGAGATCGACCTGCCGCGCGTCACCACCGGGCTGCGCCCAGCCATCGTGTACGAGGTTGACCTGACCGACAGCGCCTTTGGCCGGAGCGGCTTCGGCGGGCGGTTTGGCTATGGCCGCCGCAACTTCGAGAACCTGTTCATCGCGCTGCAAGACGCCGAGGACGCGACCAAGCTGCGGGGCCTGATCGGCGAGAACACGCACATCCTGTCTCGCGAGGACAACCTGTCCTCGGGCAACCTCACCACGGTGAACCGCTCGCTGATCCTTGAGGAGCACAACGGCGCCGGCATCTTCGGCTCGCAGTTCGGCATCGAATACGGCATGGCGCTGTCGCCGCAGTGGAGCATCGGCATCGCCGCCCTCGACAACCGCGGCTCGTTCAACAGGGACCAGCCGCAGTACACGATCGGCAAGTCGTTCTCCGCCAAGCTGTCCGGCACGCCAATTGACGACACCGAGCACGGGCGCAAACTCACCTTCGGCTTCGGCGTGGACCACACCCGCGGCGTCCAGGACCGGACCTTTCCACTGCTGACCGCGACCTTGCAGAACCAGATCGGCGGCTTCCAGGTGTCGGGCACCAAGGCCACCTTCGAGGCGGACGTGGCCTACACCTTCCCTGCCCTGTTCTCGAAGCCCGCCACCGTGGAGGCCGAGGGCATCTATTCGCACTTCGGCGGCGGGACCAACGTGGGCGGTGCCTACGCCATGCTCAGCCACCAGGTGTTCAGCGCGGAACGCTACGGCGAGCTTGACCTGTTCGGGCGCTACGACTTCGTCTCGGCCAGCACGACTGCTTACAGCGGCACCGCCTTCCAGCAGGCAACCCGGCTGGGCGCCAACTACAACCTGCCTTATGCCCAGCGCCGGGTGAACTTCCACACGGAGTACGCCCACAACCGGGCGACCGGGCCGGCCGGCATCGTCCAGTCGCGTGGTTCGGACGAGTTCATCCTGGAGCTGCGGTTCAGCCTGCAGCCTTATATCCGGCATTAGGACCTGGCCAAGGATGTTGAGAATTCACCTTCATACCGGATCGGGGTGACCTTGTCGGTCAGCCTCCAGGGCCGGTGCCGTATTTGAGCGGCGTTCGTCGGCTCCCAGAGCATAGTCCCTGATCCGAAGTGGACCGTTTGCGGAACACGGCGCAGACCGTCCGGTGCCGGGCAATTCCAGGGCAGCGCCTGTCCGTATTCTTGTGACCTTCACCGATAAGTGGCGCTTGGCTTCAGCGATAGGTGGCCCATTGCTGGCCTCCCTGGCTCTGTTCTGCAGTATTGCACGCGCCGTCGTCAGCTGGCTCCAGAGGAGATTAGAGGTGGTCGGGAGAATTCGGACAGGTCGTTAAGTGGATTTTCTGCCTGAGCGCGGCGAGGATGCCGCGGATCAGGAGCAAGAATGACCAAGCGAGCACGCCGGAACCACAACCCGGCTTTCAAG
>JAABUX010008536.1_pt1 | contig 11786 bp, 13 predicted proteins | sample 5561851 | NCBI WGS metagenome assembly JAABUX01 (sample SAMN10711883, study PRJNA513361) | rock metagenome | isolation source: Antarctica rocks | place: Antarctica: Victoria Land, Richard Nunatak red sandstone | collected 2016-01-03 | reverse complement strand
GGCGACAGGCAAGCAAACCGGGCGCGGATCAGGGCTGGGTCAATCATCCCACCAGGCTACGGCATCACCAGACAGCAGGGAATCCCACGCACAAAACCGATTCTGTTATCTCTTTGCAGGCCCTAAGCGTGCGATTTTGAGCAAACCGTGAGGTGTGTAGCGGCGTCTGCGACATTCCCCAGAAGTGCCAAATGGATATTCCCCAGTTCCTTGTAACGGCCTGACCTGCGGGTTGGGCGGCTGCTGGCGTCAGATGCCTCTGAGTTTTGGGGGTGGGCGCTGGTGGTTCGACTGGGGAAGCTTGTTATGATCCTTGACCTTCACCGCCAGGGCTTGTCGGTGTCCGACATCGCCCGTCGTGCCGGGTTGGACCGCAAGACGGTCCGCAAGTATATCGCCCGCGGCTTGGAACCGCCGGCCTACAAGCCACGCAAGCGGCGTGCGCTACTGATCGACGGGTTCGCGCCATACCTGCGAGAGCGGCTTGCGTCGTATCCGGAGCTGAGCGGCCGGCGGCTGTGGCGCGAGGTGCGCGAGTTGGGCTTCGAGGGCGGCTACACGTCTGTGACCGGCTTCCTGCACGACATCCGCCCAGCGCCGGCGTTGGTATTTGAGCGCCGGTTCGAGACGCCCGCGGGCCGGCAGGCGCAGGTGGACTTCGCGCAGTTCCGGACCGAGTTTGCCGATGACCCCGGCCAGATGCGGATCGTGTGGCTGTTCTCGATGGTGTTGGGGCACAGCCGGCTGATCTGGGGCCGGTTCGTGGCCCACCAGGACCTGCAAACGGTGCTGCGCTGTCACGTGGCGGCGTTCGAGGCGCTGGGCGGCGTGCCGTCCGAGGTCCTATATGACCGCATGCGCACGGCGGTGACGGGCGAGGATGCTGAGGGCGTCATCGTGTTCAACAAGAGCCTGCTTGAGCTGGGCCGGCACTACGGCTTTCTGCCCAAGGCGTGCCGGCCGTATCGTGCCAAGACTAAGGGAAAAGTCGAGCGCCCGTTCCGCTACATCCGCGAGGATTTCTTCCTGGCCCGCAGCTTCCGCGACCTCGACGACCTCAACGCACAGTTCCGGCAGTGGCTGGACGGGGTTGCCAATGCGCGGACGCACGCCACCACGCGGCGCGTCGTGTCCGAGCACTTTGCCGACGAGCGCTCGCACCTGCAGCCGCTGCCGGCCGGCCCGTTCCAGGCGGTGCTGCGGCTGGACCGTCGGATCACCCGCGAGGGCATGGTTTCCGTGGACGGCAACCTGTACTCGGTGCCCGATCTGACGCGCAAGCGGGCGGTCGAGGTGCAGGTGCTCGCCGGCGAGGTGCGCATCTACGAGGGTGACGCGCTGATCGCCGCCCATCCCGTGCTGGAGGGCAGCGGGCGACGGCAGATCGCGGCCGGACACCGCCGCCTGCCGCCGCCGGCCAACAGCGAAACGCCACGGTCGGGGTCCCCGGCCGTGCCACCTGCTGCCCGCCCAGGTGACGCCGTGGGCAAGCGGCCTTTGGAGTTCTACGAGGCGGTTGGCCGACGGCTTGCGGGCGCGGGGCTTCCGGGATGAGGGCGGAGGATGCCGGCCCAGCGACGCTTGACCGCGTCCGCCGCAACCTGGTCGGGCTTCGGATGCCGCGGGCGCTGGAGGTGCTGGACCACACGATGCAGCAACTCGAGCGCGGCGAGATCGGCGCGGTGGAGGCGATCGACACGCTGCTGGCTGAGGAGTTCACCGGGCGCGAAGGGCCGCGGGGCGTCGAACCGAGAGGTTCGCCGGACAAGGCGGCGCTGCGGATGGCGCGGCTGTCCACGGTCAAGACGCTGGCGAGCTTCGACTTCTCGTTCCAGCCGTCGCTGGACCGCAACCGCATCCTGTCCCTGGCGCAGCTGGCGTTCATCGAGCGCAACGAGGTCGTGCACCTGCTCGGCCCGCCCGGCACCGGCAAGTCGCACCTGGCCATCGCACTCGGGGTGGAAGCGGTGCGGGCCGGGCGGAGCGTCTACTTCTCCCCCTTGGCCGACATCGTCGCCTCGCTGGCCCGGGCCGAGCGGGAGGGCACGTTGCGCGAGCGCATCCGGTTCCTGAGCCGGGCGTCGCTGCTGATCGTGGACGAGATCGGCTACCTGCCGGTCAGCGCCAGCAACGGCAACCTGTTCTTCCAACTGGTCAACATCCAGCCATCAAACTGAGCAGGCCGGTTCCTGTCACGTCGAACGTGTGCGGGTTGCGGCGGTCCATCACCCCCTATTTGGCCAACTGGCGATTGTGGTGCGGCGGACGCGATCTGGGGACGAACCCTGCCTTGTGATCGAGGGCGTCGACGGGGGCCGGCAGCTCCTTCCAGCGCGCCATACAGAGCCGGCGGGCACGGCGCCCCCGGCCTCGGGTCCAGCGCTGGTGTTCACGCCGGGCAGCCTGCGGGCATTGGCGGCCTTGGCGGCCACGTTACGGGACGCACCCTCACCTGTCCCGGACGCCTGCCATGCACCCAGACCCGACCTCGCAGCCCGTGCCGCCCTGGAGCAGCTTCCGGGCCGAGACGCACCGGCACCTGGTTCTGATCTGGACCGACCTGCTGCGGCGCCAGCTTCCATCGGCACGGGCGCGGGCGCATGCACCGGGAGAACCGAGCCATGAACGCCATCTCGCCCAAGATCGAGCCCCGCCACCTGAGCCTGCGCGCCGTCGTCTATGTCCGCCAGTCGACGGCGCGCCAAGTGCTGGTCAATCAGGAGAGCACGCGCCGGGGCGTTGTTGCATGGATCCTGCCGGTGGCGCCGCAGCCAGAGGCAATGTAGGAGGTTTGTTCCTCTTCTGACCTCTGGATGTCCATCTTGCCTTTCAAGCTGAACCAAGACCGCCGCCGCCACATCCCCAAGCAGAAGCACAAGGTTACGAACTGGCGCGCCTATGACGCCAGCCTGCGCCAGCGCGGCAGCCTGACAGTCTGGTTCACGGACGAAGCTATCGAGGGCTGGCGGGCGGCGCCACGCACCACCCCGGGTGGGCAACGTTGGTATTCGCCCCTGGCGATCCTGACCGCACTCACGCTGCGGGCCGTGTTCCGCCTGGCCCTACGCCAGACCGAGGGCCTGATCGGCTCCGTCATCGGCCTGCTCGGGCTCGATCTGGCCGTGCCGGACCACTCCACGTTGAGTCGCCGGGCGGAAACGCTGGAGGTGCCACGCCCGCGACTGCGCAGAGATGGCGAGCCCATGCACCTGCTGGTGGACAGCACCGGCCTGAAGCTCTGCGGGGCCGGTGAGTGGTTGGTCGAAAAGCATGGCGCCAAGACGCGCCGGTCTTGGCGCAAGCTGCACGTCGGCATGGATGCCGACACTGGGCAGATCGTCGCGGCGGCGCTGACCACGAAGGACATCGACGACGGCGCCGAAGTCGGCACCTTGCTCAATCAGATATCAGGCTCCGTGGCGTCGTTCACCGCCGATGGCGCCTACGACCAGGGGGGCGTTTCCGCCGCCGTGGCCGAGCGTCATCCTGAAGCGGCGATCATCGTGCCGCCGCGTTCCACGGCGGTGCCGAGCGAGACGGCCGCGACCGCGCAGCGGGACCGCCACCTGCAAAGCATTGCCGAGCACGGACGCGCAGCCTGGCAGAAAGCCTCCGGCTACACGAAGCGGACTCGGGTCGAGGCGGCCATCGGCCGGTTCAAGCAGGTGATTGGCGACGGGCTGCGCTCGCGCACGGACCGGCGCCGGGCGACCGAGGTGGAGGTGGCCGTCCATGCGCTCAACCGTATGCTGGAGTTCGGACGCCCGATCTCCGTCCGTATCGCCTGAACTCAAGCAGGACTGGGGCAACTGCGCCTACACGTCTGATCTGTGCAACACGGCCCCACATGTGCTCGATGCGGTTGCGATGACGGTAGATGAAGTCAGGGCAGCGCACGGCTGACCATCCTGGTTTCATGGGTCCAAGTGCTGGAGACCCAGACCCGGCCTGTCCATGCACCCTCCTCGATCAGGCAGACTTGCGAGGTCGTCCGCCCCTGGCGCCGTTCGCGCGCGCGGCTGCGGCCTTGGCCGGCGACGTCGCTTGCCCTGCATGTCGCGCCAGATAAGCCCTGGTCCCGAACAGGCCAGCCAGCAGGCCCGGGACCGACAGATCGACGTCAAGCGCCTCCCAATGCAGCCCCGAACCAGTCCCCAGAAGCTCGACCTGGGCAAGCTGCTCCTCGGTTGCCGCCTCCAGCCCCTGCGCCAGGCGCGGCGGAAAGGCGAAGGTGCAGCCGTTGGCCAGCTCGACGATCACCCGCTTGACCTGCCGGTCGTAGTGCACGGCCTCGGCACGCATCTCCTGCCGCCGTGCGGTGCGGCCACGGTCCAACGCCACGTCGATCTCCGCGTCAGTCATCTCAACCATGAATGTCCTCCCATCGCTGCAGCAGGAACGCCTGATGACCGGCCACGACCCGCATGGCCTGGCGCACCTCGCCGCGGGTCATGGCGTCGGCCCAGACCAGGACCGGAGCACCATCGGCTCCGAGCAGGTTGATCTTGGCCTCGCCATCACCGAAGACATGGACGTGCGCCGGTTGGTGGTCGTTGACGTAGATGACGACGCGCAATCCACTGGCACGCAGCACGGTGACCATGTAATCCTCTAACCGATCAAGATGGGTTATTCAAGCTAGCCACCGCTGGGTGCTGCATCGCGCTCCGGTGCAGAGGGAGGAGGTATGTCCACACGCTGACCGCGACCGACAAGCTGCGCCACTATGGTGCTGCCTAGCGTGAGACCCTGCCCGGTATCGAGCACCGGCAAAGCCGCTGCCTGAACAACCGGACCCCTGTCAGCTTCGCTGGCATCCCGCCGGGGGGTTACTGCGCGATGGTGCCGCACCAGCCCACGCGACGGGGGGAGCGGCAGATGCAGCGGTTCGGGTCAGCCCGCCATGCCCAGCGCCTACTCTCCACTCGCAGCCGGACCCACCCCCAGCTCCGCTGCCGCCTTCCGCACCTAGTGCGAAGTGGTCGGCCTAGCGGCCACAGCATGAGGACCGATCAGCCGCAAGCCTTCCGTCAGCGACCATGGCCCCCTCCCCTGCCCGTCCGTCCATGGTGGTCGGGCGCCGCCCGCGCCGGCTGCTGCGCGAGGTGGCGCCGGATGTCGGCAAGCGAGGCCGGCCGATAGCGGAACGCAGGCACGTCCACCCCGACGTCACAGGACTGCGCGTCGCCGGGCAGGCTGGCGTGGCTGTGCCCGAACAGGTGCAGGGCGCCGCGGTGCGAGCCCGGCCAGACCCGCATAGCGTAGTGGCACAGCACCAGCGCCTGGCCGTCCACCACGACCTCCGCCATGGGCTGCGACGACGCCCAGGCCGGGTCGGCCCGCGTCTGCGGGGTGTCGTGGTTGCCCCAGACCAGATGGACCCGGCCGTTCAGCCGCCGGAGGTAGGCGGCCGCGTCCTGCGCGCTGCGGAACGCGAAGTCGCCGAGGTGCCACACCTCGTCGTCCGACTGCACGACGGCGTTCCAGGCGGCGGCGAGGGCTGCGTCCATCGCGCGGGCGTCGGCATACGGCCGCCGGCAGTGGCGGATGATGCTGGCGTGCCCGAAGTGGGTGTCGGCCGTGAACCAGGTCGCTGCCATCCGATACCCTCTGCGCTTTCGTTTGTTACCCACTGTCCCGATGGAACACCTGCCCGGGGCGGTGGCGCCCCGAACGGCTGCTGGTCCCGCGTCAGCGGCTTGGGGCCGGCGGCGACCGGCGCCCATGCCGTCCCGGAACCAGCCAGCCCTGGCCTGAACGCTGGCAGGCACCGCCCGTTCAGGCGCGGGTGGCTCGCCGCTCCGGCGCAGCAGGGTGGCGCCCCGCGCGTTCTACGACGCCCCGCTCGTCCTGCTAGGAGAGGGTGCCCCATCCCGGTGCATCCCCGCCGGCGGCCGGTCCCGGGTGAGCCAGTCCCGCAGCCGGAGCACCGGGACCTCGACGCCCCACCGGAGGGACAGCGCGGCTAGCAGGACTAGCGCGGCGACCTGCAGCCGCGGCATCCAGCCTGCAGCATCGTCGACCCCGCCCAGCCGCGACAAGAACAGCACCGGGATGTGCACCAGGTAGACGGCATAGGAGATCCGGGCCATGCCGCCGACCCCGGCCGCCGCCCAGACCCAGCCCTGCGGCAGGAGGCGGTCAAGGCCGACGATGATGCAGGCCGAGGCAAGGTCCATCCCAGCGTCATGCTCCACGATCCATAGGCCGACCCACTGGGCGTAGCCGAATGGCAGCAGCAGCTCCGGCGTGTAGGACAGCTCGGACACCGCGCCGAGGCCTGCAAGCGCCGCGGTCCCGGCCACGGCCAGCGCCGCCGCGCCGCCGCGGCCGATGGCATAGGGCCAGCGCTGGATGGCCCAGGCCGCGAGCACGCCCCAGGACGCGCAGTCCAGCCGGAGCACCGGGTTGATCGCCGGGTCAGGCCCCCAGGCCCCGCCCGGGTGCAGCAGCGCCACCTCGCGGGCGCAAGCGCAGGCCACGATCAGCGCGGCGCACACCGCGGGCACCGCCAGGCCCCGCCAGCGCAGCAGCCGGCCTGCCGCGAGCACGAGGAGCGGCAGCAGAAGGTAGAACCACTCCTCGAGCACGAGCGACCAGGTGTGCGGGGTGAGCGGCACCCAGTCGGCCTTCGGCACCCAGTTCTGCTGGAAGAGGAGGCTTCGCCAATCCCAGGTGTCGAAGCGCCAGCACAGGGTGGCCACCACCGCCCAGTAGGCCGGCAGCGTCCGCATCCACTGCCTGAGCCAGAACCGGGCCAGGGCATGCGCCTCCAGCCTGCGTGACGGCGACCGCTCCACGGCGCGCAGCAGGATGCCGCCGATCAGGAAGCCGCTCAGGGAGTAGAAGCACTCGCCGCCCATGTGGCCGACGACCGCGGCGAACACGTCCGTGGCCCGGCTGGCGCCCAGGTACCAGTCGGCGGTGTGGGAGAACAGCACCGTGAGCACCGCAGTCAGGCGCACGATGTCCAGCCCGAAGCTGTGCGGGGGGCTGCGGCCGTCCTGCCGCATCAGGCCGCCTCAGGCCAGCAGGTCATGACGGCGGCAAAGGGGATCGGCGCAGCGCCTGCCGCCGCTGCCACGGGCTGCGGCGGCGCCCAGGCCGGGCCGGGCCGATGCGGGTGCGGGCGCCTACCGGAGATAGTAGGTCGCGACCGTGACGTAGGGCACCAGGGCTGCGCCGGCGAGCGCCGCAGCGGTGGCGAACCCCGGCAGCGCCCGGTGCAGGGCACCTCGCACCCATGCCGGTCCGGCCATCTGGCCCGCCTCCGGAAGCAGGGCCGGCGCCATCAGCAGGACCGGCAGCAGGTAGCGCCCCTGCACGCCGTCCACGGCCGCGGCCCCGACCGGCGTCCAGGTGAGATATTGCACGGCGTAGATCGCGCCCACGGCTGCGGCGCAGCAGGCAGCGCCGGCCACGGCGCGCCAAGGACGGCGGCGCGTCCTGGCCGGCATCCCCGCCGCGCCTGGAGGGGACGCCAGCTCCGGCGCTGCGAGGTCGAGCGCGAGCGCCGCGGCAAGCCCAGCCAGGGCCAACGCAGAAAACCAGGCCGGCAGGAGCAGGTCGGCCCTGCCGAGCAAGCCGGTCATTTGCACCACCAGGCGCCCTGCCTCAGCCCAGGCAGCGGGACCCAGGTGCGTGGCCACGGCCCAGGGCGCGTGCAGCACGACCCCGAGCTGCGCTGCGGGGTCCGTCGCCTGGAAGGTGGTTTCCGGTGCGCCCTCCCACAGCGGACCCGGACGGACGGCGGCGCCCAGATGCCGGAGCGCCACGCCTGCCTTGGCCTGGGCATACATGGCCCAGGCCAGGCTCGGCAGCGCCGCCAAGGCGATGGCGCCCACCCCCCGCCGCCACGATCCCGCATACAGCGCCACTAGGCCGGCCAGGGGCAGGTAGGGCGGCTTGGCCAGGACCAGGACGGCCATCAGCCCCGCTGCGGCCCAGAACGCCCGGGGCGAGGACGGCCGGGTGAGGCAGGCCGCGCAAAGGGCCGTGACCCCGAGCAGGATGCCGTCCTGGCTGCACGAGCCCCCGAGCGACAGCGCCATGGGCAGCAGCAGGGCGAGCGCCAGGACGGTGCGGCCCCGCCGAGCGACCAGCAGGGCGGCCAGGCCCAGGGCGAGGTAAACGGCGGCGTTGGCGAGCCGTGCCGCGAGGATGGCGTCGTAGGGTCCAAGCCCCGCCTGGCGGGCAATGCCAAGGGCTGCCGCGGCCGGCAGGTAGGCCAGGGGCGCGTAGACGGCGGTGTTGGCCGACATGACGAACCCGGGCGTCCCCCACGGGGTCAGCCGGTAGATGCGCAGCCGCTCGGCGGTCAGCTTGCGCCCCTCGACCGGCCCCGCCGGCCCGCTCCAGGCGGCCACCAGCTGCCGGTCGGCCGTCACGCCGGACACCGGGACGGGAAACTCCGGCACGCGACGGCGCTTGCCGACCAGGCTGCCGTGCAGCAGGCCGTCGGCGCGCACGATGTGGGCGATCTCGTCGGGCACCTCGCCGGGCGGGACCAGCAGCGCGTTCCACAGCAGCGCCGGGCCGGCGATCAGCACGAAGGCCAGCGGCTGGATGCGGACGCGCATGCCCCGCTCAGGAAGCGCCGCACCCGGGTGGTCGTCAGCGTCCATGGGGCCGCCCAGGCGCCCAGCGTCCTGCACCTCGCCCTACTTCGGCCGGATGGCGGCGGCTGGACCCGGGCTGCCGGGCGGTGCTGCCCGTCACGGCTCTTATCCCTGCCCTGTCAGGACCTGCACCCGCTCCCGCACGCCGGGCGTCATCGGCGGCATGCCGGGCGGGCTGACCAGGACAGCTTGCCTCCCGTCCGCGCCCAGCCATCGGCCGCGGGTCCCGGCCGGCTCACGGCGCAGGGCGGCACGGTCCAGCATCGGCGGAGCCAGGTCGGCGAGGCCTGCGCCACCTAGAAGGACCTGCGGGCATCGAGCCAGGTCCGGGTGGCATGGCCCGGGCGCAGCAGCCGGTCCGCAAGCGCCGCGAGCTGGCCGTATCCGACCGCCCCGGAGATCACGAGGTCCATGACCGTCGCCAGGTCGGTCTCGTCGAAGAAGGCGAACAGGTGGTGCTCGAAGCCCGGCGGCACGCAGCCTGTCCGCAGGGCGCCGAGCAGCACGTCCTCGGAGATCGCATGCGGCGTCGAGGCGTTGATGTGCCGGGCTGCCAGCGCCAGGGCGCGTTGCTGCGCCGCCGCCTGGGCGCCCGGATCGGCCTGGTGCCGCCTGTCGGGGCCGTTCATGCGCCAGGTCTCGACTTGTCCGACCGGCCGGGCGGCTGCGACGCCCGCAGCCGGTCCCAGCAGCCGTCCGCCGCCAGGTCGCGGGCGCTGGACAGCCCGGCTACGACAGGGGTCAGCGGCGCAGGCTCAGGGGCGGCGGCAGAGGCAGCGACGGAGGCGAGGGCGGGAGCGGCGGGGGCGGCGGGGGCGGCGAGGGCGGCGAGGGCGATGGCTGGATGCATTGCGGTGGGAGTGCTACCCCGAGGCATGACGTTGAGCAATTCTCATCTAGCCCGTATCGTTGTTTTCCGCGGCGGCAACCCCGGCCGACAACACCCGGCATGGAACACGGCATCGGCGAGCGCCTACGGGCGCGGGCAAGGGAGCTGCAGCTCACCGACGCCGAGGTCGCGCGACGGCTCGGCCTGTCGCAGAGCCGCTACGCCCACTACGTCTCAGGCACCCGGGCGCCGGACTACCAGACGCTCGCCCGCATCTGCCGCACCCTGCTGACCTCGCCCGACCAGCTGCTCGGCTTCTCACCCGGCCCGCCTGAACCCTCGCCCGAGGCGGCGCTGCTGCGCGAGCGCGCGCTTGCCGCCCTGGCCGCCATGGACCTGGCCAGCCTGCGCCTGGCCGCGGACATCCTCGACGCCATCGCCCGCCGGTCCGGCGACGGCGGGCAGCCCTCGTAGGACAGCCCTCGTCAGCAGGCACCCCCGGTCATCCGGGAGGTGGTTGACCCTGCAGGCGGCTTGCGTGCGCCCTTGTGGCCTCAGCCGAGGGGACCTCGATCCGGTCAAGGACGCCGGCTTGGCGCTGCTGCTCGGTCCGCATCCCGTCCAGGCGGCTGCCCAGCGCCCTGAGGGCCGTCAGGACCTGGCCTTGCAGCTCATCGCTCATGGTCGGCTGTCCCCCAAGTGGTTGAAGCTCCTGCCAGGGTCGGTGACGAACAGGCGAGGCAGGTTCCGCATCCCCGGCTTACCTGCAGATCGGCCACTGGAGGGCATGGCGCCGGCTGTCATGCGGACAGCGCCGAGGGGGGAGCGTGCCGGGAACCTGGAGGCCGGGGCTGCCGGGATCAGGACGCCGCGTCGTCCAGCACGCGTCCCATGGCGTAGGATGGCACATACCCCGCAAGCGCGTTGCCGGTCGGGCGCACCGATCGCATGAGGGCCTCCCGGGACCTGCCCGCGATGGCTCCTGACTTGCGGAAGCCGAACAGGTAGGGCCGCGCCTCCGCGGGCAGGGAGCCGAGCGACAGCCCCAGCTCCTTGTCGGACAGGTGGGCCACCGAGGCGGCCACCTCCGCCACCCTCGTTTCGATCGTGGCGACACTCGCCGTCAGCAGCCGGACGATGGCGTCGAAATCCGTCCAGAACTCCTCGGGCAGATCGCGGCGGATCGCGCCCATGTCGTCGCCGGCCATCATCGCCTCCCACATCGCCAAGGGCGTGCAGCGCGAGATCAGCGCATGGATGCGGCGGTACTCCGCCCCCTTGAGCTTCAGGCGCAGGCCGTTGCTGAACCGGATGACGAAGCCCTCCTCGTCGCGGGGGAGCGCCGCCGCGTGGGCCACCATGTCAGCGATGCCCGCGAACCCGTGGCGGCGGGCTGCGCGCCATCCAAGCGCCCGGCAGGTTGCCAGCACCTCGTCATAGGCCAGTTCCCGCCCGCCGCCGCCGTATGCCGCCAGCATGACCAGGGCGGGATCGCGGTAGCGGACGACGATCCGGTTCTCGGGGTAGACGGCCTCGAACAGGTAGGTCGCGCCAGGCGCGAGCGGCGACAGGTCCGCGGCGTCGAGCCGGGCCTGCGCCCAGACCGCCTGCTCGGAGTCGAACGCCCCCTTCGTCGCCGCACGCCAGCGGCCGGCATGGTGGAAGGTGATGACGAGGCTGCCGTCGAGCTTCTCGAAGGCCTCGAACGGCAGGTCAGGTACCTCGCCCCACCGCTCGCCGACATTGAAGAACTTGGGGAACGGCGTCGCGACCACCTGGCCCGCGGCCTCATCGACGATCAGGCCGCGGGCCATGACGGTGAACTCGTCCCAGCCGTCCTCGTAGACGCAGCGCGGCGTGTAGATGAACAGCTGCAGCGCAGCCTGGCCATCGACGCGGCGATGCACGAAGCCAAGCCCTCGGGCGCGTTCCAGACCGGCCATCAGAGCGGGAAACGGCATCCGGCGGGCGGGGTGCATCAGGTCGTTCATTGGATCACAGGGCGATCATCATGGGAGGCGTTCAATGAATGCGCGGTTGGTCCTGCGATAGACCGTTGAGCGTCCCGATCCCAGCCGACGGGCAGCTTGAGTCGGCGGCAGCCCCGCCGCGGCCAGCTTCAGGGCTGCCACCCTTGCGGCCCATCCCGGCAAGCCGCCCGTGGCTGCTGCGGGCGGATCAGGGCTCATAGGTCAGCAGTCCGAGCAGCCGCATGGCTGTGACAATGAATTTTGGCCCAGCAGTGCTGATGAATTCTGGCCCACCTCCCGCTGTGTGACCGGCTGGCCTGGGCCGAGGCCCAGGCCAGCCGGTCAGCGTCGCTCTTCTGGCGTCCCCGT
>JAABUX010008535.1_pt1 | contig 11787 bp, 14 predicted proteins | sample 5561851 | NCBI WGS metagenome assembly JAABUX01 (sample SAMN10711883, study PRJNA513361) | rock metagenome | isolation source: Antarctica rocks | place: Antarctica: Victoria Land, Richard Nunatak red sandstone | collected 2016-01-03 | reverse complement strand
CGATTAATCAATTGAAAACTCTTGTCTAGGGGCCTGCTGCTACGGTTGAGTTGGTTCGCAAGCTTGTCAAAGGTAAAGATGATACAAGCGAGGATGTTGGTAAGTCTGCAGAAGGTGAGAAAGTCGAGGAAGAAATCGGAGAAGCCAAGACCAATGCACAAGGGGTGGAACAGCAAGAGGAAACCCGTGGAGACGAAGCCACAGCTGAGGTCGCAGCTGAAGTCGCCGATTCCGCTGAGAAGCTGGATGGGCAAGCCGAGGCATAGGGAGTAGTCTATCCTGTACTGAGTTACTGCTATATTATGAATTTGATGGCAGAGTCGTCACATATTGCGTACACATATGAAGCTCATGTGGATACAGTCTGCTGCATCATAGATTCAGGCAATATCAAAGTCATTCAGTGTTCTGAGGATGATGCCCTAGCCACTGCCGATTCTATAGCAGCTGGTCTGGAGGCCTGTTCTCCAGAATTCTTGAATCATGCCGTATTCTGCATTCTCGTCAATACCTATAGTTCGGAGTCTACCAGTGTAGATCAACCAGATACTAGACCAAGTACGGTTAGACTGTCGTGGTGATTGAGCTAGTCCCGTACCGAAGTGGTCTATTGAAGGCGACAACGATCAAGTCAGTAGACGGATCTTTGCTAGCAGTAGAGTGTCCTCAAGATTGAATCCAGTCCGATTTCCAAGCTCTCTTTGGCTTTGGTCGCAAGCATGGCCACCAATGCTGGTGCAGGAGCTTCGAGGCAAATCGCATCAGCCAGAGCAGCCACCGCGGTCTGGAAGGTGAGACTCCCTTGCAATTTACTCTTGTGGTCATATTCTGAGAACCGAAAGAAATACACCGTCCAGTCCAATGGCGTATGGGAGCGAATTCGAAGAGCTCTCGCAGTCGATCCCAATCGTTCAACTGGTATCCCCTTGAACCCCCAGTACCGGAACCCTCCACCTGGCGCAAATCCCCCGGAAGCCTATGATGACCCAGTCACCGTGCCCTCTGGAGATATTGCCGAAAACGCTTATTACAAAAGAGATGTTCGCCGTAATTACCCTCGGCTGAGCGTGGTCAAGCAGGCAGACGTCGTAGGACTGTTATCTGTGGGAAGCAAAGCAAAACCAAAAGATGATGTTCTACAAATAGGAGACCTGGGAGTAAAGCAGTTGGTCCAGGTGAGAAAGGACGGGGATCAGAAAGGACTGGCAGCATATCTAGAGAAAGAAAAGAACAGCATAGCAAGTATCTTCGGACCCGATGGCCTTCCACCCTTTCCGAGCGGTATGAGCAGAGCTTCCCCGGTAGGAGGAAGAAAGTATGTGATGGATGCTGATAGGGAGGAAGGCTATCCAGAGGAGTACATGCCCATAGCTCCATACCTTCATTCGGCGGCGTCTAATACTTAAGCACAGATATCCTTGCCGCACGTTTGTATAAATCTATGCCTGCATGAAGGCAATCTATTTTCCGGGGCACGACTTAGCGCTTTCACGTTAGCTTGACTTATCGTCTTTAAAGATCCTTGAGCTACTTGTCTTTCATTGTGAAACTCGTACTGCTCTCACGTAGAGCCTTTCCCCCACCGTTTCACTAGCCCTGAGTGATCAAGATCTTCCAGATATTCGAATGTTCGCCTTACTCCGATACCTACCTCCCATAAAGTGCCACATCGGACCATGGCCTATTAGTTAGGGACATCCGTTTTATAATCTAGCATTACAAGCCGATCCGATGCTCGCCATCAAAGTCACGAAGTAAAAAAGGACCGTCAAGATGACAATGCAAGTTCAACTGGTATATATCATCCTTGTGGGCGGTAGACTTAATAGAACATTTGTTGGTAAGCACCTAGGAATGAGGAGGTGCCAATCTCCCGAACTCTATCATGATCAAAAGCTCGAACAGCTACAACCTTTCTCTGTCCGCAACAGATATTCTAGTGAGTTGCAGCGTATGTCAAGATACTCTGTCGAGCATTTATGCAGAGGATGATGGAAACCTTGGTCTACGCAAGAGCGATGACCCTCACAATGGTCGAATCACGAAGCTGTGGCTTACTGAATGTGCGCACCTAACTTGTGGGAAACACCTTGAGGGAGGAGGTAACCATTATTATTATCCTCATCGACTGTGTATAAAGCGCTGATGAAGAACTGCTAGGTGTCCCATTTCATGCTGACCATAAAGTACCACGTGCGCCATGTCCTCTTTGCATCCTCGAGAAGAACGATCGTACTGAGAGAGCCCTATTCTTTGTCAATGGTATCACGAAAGGCGACTATGACGAAAATATTCCTGAAGGCTACTTTCGAATACCTCCAGAAGGCGATGCAGCGCAGAGGGCAAGTCAGCCGCCAGTCACTGTTTTACAAGTGCTAATGCCATCATAGTTCCAATACGTTTCTCTCTTGCGCTACGGTCTAAAGACAGCGCAGAAGGCATGCCGCTCCCAGGCTGCGCTACTCCATTGGGAGAACAAAAAGGCCGAAATCATACGCGCTTTGAGCACTGTAGCTCCCATGAAAGAGTAAGTCTCTCAAATCGTTCCAGTATTCAATGAATCCTGACATAGTACAGGGAGCTCATACGCGCTGGAAGGCGGCTCTCGTCGCTGGGCCAGGACTGTTCATCTATTGAAGCTACGCTAAATTCTGTTGGTGCCAGCCTTACCAGTCAACCGATCGGGCAACAGCAGCATACAGAGACGCAGAAGGGAGATAGGCACTTTGATTCAAACATCACTTCTTCTGGAGGCCTTCGCGACGTCGGATCACGCCTGGCTCAAGGTAGTGCAGCTGATCTTGACGGCCTTACCAATTGTAAGACAACCGACCTTTCCCGTAGTCACATTCGCCCCTCGGATTCGGATCCAATGGCGCAACATGATCTCTCGTCGAAGAGGAAGCGGGCAGAATCCTTGAGCGACGTCGAGCAGCAGATGGATTATGCACTTGGCGGCAAACGATATCAAAAAGGCCAGAGCAGAGACGTAATGCCGCCTCCACCGATTCCGACGCAGCAGCCATACGTCTTCAGGGCCAGCAACCCCAATCAAGACACTCATGATACATCACTTCAAGACAGCAGCGGCAGACGGTCGCAGTCCGGAACGGACCCAGTAACGCCCCACCATCGAAGTAACGCAAACGATTCTACACGTATGGTCCTCACTTCTAGAGGCACAATACCGCAACCTGCATTAGTTGCAGCCAACAACGGTGGCAACGCATCGCCATCCGGACCCCATTCTTCTCCGCTTCGGGTGCACGCGGCTCGAGGACCTCCCTTAGAACACGCCTTCCCTCCCAGCCGGATTGCACGCTACGAGAGGCAAAGCGATGGAAATTTACCTTTAGAGCCTTCGTCAGCTCGCTCTTCCAGCCACATAGCTCAACGTCATACCCAGCCGTATGATCACAGTAGTCTACTGTTTCGACACGAGCCCAACAACCGTATCACTCATCCGTACGCTCATGGCAACCTCCCGACCAGTAGACTTGGTCTGTCCAGCAACGCCCGTAGTAGCGGCCATGGAACGATCCAATCACCATCAAATTCGAAACTCCACCGTCGACCTCTAGGTCAAAATACCCTCGCTAGCCCTCATTTCCTCCCGCGTCGCTTGTCCAACAGCATTTCTATGTCTTCGCTACGTAGCGGGCAAACTACGAGTCTGACTAATTCATACCCGTCAACTACATCTACACTCGTCGGCTCGAAGTATGGTGACAACCTGGCCAGGGCGCCAGAAAACTTTAATGAACGGGATCTTGGGAGAGACTTCATGACTGATCCCGGGGCGCCGACTTTTCGACGACCTGATTTATCCCGCGGGAGATTGCCTACGGCAGAATCAGAGGGTACAATCCAGCGCCGGAGAGCTCATCGCTGATCTCACGGCGGGCACTGCATGTGAAATATAAGAGTTTGCTGGCGAGTGGTTTGCAGTGAATGATCTTTTATTATTAGAAGACTAGAAAATGCGTGTAAAAATTCAAGATTTTTCCGTCGGAAAATCACCCCTACTACCTGGCGTTTAGTAGGTGACGGGAATAGCGGGGAGTATATCAGACACGTTAGTAGGTGGCCTATCATATGCATGCACCAATGGACCGATATGGATCATTCTGACAGCGTTCCATACCTGGCAATGAGACGGATATTTCCCCCTATTCAGGCCGATATCAGACACGTTGGTAGGTAACGTGAATAGTAGGGTTTTGGCCTATGAATGCGACAGCATTAGCCCATGGAGCCATGCAGCGATATGGACCATGCTGACAGCGTTGCCTACCTGGAAATAAGACGATATTACCCCCTATTTAGGCCGATATCAGACACGTTGGTAGGTGACGTGAATAGTAGGGTTTTTGGCCTGTGAATGCGACAGCATTAGCCCATGGACCCATGCAGCGATATGGATCATTCTGACAGCGTTGCCTACCTGGTAATGAGACGGATACTTCCCCCTATTTAGGCCGATATCAGACACGTTGGTAGGTGAGGTGGTAGAATAGGTAATTTGTAAATAATGACAGGATTTTTGTTGTTGATCCAATTATTCTAGAATAGCCGTTGGCGCATAGAATTTGGTAGGTAAGTCCATTCATTCCGATGTATCTTTTAGACCACTTGATCGATTTTCGTTATTTTTGAAGCGTTAGATAGCTGAAAGTAAGCCATATAACTTGATTTAAACAGAAAATATTATAAAGGGTGGGTGCAGACGTAGGTAGAATGGGAAGAAATGTCAGACTTTTGATGTTCACCGTAGCTGGCGCTAGTCCTAAGGAGGTAATTCGGGGGACTTTAGACCAATCGATAAGGTGCGATAAGCTCAGGGTCCCAATGTTCCCATTTTCTATTATAGTAACTCAGTAAGAAGATTCTCGGAATTTTCCTTACCCAATGATCCGATGCAATTATGACGGATTAAAAGTCGTACAGTAGCTATTAGTGAAACGTTTCATTTACCGTACCTATCTGCGTGTCATGGAACACATTTCGAAAGTGAGGGTGTCTCCCAACTTGTGTCGTAACAATGGAGAAAGTCTAGCAATACATTGCAGCATATTTTGGAGCACATAGTGTAAGAGGTATCTCATGGTCAAGACTGTTTATTGCATGGAATGAAGACGTAAACCGCCATATCATTATGTAACTACCAATATTCCAAAGCAGGTAGTAGAGCCTTCCGCCCAATCAATATATTGCAGTAAAAAGACCCAATTGGTGCGTAGATTCATGCAGGGTACAATACAGAAAAGTTCTCAATGTACAGAAACCATGGAACGCTGGTAATCAAAACTACCAATCCCATGGGATGATGTCACACCTGAGGAGAGAATTCAGTTGAGGAGAGAAGAGCAATGGCAGGCTCGTTCGATCAAGTTGCTAATGATACACACAGAACTACTGCACTACTGCTTGTAAAACACCACCAGAAGCACATTTTGGACCAACTCGTGGATCTTGGTTTCTCCAGTTGCTCACTTTACCAGCAACTCTCTTGCAGACAAAGACTTCTCAAAGGCAGTCTAACTTCCGCACCGAACGGCGATACGATTACTCAAAGGGGTTGGTGTGGGTTCCCCAGTAGGTCAGGAACAGGCTGAGACCGACGGTTTCGAAGACGCGTGCAAGAGCACCAATAGCGACGGTATCCATAGGGCGCTTCTCGGTGAAGACTTGAGAAATGAACTATAAAGCTATCAGCATTCCGTTGCAAAGGGTTTTGGATTGAATGGAGCATACGCTGGGAGCGGAGCTAGCGAAGAAGATCAGGCTGCCTAGATACGCGGCACCCTTGTAGCTCAATGTGCCAGTGGCGTTGATCAAAGCCCCAACGCCGTAGCACTGGATCGCACTCCCGACGAGCGAAGAGCCATAGGCAGCAGCAGTACTGGCGGCCTCCTTGGACTTGAGGAATTCTTCCTTGGAGTTTGCGGCTTGGGCGCGCTTGTAGGTGTCACCAAAGACCGGTGCAAGGATTGCGAGGGAGACGGCGTGGTTGAAAACCGTTCCGAGAGCGATAGCCGATGGCTTCACTGGTGGGAGATCTGCGGAAGGATGTTAGTATAGCCTCAGCTGTATTCGACCGTCGGAAGATTGCGGCGATGATTGTAAAGCACTCCGAGGTATGAGGGCAAATAAGACTGGGATGGAGGACAGTGTTACGAGAGTGTAAGCATGTAGCCAGGTGTGGTGCTGAGACGCGAATGGTGATGTCGTCACAAAACGTTATGGACCCAAGCACGGTTTGAACGTAACAAAGTACAGAAGTGTTACTTACAATGAAGAGTTGCCATTGTGAGGAGACTTGTAGATGTGGAATTTGAATGGGTGATTGATTTGTAGACTGAATTGGGTGGATGTTGATTTTGATAGAAATGGAAGGAGAGCGGTGATGTTGGTTTTGAGCTTTGGCGCAAGTAAGACGCTAGCAGCATTCGGGTTTGGGGGAAATTGCCGCTGCCCAGCTATGACGGCATTGTGGCTGAGTCCTAGTCACTTAACATAAGCTACGCCACTCTAGGCTATCAACTCATTTACCTGCTATGCTTATACACGCTTTTCGCTCTTCGCTTTCGACATGTTGCTTCGAGTGTAGAAGTAGTAACACTGAAGTTGGTCATATACTGTGCAGTTTCTGGAAGTGTCTCTAACTCTATGCTTGTAACCTCAGGAGGAAACAAGATCCCCTTTCCCGTATTTCATGCCATCATGCGTAAATTCTTCATTCTCATAATACCTGACTACCGCCCACGTTACTCATCTTACATCACCGCTGATTCGTCGCCGTCTTCGCGAATTCGGTGCTGGGATGGGGGTCAATTCCTGCGGATGGACGATTGGGTCCCCCTTCCTAGGTGAAACTACCACCTGCTGTTTGGGCGGGCGGCTCGACGTCGTTCGGGGTAATCGACTTTTGGCCGCTGTTCCTGAACCGTTTGTGATGACAGGTAGCGCACTCGAGCCACTTCCGTCTCTACTGGCAGGTCTATAAGCGCTCCCTCGTCTGCTGTCTTGCTCAAAAGGATAACTTGTCGTATAAGCCGTTCGGTTACTTGTAGGGGTGGATGGCATTGAATAGCATGTCAACAGGCTCGGTGGCGTATTGGAAGCGCTCGAGCGCCGCCCTGGTCGACGTCTACTTCCGCCTATGCCGATCTTGTTATGCATTTCGCTCGACTTGATGAGCTCGCTTGCCATATTTCGGACCAATACAGCCCCATCATTCTCAGAGAGACGCTGAATAGTATCTTCCAAGCTGTATCTGCTAATGAGAGCTCCTTGCTCATCACTGGCATCGCAGATGCTGCGGACGATCCGTAGAAGATTGAGTCGGACTACGGCTTTGTTGGATGTGAGCTTCCGCAAAACGCGATAAAAGAGGTCTGGATGGGCCAGACTCAATGCAACCGGGTGGCTGAGTCGCAGGAGCTTTTGTAGGGGCTCCAACAAGTTTTCGAAAGCGTTAGCCTTGGAGGTAGTGAAGCACCTGATGATGCCTGTCGTAAAGGATCCGCCGAGTAGGTGTTCTTCAACCTTTGCTGTTTCTTCTTGCAGCCTGAGGTGTGTTAGTATGAATTTGTATGTGGAAGGCAAGAATATTTTGTACCAGATGAAAATCGCATCTAAAGCTGTCACCTGCCAGTATTCGTCCGCGAGAAGGGATATATAAAATGCAAGACCCTTATTGCGCCATAATTCGCGCCGTCCAACCTTACCAGAATGTGCCATGTCACAGAGTACCGGTAGAGCGAACTCTTTGAGAGGTCCTTTTGTCTTTATGATCCGCTGTAGGATGGGGATAATTCCATTCATAGCAGCTTCTTCCTGCCTTCCCTTATCCAATCGACATAGATTATAAACCGTAGTTAGAACTTGGTTTGAGACTTCCCTAGAATGAAGCTCCTTCGAGCTTTTGTGGAGTAGATCGGTCAGCACCTCTATTGCATTCGAATTTGAAAGGGAGTCCAAAGTTGTTGATAACATTGAAAGATTCTTGATGAACTTTAGCATCGTGATCTGGTGATTAGGAGACATGCGTTTTAGCTCCTTCAGGACGCCTGCATATGTTTCAGCATTCAAGGGATAGGTCTTGGATCGTAAAGCGACGTACGATGTAAGACGGTCCTCTCAGCGATTAGCTCCTTAACATGATTCTCGGCCTGCGAGAAGAGAAAGAAAATGTTTGCAATGCGACCTTCGCAGAGCTCTGCTAGCTCTCCCTGCTCGTCGAGGACTTTACTCAATACTAGTGACAAGGGGTCAAGTACAGAATTCCGCGAGAGAATGCGACAAAAATCGTTCTTTGGTGTCGGACCTTGCAGCTCGAAGACACTCCATATCCCATTCACACCAATGAGGACCAAATCACGCTCCTCTTCGTAATCTTCTTCCAAGAATTCGACCAAGACTTTGAGGCCGCCCGCACTGACAAACATTTGTAATGTTAGTGTTGAGGTCTGGAACATCTGGCGTACAAAGGCCGCTGCTTCGAGTCTGATCTCGCTGGAATATTTTCTAGAAGCAAACTTCGTGATGATTGGGATGCCTCCGACGAAACAAAGGTTTTCCTGGATCTCAACATCATTGAAGATGATGCCGTTCACGATCTTTAAGAGATTGAAAATGACGTCTCGGTGCCGACACGTCTCCAAAATCTCTAATATGGGGAGCATGCCATGAGCGCTGATTATGACACTCTTAATATCGGGCAAATCGGAAAACACCTCCAAAAGCTGCTCTGATAGGTCTGCAAGCATGTCATCCGCCTGAGATATCTTAAGGGAGCCAACCAGCCCTTCGACTTGCGTGCAGAGCCTTGCATATTTATCCCTAGCTACGTTCGTTTCAAGGTCCATCTCATCAAAGCCCTCTTCCAGCTGGGCAAAAGGATCATCGTCGTCGTCATCATCGTCACCCAACCAAGAACTATTCGACAATTTCGAAGTCAACATTAGGGTGCCCTCGTCAGACCCTTTCTCACTCTCCGGCTTGTCGAGAACAGCAGTCGCTTTTCCGAAGACGTCGGAGTAGTCTTCATCATGCTCATCTTCAGCATACCTCTGGATCTCGACGGATGATCTTGTTCTTCGCATCAGATGCTGCTTTGATATTGTTGGAGGGCGACGTAAGCTGCCGCCAGCCTTTGGAGGTTGCATAGAGCGGACCAGTGAGGTCATATCTGAAGGGTGGAAAAGCTTTGAATTTATAGAGCCATTCTGCTACGGTGCTGTTAGTCACGGAAACCTTGCTAGGTTAGCGAGTTGATTCCTACCTTGTTCTTGGCGAACTTCCTGTCAAACTCATTGTCCTGCACGATGAGATCGGAGAAGTCATCTTCCAAAGTCTCTTTATACGATAACGTGGAGGGTAAGTACGCCTTCACCTTAGCAAGGGGTTGCTTTTGATGTACTGCTGGTACAGCCGCAGCTCGGCGATGGGCGACCACTGATTTCTTCAGATCCGGAGATTTGGTGGAAAGATTGACATGGCTCTGTTGAGTGTTCTCACGCTTCAGATTGAATGGTCGAATGGTTTCTAATGGATCGCATTCAGTCAGTTGCACCGGGCTCTTCATTGTCAGATCACCCTCGAAATTGTCATCCCAGTTACTTTCTTCTGTTACAGTCTCAAAGGAAGCGAAGGCTTTGAGTTTCTCGGAAGAAAGCAATCCTCCAAAATTGTCATGCGGCCGCAGATGTGGAAGCTGTAAAGCACTAGGCGAGATCGCGGAGGCAAAATCATCGTCCCAGTTGTCGTCTGCTGTATGCCCCGGAGATCTAAATTGATCGGCGTTGATTCGAGGCTTTGCGAGATTTAAAGGTCCTCGAGCTGGAGTTGCGAGTACGTTATTCGGTTCGCGTCGCCCAGGTATGGGGCTAGATGACATTGGTCGTGAAGCTCGTCGCAGTGAACCTGCATTGGGTGACTTAAGAGCCTCATTCCATTCCTGCACGCTTTTAACAGCCTCTTCGTACTCGGTTGGCTTCTTCGGCACCACAGCATCAGATCGTCTCGCACTGACGATCCAAGGGTGCTTGAGCAATTTGCGCGCCGACACTCTGAGATTGGGATCCTTCTGGAAACATTGCATAAGAAAATCCCGAACGATCTAGAATTATTTAGTAATTCAGAACTCTGCGTTTCCAAGATTTTAACATACCGGGGAAGCGCCCTCGGGGAGAGGCGGATGGTCGTCATTGACTATACGGAAAAGGGCATGCATCGGCTGTAATTTATGATATGGGGGCCGGCCATCTAGAAGCTCAATAACAGTACAGCCCAGACTCCAGATATCTGACGCTGTAGTTGCGCCGGACAGTTCGATCACTTCCGGAGCCATCCAGTAAGGCGTTCCGACTACACTAGATTCATGGAAGGTCGTCGTCCTCGTGGCAACACCGAAATCGGCAAGCTTGACAAGCCCTTGTTTGGTCGTAAGAATGTTGGCCCCCTTGATATCTCGATGTATTACACCCTGCTCATGAAGATAGAGGAGTCCATGAAGAACTTGCGACATATAGATGCCTACAAGGTTCTCTGGAAATTTGCCAAAGTTCTTGGATATGGAATGGAGAGACCCATTCTCGCAATACCTACGAATCTGGATCAGTCAAAAGTTCTCGGAAATAAATGTAACTGGTAGTAGCGAAGTCACTTACTCTAAGATGATGTTAAGCGATTCTGCAGACTTGACGAACCCACGGTACTTGACAATATTAGGATGCTAATTCGCTGTTCAGTAGTCTTCCCTAGCTTCTAATCCGAAAAACATACGTCCAGATTTTTGAGAAGGTCGATTTCCAGCTTGATCATACCGAGTCAATATTCATCCATACATATAGCTCAGATCCCAACCACACACCGTGATGACCCTCAATTCGCTTTTCGGCAAGTCCGCAAGCTTGACCTGCTTTACTGCCACAGTCTCCCCAGTCCCCATGTTCAATGCCCTGAAAACAGACCCAAAAGCGCCCTTTCCAAGGCAGTCTCCCAGTTGCTAGTAAGATGTTAGTCGACGACCTCATCAATGTCCTAAAGTTTCTTTCCGTACGTAGTCTTTGAGCTCCGCAACGTCTTGGGCCTTGGTGGGTACATGAACGTCATCATTAGACGGGTGTGGAGTGCTAGAGCCATTGCCTTCCCTCTGTGTCTCTTTGACTACCGTCTTGCTCGGTACATGAGTTGTGATGCTGTAACGTCCATCTACTTCCCCTTCCCCTTGCTGGGAAGCTCGTGATACCATATCTCAGTCCGGGCTCTTTGCATGCAGCTCTGTGCCCTGTAGTTCGAACACGATGTTCACGAGACTAGTCAATCCAGTCTGGGTACACCTATAACGGTCACATGGGGTTTCGATATTTTATGACCACCTGGAGCTCAGTTGCAGCTATCAAGTGATTGAAAGAGTTGTACCAATCCATGCCAATTCGATCCAGGGAACAACACTTGTTCGATACTATGGAACACTAGACATCCACAGGAGGATCGGCTGAATGATTCAGGCTTCCTTGTTTTGGATAGGGCGTCAGTCAGGCCGTTGTAACATTTTGGTGTTTCCTGGGCTTTTTCGGAAGTTGTAGCAGACATCAAAAGCGAGGCGACGCGGCACCTCGTGTTTTACGATTCTGACAAGCGCCTACGCGCCCTACTTTCGTGTGTTATAGGATGCAGACGATTTATGGACTGATGCTACTGGATCAACAAATCTAGATATCACCTTTACTTGCGGTCTCCCTGTTCGTTAAGGAATGACTCAAAGAATCAGCTGTCACG
>JAABUX010008532.1_pt1 | contig 11790 bp, 10 predicted proteins | sample 5561851 | NCBI WGS metagenome assembly JAABUX01 (sample SAMN10711883, study PRJNA513361) | rock metagenome | isolation source: Antarctica rocks | place: Antarctica: Victoria Land, Richard Nunatak red sandstone | collected 2016-01-03 | reverse complement strand
CCCCGATGTATCCAGGCTCCGCGCCGTCGCCGCTCGGGAACGAGAGCACGTCGGTCGCGTGATCCTCGCTCAGGAACTCACGGTTCAGGCGGCGCAGCGTCCGATCACTTGCGATGAGAAGCGTGAGTTCCGCCTCGGCGGGCAGGCGAGCGGCAACCTCGCGCTCGCCAGAGCACGCGCGCAGCACCTGCCGGAACCAGACCGACCGGAGTGGCGCGGAGACGCTCTTGCGCACCTCTACTTCCAGCCGGGGGACGCTGCCCGTCTCTCGGATCGTGGCCTGGCTCAACCTACTGCCCGGCTCCGGAGACTTGTAAACCCGACAATGAAAGGGGCATGGCCAACGTCTTCAATTTCCTGCACCAGCGCTTTGCCATCGCTCTCATTCTGTTCGCCGTGATCCAGGGACTCTGGGGTGGCTTCCAGTTCATGACCCGCCGCCAGGTAAGCGGCGGCTTCCGATCCGGCTACCTGCTCATGATCGCCCTGACCGCGGTCCAGGGTCTGGCCGGCATCCTCATCTTCGCCCTGGGTCTGCGACCGCGGGAGATCCTGCACGTCGTCTACGGCATCTTCGCGATCGCGTTTCTGCCCGGGGTGTACTTCTATGCCGCACGCGGCACCAAGCTGCGCGAGGCCCTCCTGATGCCGCTCGCATGCTGGATAGTGGCGATCGCCTACGGCCGTGGCATCATTACCGGCGCCTGAGATGCCAGAGCGCGGGCAGCTCGGCAAGCTGGCTCAGCGCCTGGAGCGGGGACCTGTCCTCTTCGACGGCGCGATGGGCACCCAGATCCACGCCCGCGGCGTGGCGGAGGACGAGTGCCTGGAGGCGCTGAACGTTACCCAGCCGGCCCTGATCGGCCGCATCCACCGCGACTACATCGCCGCCGGCGCCGACGTCATCGAGACCAACACATTCGGAGCCAACCGCTTCCGGCTGGGTGAGCACTACCGGGAGTCGGAGGTTAGCCAGCTCTGCCTGGCCGGGGCCAGATTGGCCCTGGAGGCCCGCAATGCCGCGGGCCGGCCGGTACTTGTAGCCGGCAGCGTGGGCCCGCTGGGCCGGTCGATCGAGCCGGTGGGGGCGACCAAGCGCAGCAGCGCCGAGCGCGTGTTCCGCGCCCAGATGGAGGCGCTGGCCGAGGGCGGCGTCGACCTCTTGGTGCTCGAGACTTTCACCGCTCTGCCAGAACTGGAGCTTGCCGTGGATGTAGCCCGGGCGGCCGCGCCCGAGCTACCCGTGGTGGCGCTGCTCAGCTTCGACGACGAGTTGAACCCGGAGCAGGCCGCCGATGCCCTGGTCGAAAGCCTGACGGCGCGCGGCGTTGCCGCGCTGGGCGCCAACTGCGGGAGCGGCCCGCAATCCGCACTCCACGTGGCAAGGCAACTGGCCTCCCTCGGCGGCCAGCGACTGGCCATCCTGCCCAATGCCGGCCTTCCTCACCGCGAGGGCGGCCGGCTTGTCTTCAGCGCCGGGCCGCAATACTTCGCGGAGCAGACGGCTCAGCTGCTGGCGATCGGCATCCGCATCGTGGGCGGCTGCTGTGGCACCGGGCCGGCGCACATCCAGGCCATGCGCAAGCGGCTGGACGGTCCTGCCCCCAGCCGGATAGTGGTGCGGCCTGAAGGCGGGGTGAAGACGGCCGAACCGGTGCCCGAGCCGCCCGGCACCGGCCTCGCCGCCAAGCTTCGGGGCGGCGCGTTCCCGATCTCGGTGGAGCTGACGCCGCCGCGCGGCATCGACCCCACCGGCATGCTGGCGGGCGCGCGACTGCTGCGCGAGGCCGGCGTCGAGTTCGCCAATGTCACGGACTCAGCCATGGCCAGGCTGCGGATGGGCGTGATCAGCTGTGCCGCCCTGGTGCAGCAGCAGGTGGGCCTGGAGGCGATCGCCCACTTCACCTGCCGAGACAGAAACGTGATGGCCATCCAATCGGAGCTGATTGGCGCGCATGCCCTTGGCATCCGCAATATCTTCGCGCTGCGCGGCGACCCGCCACGGGTGGGCGACCACCCGAACGCCACCGCAGTTTGGGACGTGAACGCGGTCGGCCTCATCACCATCCTGAGCAACTTGAACCGAGGCCTGAACGCCCATGGCACCCCGATCGGAGAGCGGGCGTTCTTCAACATCGGCGCCGCCTTCAACCCGACCGCGGACGACCCGGTCAAGGAGCTGCGACTGCTGCGCCGCAAGCTTGCCGCCGGCGCTCACTTCGTCCTGACCAATCCCGTCTATGACGTTGCCGCGCTTACGGTTCTCCGCCAGGTCTTCGAGGAGATCGACGCACCCCTGCTGATCGGCGCGATGCCGCTGCGCTCAGCCAAGCAAGCGGCATACCTGCAGAACGAGGTGCCCGGCATCGTGGTGCCGCCGGCGATCGCCGAGCGAATGGAAGAGGCCGGCGAAGAGGCGCCGCAGCTCGGCGTTGAGATGGCGATCGCCTTCTTCGAGGAGCTGGCTGACGTCGCTGCCGGGGCCTACGTTGTCCCCTCCGGCGGTCGTTACGACCTGGCCGCACAGGTGGTCGAAGGGATCAAGTGCCGCCGCGGCTGAGGTAGCCGCCAGCAAGTGCCCGCTCCCGCCGCCTCGCTAGAGCGGAGCAGATCCCTGCCGCGCGCGCAGGCGGCCCACCCGCTCGCGCTTGCTGACCAACGCTCGCTCCAGTGCCCGGCGCAGCTGCAAGTCGTTGATGGGCACCACTCGCAGTCTCGCTTCCAACTGTCGCAACTCCACCTCGGCGCTGGTCAGCTCTAGGTCGATCGCTTGCATTTGTCCTTATCCTCCCCCGACATTCTCGCAGGCCGCCCGGCGTTTCTCAAGCTTAGAGGCGCGATTGGGAAGAGAATGCCCGCCAGCCACCCCTCCGATGGCACTGGCCAGCTACCCGACGCGTGCGATGCCTATGAACCTGGTGGACCTGGACGAAGGTCGGCCAGCAGACGCTTTAGTGACCCCGGCCAGTCGGCCTCGGGGACGACCGCTGTCCGCTCGGCCAGCTCCAGCCGGAAACAGAAGCGGTCCGGCTCCCCGACGCTCGGAGTCTTTCCCGGCCAGCGCTCGAAGCAGGCTTTCACGGCGTTGCGCTCTGGGGAGCTCAGCTCCGAGAACGAGAAGCTGGCCCGCAACACAAGGCCGGCAAAGCCGCCCGACCGCTCCAGCAGCAGTTCATCGCCGCTTCTCATCGCGTCCTGCCTTCGGCAACCGGTGGGGCGAAGGCGAGGCGGCCGGGATCCTGGGCAGTCCGGCTCAGAGCACCTCCGTCTCTCGCCACGCCTCATGGACCGCGCTCAGCTCGGCCGACGCCAGGCCGAACAGGCTGGTTGCCATCGTGGTCGTCGCCTGGGCGAACTCCACGAAGCCGGCCTGCGGACCCACGGCCCGGCGCACCATCACCTCGTACCAGATCCGGCCGGCCATCTCCCAGGCCTGGCCGCCGAGCGCCGTGGCGGCCAGGTAGAAGGCGTGGTTGGGAATGCCCGAGTTGAGGTGCACGCCGCCGTTGTCGGAGGTTGTGCTGACGTAACCGGACATCGAGGCTGGCTGGTTGTCCCCCTCGAAAGCGGTGCCGGGGGCCTTCATCGAGCGCAGCGCCTGGCCCCGCATGGAGGGCCCGAGGATGCCCGCGCCGATCAGCCAGTCCGCCTGCTCCGCCGTCTGGCCGAGGTGGTACTGCTTTACCAGCGAGCCGAAGACATCCGAGAGCGACTCGTTGAGCGCACCCGGCTCGCCCAGGTAACGGAGGGCCAGTGTGGCTTCGGTCACGCCATGGGTCAACTCGTGGCCGATGACGTCGATCGCCTCCGTGAAGCCGGTGAAGAGCTGACCATCGCCGTCACCGAACATCATCCGCTCGCCATCCCAGAAGGCGTTGTCGTAGTGCTCGCCGAAGTGCACCTCGCCGAGCAGCGGCAGTCCGGCGTTGTCGATCGAGTCCCGCTGGAAGACGTTCCAGTAGAACCCGTAGGTGGCGCCCAGGCCATCGAAGGCCTGGTTGGCCGAGACGTCGGCAGACGGCTGCCCCTCCTCGGTGCGCAGGACGCTGCTGGCGTGGGTGTCCAGTCGATGCTTGGCGTCGAAGATGGTCCGATCCGGGCGGCCGCTGTGGCCCCTGACCGCCAGCTGTAACCGCTCGCCGGAGCCGGCCAGCAGCGCCGTTTGAATGCGGCCGGCGCGGATGGAGTGATCGATGGAGAGTGTCGCCAGCGCGATCTCTCTCTCCTCGGCCGAGCCGCGCCGGGCCTTCTCCTCGAGGAGTTGCGGGGGAACGATGAACTGGCAACTCCGCATAGCAGACCTCCATCCCAGAGCCGGCTTCTTGACCGCCTTCAAACGAGTCGCCGGCAGGGCTCCTGGCCGCACAGCCTAGTCGATGTTGATGACGTCTCGCAGCTTCTCGAAGAAGCCCTTCGAAACCTTCTGCGGCTTGCCGGTCAACCCGCCGACCTTGCGCAGCAGCGCCTTCTGCTCCGCTGAGTAGTCCTTGGGTACGACCACCTGGACGATCACGAACTGCTGGCCGCGCCGGCCGCTGCGGACGTTGGGCATGCCGCGGCCCGGGAGCCGGAAGGTCTGCCCATACTGCGTGCCGGGCGGCAGCACCAGCTCGACCGGACCGTCCAGCGACGGCACCTCGATCCGGTCTCCCAGCGTCGCCTGCACGAAGTTGACGTGAAGCTCGTAAACGATGTCATCGTCCTGGCGGCGGTGATGCTGATGAGACCGCACCCGGATGACCACATAGAGATCGCCGGGCGAACCTCCCCTGAGCCCAACCTCGCCCTCACCGGTGAGCCGGATCTGGGAGCCGGTGTCAACTCCCGCCGGAATCCGCACCCTGAGCCGCTTGCGCTCCTCGGTCCGGCCCTGACCGTGGCACTGAGGGCAGGGCGTCCGCACCACCCGGCCCTCACCGCCGCAGGTCGGACAAGCCACGATGTTGACCACGGTTCCGAAGATCGACTGGGCCTGGCGGCGAACCTGACCGCCCCCGCCGCAGGTCCCACACGTCTCGCTCGACGTGCCCGGTGCGGCGCCTGAGCCGGCGCAGCGCGAACAGCCAGCCAGGCGGCTGACCTCGATCTCTCGCTCGACGCCGGTGTAAGCCTCCTCGAACTCGATCGTCAGATCGTGGCGAAGATCGTTACCCCGCGTGCTCCGCCGGCGAGGCCTGCCGCCCCCACCAAAGAACGTGTTGAAGATGTCGCCAAAGCCCAGGTCTCCGAAGTCGGGAGCCGAACCGGCGCCCACACCCGAGTGGCCGAACATGTCGTAGCCCCGCCGCTTCTCCGGATCGGAGAGGACGCCATAGGCCTCGCTGCACTCCTTGAAGCGCTCAGCGGCTGCCGGGTTGCCGTCATTCCGATCGGGATGGTATTCCATCGCCAGCTTGCGGAAAGCGCTCCGCAGCTCATCATTCGATGCCTGCCGGGTGACGCCCAGCACCTCGTAGTAGTCGCGCTTGACGGCCAAGCTAGCGAACCCCACAACAGAGGACGTCGCGGCCTGGCCGGTGGCCCGTCCGCCGAAGGCGGCCGCTGCCGGCTCGGGTGCGGCTCACTGGCCCTTTCGGGAAACCTTCACCAACGCCGGCCGCAATACCTTGTCGTGCATTCGATAGCCCCGCCTCAACTCCATCACGACTGTGTCGTCGGGATGGTCAGGCGACTCCGCGGTGCCGATGGCTTCGTGCAGCTTGGGGTCGAATTTGGTCTCCAGCGCGGGCACGGGTTCTACGCCCGAGGTGGCAAGTGCCTCCTCCAGCTTCTGAAAGGTCAGCCGGACCCCCTTGAGCCAGCCTTCGTCCCCGTCCTCGGGCGCGTGCTCCAAGGCCAGTTGGGCGTCGTCCAAGACGGGCAGCATCCGCTCCGCCAGCAGCGCCCCTGCGTAGCGGTGAGCCTCCTCCTGCTCCTGCCGGACCCTTTTCTTGTAATTCTCGAAGTCAGCCGCCAGCCGCAGGTGCCGCGACCGCAGTACATCCAGCTCTTCCTGCAGCTGAGCGGTCGCGTCCTGGTCGGCTTCCTTCTCCTCGGTTGTCCGGGGCGCCTCCTCGCCCTCGGGCGCGGCGTTCTTCTCCTCGATCATCTGCTTCTTTCTTGCCATGTTCCTTGGCATTGATACCTCAGCGGGGACCTCGTACAAACTTCACCGGGGAGAGTGGCCGACGGCCTCTCCAACGGCGTTACCTGCCGAGGGGCGCCAGCTCAGGCGTATGCCTCGGCCAGGCGGGCGCCGGCCTGACGGGCGATCGCCTGCAAGCGGCCGACCGTGGCCCCGTAGTCGAGCCGGGTGGGGCCGACCACGCCCAGCACACCCTGCACCCGGCGGGACGGGCCCCACGTGGTGAGGACGACCGCGCAGGAGCGGAGCTGCTCGGTTCGGTTCTCGGAGCCGATGACGATCTGCAAGTCGGCGTTGGCGGCCAACTCCTGCAGCAGCGCGACGAGGTATCGGGTCTCCTCCAGCACCTCCAGCACCTCGTGCAAGCGGCTGGAATCGGCGAACTCCGGCTGCTTCAGCAAGTTGCGGACGCCATCATGGACAACCATGCCCGCGCCTCGGCTTTCGAAGAGCGAGAGGGACTCGATCAGACTGCTCAGCAGCTCTTTTTCCAAGCCTTCACCGAGCCGGTTGAAGCGCAGCTCCAGCTCGTCGCAGTCCCAGCCGGCCAGCTCGCGGTTCAGCTGGCTCGAGAGCCGGGTGAGCTCCACCTGCCCTGTGGCTAGGCCAACGTGCGCGACCTGCTGCCGGATCAGGTTGCCTTCCGCCACCAGGACGATCAGCACGTCCTGTGGTTCCAGGGACACGAAGTCGAGGTGCTTGATCCGAGCCAGCCCACCCTGGGGCGCGGTCACCACCGACGCGTTGCGGGTCACGGTGGCAGCGACCATGGCGACCCTCTCGACCAGGCTCTGCGCGTCGGGTGGCGTGGAGCGGAACTCTGCCTGGATATAGGCCTCCACCTCGGGGGGAACGGGCTCTGCTTCCATCAGGAAGTCCACGAAGTAGCGGTAGCCGCGGTCGGTGGGGACCCGACCGGCCGAAGTGTGGGGCTGGATCAGATAGCCGAGGTCGACCAAACCGGAGAGCTCGTTGCGAACGGTGGCCGAGGACAGGTTGAGGAAGTGCCGGCTCACCAGCGCCTGCGACGCTACGGGCGTCCCCGTGACGGTGAACTCGCGAACGACGGCCTTCAGGATGTCCTGCTTGCGGGAATGCATGGTTAGCACTCTTAGCTTACGAGTGCCAAGGAGGGGTCGCCCAACCACTCTTCCCGGCCGGGAACCTAATTGGCGACGAACTCCTACCGCGGAGCGATTGGGTCCAGGGTCCTCCCTCTTGCGCTTCCCCGCACCTCCAGCAGCTGGTGCGGCGGCTGGAATCGGCCAACTCCGGGTGCTTTCAGCTGCTGCCGGGGGCCGTTGTTGACAATGGCCAGTCCTCGGCTCCTCGACGCGAGAGCGACCTGCTCAGGCCGCTCAGCAGCTGTTTCTCCAACCGCCACGGAGCTGGTTGTCCGCGTCTTCATCGGGCCGGCGAGTCTTCAAGTTCGATTTCAGACATTGCAGGGTAATCCGCAGGCCTTTACACGCCTTTCTTAACACATTGACCTACCGCCGCTTCGCTTGCTACGGTTTTTCGCGCGGCCACCTGCGGTGCACAGTTGGTGGCTGAGGGACGCGTAATCAAGCGCCTACCGAAACGTGGTCGACTTGCGCCCGCAGAGATGTCGTCCGTTGGCGTGTGAGTACTGAGTCGCCCGGCAGTGCGTTGCCTGAACGCGGGATGGGGCAGACGAGGTCTCATCGCGCGATTTCGTAGGCGGCTGGAATTTGCCGCCGGGGGAAACATGGTCAATAGGAAATCTCCATCACCGCGAGCCTCGTGCCAGCCAGGGCGCAGGGCACTTCTTTCGATCCTGGCACTGCCAGTGCTGCTAATCGCACTGGGTTTTGCCGCTTCACCCGCAGGGGCTGCCCCACCTCACAATGGCACTTTTCACCCCGGGCCGAAGCTCACAACGCTGACCTACCCGGGGAAGAACGTCAGCGTCGCGCCATTCGTCCTCTCCACTCCGGACCGGGTGCCCTGGGCCTATTGCGGCAGCTTTGGCGGCTTCTCGCCTGAGAGTCTGAATGACGCCGGCCAGAAACCTATCTACAACACAGTTTCCGGAAACCAGGTCCCCTCGGTCGCCTGGGTGCTGGCGTACAGCTACCCCGGCATCCAGGATCCCACCACGGTATCCACTCTCAGCGGGGTGCCGAACCTGACCAACAAAGACGTGTTCATCGCGGCCCAAGCAGCCATCTGGCATCTGAAGGAGGGCGCGAGCGCGACTCCTGTCTCCGGCTTCACCCCCAGTCAGCTGGAGCTCTATGACTGGTACGTCAGCCACGCTGGGACGGCTCCGTCGGCCCCAATCTCGATCAGCTTTCCCGTTGCCAGCCCGCATGCCGGTGACCGGAGGCTCGGGCCCTTCACGGTCACCGCTCCCGGTGGTGCGGCCCTGGCTTCCTCCAGCGGCCAGGTGGTGGATGGCAAAGGCAAGTCCATCAAGAGGGTGCCAGCTGGCACGACTCAGGTCTGGCTGTCGGTTCCTGCCGGGGCAGTAGCAGGGCAGACCTACACCATCACCGCCGATGGTCCCAGTGCTGCCGGCTACGTTCAGATGGACAGCTCTGACAAGCCGAAGGACGGCGCCGGCACCTATCAGACGATGCTGAACGCCCTGGCCGGGTCGCCCGTGCCCGCCACCGTGGTCGCCATCGCGCCCACCACGCCTACACCCTCGCCTTCGTCCACGCCCACGCCTACGCCCTCGCCTTCGTCGACATCAATCCCCGCGCCGGCCCTGCCCCGCACCGGAGCCGGTCCAGTTCAGCCTTCGTTCGTTGGCACCTTTCGCTGCTTGCCGTCCCCCGTTCTGCCCCTCATATCGGTCAGCACCGTTCTTCTTGTCTGGCGCCGCCGGGCCCAACTGACCGCCTGATCAACCCGAAAGCAATGGTTTCCAGACTCAGCCGGCAGGCTGGCTGGGCCTACGTTCGTCGGCCTCTTTGTGGTCGCTGACCTCCTGCTACTCATGTAGCTCAGCAATCAGGCGACCAGGCAGCCATGTTTGCCAAGCCGCCGGACCATCCAGCCGGGCTAATGCTCGCGTCAGCTGCTAGACGACCGGTTCCTGTTCTTTCACCCGGCTGGGCATCCGCCGCCCGGAGAGGTCCTGTTCACCATCGCGGACCTCCTCGTGGTACTCGGCATCGGCGTTCACCTTCCAGGGGTCCAGGTTCGACACCCCGGCGATGTTCCGGGCGACCAGCAGCGCGCTGAGCATGGAGTGATCCTGGTTGTTGTATTTGTGCATGCCGTTGCGGCCGCAGAGGTACAGGTTGGTCACGTTGGCATCCAGCCACTCCCGGATCGTGGCCAGATGCTCCAGGTAGACGTCGTCGTAGACGGGGTACGCCTTCTGCTGCCGTACGACGGCGCCGTCGAAGACCTCTTTCCGCTCGCACATCCCGAGGTGGACGAGCTCTCGCGTACCGAGCGCGATCAGCTCGTCGTCCGTGCTGCTCCACAGCTGGTCGTTCTCGAAGCAGAAATACTCCAATCCGAGGCAGGTGGTCTCCTCATCGGGCACCATCCAGCGGCTCCAGTTCTTGAAGTTCTGCATCCGGCCTACCAGGACGCCCGGCTCGTGGATGTAGATCCAGTTGTCAGGGAAGACCTCGCGGCGGCGGATCATGAGCACCACCGAGAAGAAGTCGCGATAGGACAGCGAGCGCGCCGCCTCGAGCACCGCCTCCGGCGGGGCTGGGTCCAGCTTCAGCACCAGTTCGCGTACCGGCAGCGAGGACACGAAGTCGCTTCCCTTCAACTGACGCACGGTGCCGGATGCATCCCGGACCTCGAGCGCGACGACCTTTCCGCGCTCGTGGCGAACCCGCTCGACCGCTTGACCCATCTGGACGGGGTGTCCCCTCTCGGCCAGCAGGTCACGCACCTTCTCCCAGAGCTGGCCGGGTCCGAAGCGCGGATAGCGGAACTGGTCGATCAGTGTCTTGATGACCTCGCCGCGCTCCTTGGGCTTGCGCTTGGGGAGGAGCGCGTTCTTGATCACCTGCGTCATGTCCAGGCCCTTGATCCGCTGCGCCGCCCAGTCGGCCGAGAGCTCGCTGGTCGAGATGCCCCAGACCTTCTCGGTGTAGGTCTTGAAGAAAATCCTGAAGAGCCGGTCGCCGAACTGGTTGCGAACCCAGTCCTCCAGGTTGCGAGGGTTCTTGACCGGAGTGATCCGGGCCCACGCATAGCTGCTCATGCAGCGCACCGTCTCCACAGGTCCCAAGCTCAGCAGTGCGTTCGTCGCCTTCAGCGGATAGGCGAAGTACTTGCCCTTGTAGTAGATGCGGGAAAGGCGGGCACAGGTGAGCATCTCGTCGCCCAGGATCTCCGTCCAGAGGCTCTCCACCTCCTGGTTCTTGGAGAAGAAGCGATGACCGCCGATGTCGAAGCGATAGCCGTTGTGCTGCGCCGTCCGAGCGATTCCGCCCACGTACTCCGGGTCCTTCTCCAGGACAGTGGCGGCGATGCCGTGCTTGCTCAGCTCATAGGCGGCCGTCATCCCGGCGGGACCCGCGCCCATGACGACAGCGTGCTTGGAAGAGTTGTGGTTGCTCATAGATGGCAATGGCCGGTAGCCCAGGCCAAAACAATGCAACTGCAGGTCGCGTCGACGTACCGGTGCTGAGCCCGAGGTTACCAGACAGGCGCGGTCGGTAGAGTTCGAGCCGGATTGGGACTGCACCCGGAGTTCGCCGCGCGCCGCTCCTGGCCGCTGCTGCTCCTCATGGCCGGCTATGTCGCCCTCTCGGCCGCCTGGCTGGCCGGCAACCCGCCCGGCGCGGGCCCCGACGAGGATGCGCACTACGTCCGCGCCGCCGGTCTGAGCCAGGGTGAGATCCTCGGCCGGAAGGTGCAGGTGCAGCGCTCCGCCGGCCAGCCCGAGGCCGGGCTCACCTTCTTCGAAGCGGTCGACCGCACCTATCAAGTGCCGGCCGACCTGGCACCTCCCGACTTCTCCACGTGCTACCGCTTCCATCCCCGCATGAGCGCCGCTTGCGTGGATCTGAGCCAGCCCTCGACCTCGGGCCGGCGGCTGAGCTATGTCGGCGTGTACCCACCGTTCGCGTACCTGCCCGCGGCCGCATTGATGGCGCTGGCCAGTCAGCCGGTGGAGGCGCTCTTCCTGGGCCGGCTGGGCACGGCGCTGCTCTGCTCCGGCCTGCTCCTACTGGCCGGACTCACCCTCTGGCGCGGGCGCCGCAGCCTGCTTGCCCTGGCGGGCTTCCAGCTGGCGCTCACCCCGATGGTCATCTTCCTCTCCACCACGCTGACGCCGAGCGGTGTCGAGGTGGCTGCCAGCGCCTGCTTTTTCGCAGCGCTCCTGCGCATCGCTACCGGGCGTCGCAAACCGGTGGCACTGGAGTGGGCGGCCCTGGCCGTGAGCGGCTTCTTCCTAACCACGAGCCGCGCCTTGGGACCCGGCTGGCTGGTCGCGGACATCCTCATCGCGCTGGCCCTGGTGCCCGGCGGAAACCTTCGAGGCCGCCTGCTGCACCCCGACCGGCTCGGCGCGACCGCCCTGGCCACAGTGGCATCCGGCCTGATCTTGGCTCTGGCCTGGGGTGTCTGGATCAATCAGGGCTCCGGTGTCACACTGGGCGAGGCGGGGCGCGGTATGGCCACCGCCACCTTCCAGCTCCGCTGGCTGGCGCCTCAGCAGA